>WNGG01003199.1_pt1 | contig 24476 bp, 17 predicted proteins | sample 5400661 | NCBI WGS metagenome assembly WNGG01 (sample SAMN13153372, study PRJNA577476) | soil metagenome | isolation source: 100 cm soil or saprolite under Garry oak tree replicate 1 | place: USA:California | collected 2016-06-15
AAGTCAGGTAACGAGCGAGATCCCTACCTCTAGTTGCTACTGCTATTCTCTGGAGTAGCAGAGCTAATTAGAGGGACCGCCGCCGCTGAGGCGGAGGAAGGAGGGGGCTACGGCAGGTCAGTATGCCCCGAAACCCTCGGGCCACACGCGGGCTGCAATGGTAAGGACAATGGGTTCCTATTCCGAAAGGAGGAGGCAATCCCTAAACCTTACCCCAGTTATGATTGAGGGCTGAAACTCGCCCTCATGAATATGGAATCCCTAGTAACCGCGTGTCATCATCGCGCGGTGAATACGTCCCTGCTCCTTGCACACACCGCCCGTCGCTTCATCGAAGTTGGTTCTTGGCGAGGTCGTGTCTAATTGGCACTATCGAACCTGGGGTCAGCAACGAGGGAGAAGTCGTAACAAGGTGGCCGTAGGGGAACCTGCGGCCGGATCACCTCCTTCGATCGAGGCCGGCAACTTAAGTGTAAAGGGTCATGTGATAACTTGCGTATGAATGCAATTCTCTGTAGAATATGCAGAGAATGAAGGACCGAGCGAACACAAGTTTGCAATGAACGTCATGTATAGGATTAATCTACATCTCTCAAGAGGTTGTTAGACAAGTCATGTCTAACAGCAACGACAGATAAAAGTAGCTTTACAATGTTCACGTAAAGTTTCAATACTTTAGACTACGCTGGGAAAACTGGTGCAAAGACGCCGGTTGGTGGATGACTCGGCTTGATAAGCGATGAAGGACGTGGCAAGCTGCGATAAGCCTGGGGTAGGTGCATGCGACCGTTGAGCCCAGGATTTCCGAATGAGATCTCTCATTACACTCCCTTGCTTACGCAGGGGAGGGCGAACCGTCCGAAGTGAAGCATCTGAGTAGGACGAGGAAAAGAAATCACTTAGAGATTCCGTTAGTAGCGGCGAGCGAAAACGGAAGAGCCTAAACTGAATCCTTCATGGTAACATGGTGGAGATGTGGTGGGTTATGGCAAATGGAATACTGTTTTTGGAGCCGAAGTGCTCTGGAATGTGCTGGCGTAGAGGGTGATACCCCCGTAGGCGTATGGAGACAGCATTCCGTCATAACAGGAGTAACTGGCCTTGGCAGTGGCCAGTGAAAACGGGTGAAAGTAGCATCCAAGGCTAAATATTCATCAAGACCGATAGAATACTAGTACCGTGAGGGAAAGTTGAAAAGTACCCCGGAAGGGGGGTGAAAAGCTCCTGAAACCAACCGGTTACAGACGTGCGCAGCTCGGAAGGAATTGGGTGGAGGTTCCGCAAGGAGCTGAAGCCCTCTAGAGTTGTGCGTTCCGTCTCGAAACACGGGCCAGGGAGTTTGCTGTCATGGCGAGCTTAACCTGTTTACACAGGGAAAGCGAAGGGAAACCAAATTCGCGCAGCATTTGCGTGCGAGGCGAAGGATCTGAAAGGGTCTAGAGTCATGGCAGTAAGGCTAGAAACCGGACGATCTAGTCCTGGATAAGACGAAGGCGGGCGAAAGCCCGCTGGAGGTCTGCAAGGGTCCTGACGTGCAAATCGGTCCCCTGATCTGGGATTAGGGGTCAAAAACCAATCTAGTCCGGTGATCGCTAGTTCCCACCGAAGTGGATCGCAGTCCTGCCTTAGTGGAGACGGCTTGCTCTGTAGAGCACCGATAGGACGGTAAGGGCCCGAAAGGGCTCGCCATCCATTCGAACTCCGAATGTACAAGCGTCGTAGAGACTAGGAGACGGGTTTATGTGGGGTAAGCCTCATAACCGAAAGGGGGACAACCCAGACTAAAGTTAAGGTCCCCAAATGTCTGCTAAGTGTCAAACAGAAGGGTGTTTTCAGGCAGAGACAGCAGGAAGGTAGGCTCAGAAGCAGCCATCCTTTAAAGAGTGCGTAACAGCTCACCTGCCGAGCTCGGAAGCCCCGAAAATGGACGGGGCTCAAGCAGACTACCGATACTTTAGACCACCGGCAGTGCCGGTGCGTGGTAGGTGGGCGTAGTGATTGGGTAGAAGCTGGGCTGTGAAGTCCAGTGGACCGATCTAACTATTGCAGATCCTGGCGGCAGTAACAGCGTAGCCGGGTGAGAATCTCGGCGACCGAAAGGGCAAGGGTTTCCCGGCAATGCGTCGTCAGCCGGGAGTTAGCCGGTCCTAAGAACAGCCTAAACAGAGCTGTCCGAATGGGAAACTGGTTAATATTCCAGTGCCTTGGAAGTTCGTTAAAACCTTTCTCGTTGCTTCAGGATAGGGCGAGCAGAACCGTCGTTCTGTCTAAGTATTCGAGTCTGGGGGAGTGCCGCAATGGCGAGAACCTGGACGAGGTATGAACGGCTCTCCGCAAGGAGGGTTCGCTTGATTCCAGGAGACAATGAAAGCGGGAGAAGGAAGATACTTCCAAGACCGTACCGAGATCCGACACTGGTGCCCTGGATTAGTAGTCTAAGGTCTGTCGGGCATACCGTAAGGCGAGGGAACTCGGCAAAATAGCTCCGTACCTATGGTATAAGGAGTGCCTGCAGCTTTTGCGAGGAGCAGGAGCTGCAGGTCGCAGTGACAAGGGGGTCCCGACTGTTTAATAAAAACACAGGTGGTCGCTAGTCCGAAAGGATGAGTACGGCCTCTGTATCCTGGCCAGTGGCGGTACCTAAAACCTGGGTTCAACTGGGCTAAGGGCCGCTAAACGCCGGGAGTAACTCTGACTCTCTTAAGGTAGCCAAATGCCTTGTCGGGTAAGTTCCGACGTGCATGAATGGAACAACGAGGGCCCCTCTGTCCCCGCCTACAGCCCGGTGAAGCCACATAATGTGGACGAACAGTCCACAAACCTCTGTCGGGGAGAGAAGACCCTGTGGAGCTTTACTGCAGCCTGTTGTTGCGTTATGGTTGCGTATGCAGAGTGTAGCTGGGAGTCTGAGAAGTTAATCCTCCGGGGTTAATGGAGACACCGTTGTAACACCAGCCATTCGTTACCGTTTCGCTAACCCGTTCTAACGGGGACAACGGCAGGTGGGCAGTTCGGCTGGGGCGGCACCCCCTTGAAAATGTATCGAGGGGGCCCAAAGATTGGCTCAGGCGGGACAGAAATCCGCCGGTGAGGGCAAAGCCATAAGCCAGTCTGACTGGATTCCCAATGATACGGAATTCAGAGGCGAAAGCCGGGCTTAGCGATCCATCATGACCTCACTATTGGGGGCTGATGGTGACAGAAAAGTTACCCTAGGGATAACAGGCTCGTCGCGGGCGAGAGCTCCTATCGACCCCGCGGTTTGGTACCTCGATGTCGGCTCTTCCCATCCTGGTTCTGCAGCAGGAGCCAAGGGTGGGGCTGCTCGCCCATTAAAGGGGAACGTGAGCTGGGTTTAGACCGTCGTGAGACAGGTCGGTCTCTGCCTGACAGGGGCGCGGTTGTTTGAGGGGAAGTTGCCCCTAGTACGAGAGGAACAGGGCAGCGCAGCCTCTGGTTTATCAGCTGTCCGACAGGGCACGCTGAGCAGCTAAGCTGTCTAGGATAACTCCTGAAAGCATCTAAGGAGGAAGCCTTTCCCGAGAAAAGACAACCTTCCAAAAGGAGAAGGGTGGCCATAGAAGATGGCGTTGATGGGATGGGGGTGTACGCATCAAGCTTCGGCGAGGTGTTCAGCCTGCCATTTCCAATAACCCAACGCACCTGCAAGAAACTAGACGTAGTGGTGAGCCAAAAGCCAAGTATTGAAATACGTAGAGAGCATTGTAAACGAGAATGTAGATGACCTGTATGTGACGGTCTAACCTCCCGGTTTTTAGGCAACCATTTAGAGGATTTCTGACACCAATAGTTGTTTGGTGAAAGAATACAAGGGGTCCCTACAGTGACCTGGCAGTAATTGTAGGATTTAGTAAATACAACGGTAAGATTATAGCAGCATCGAAATTTATTGCTGAGATAAAAAAAGTGCCCCAGATGAAGTGCAGTTTACACCTCATCCAGGACTGTTCCCCATCGGTTTGGTCGATGTAATCATCATTTATTTGCGATGTAATTTAAATCATGCTCTTTTCTGAGTCATAAGTAGAGTTTAAAGTCTCTATGTCATGAAGACGAAGATATTTTAAAGAGGAGCATGTATATCAATTGACTCTTGAGCGGCGACAATAAACAATTCCTCTCACAACAATTACTCTGGATTGGTATTTCGCTTGGCATAAGTCTTGCCATCTCATTTCTTATCCCTTTTCCTTATTCTTTACCCATAATAATCGCGGTCTTCATCTTGCTCAGTTTCTATGTAAGGAAAAGAACTTTGCGAAGAATGGGGATGTCTGGTGCTTCAATGTTTGGCTATAATTCGTTAAGCTATTACTGTATGAGTTGTGGAACAAAGCACAATCAAGCTGCATGCCCTAAATGTGGGTCAAAGATGAAACGAGTTGGATCTTAGTGATCGACGGCATGAACAACATCCCCCAAATTATCGCGCTGGAAGTGTTAAAGTATACTGTAGCATCAACGTTATGTGCATTTTAAATTATGATGTGGAACTTTTTTATTCGATTATGGTGCACCTGCATCCGAGCAGGAAATAGCGGTCCTGTGAATTTGAAGTAGTTCCAAGCCTGATTACTTTATCTGAAACGGTTTGGATGTCATCATCCCAGCCATGCATCCTGTTTCGAAGGTCATCATTTCAATACCTTAGGCCAACACAAAGCCCTACTAATGCGATGATAGTCGAATAACCATGCCAGATTCTTCTTTAAATCGGATGCTGAGGACCATAAAGTAAGAAGTGGCCATTTACTAATCATAAAATATGATATACTATCGGGAAAGCCATTAGCTTAGACTATTTGTTCTCGTTGTCGCCAGACATTTGTCAGGTCTGAACGGGTTTCATAGCGGAGTTTCAGCTTTTAGCAATTGGTGTAAGTTATGGGGGGATTTGCAATCCGTGGTCATGCGCAGGTATATATACAGCCCCTTTATAAAGGCCAACTAGTATGCCCCAAACAAAACCCATTGTTAGTATAGAAAATGTGGTTGCGTCGGCAACAGTTAATCAAACGGTAAACTTAAACTTAATTACGCAAATATTCCCAGATGTGGAATACCATCCTGACCAGTTCCCTGGACTCGTTTTCAGATTAAAATCGCCCAAGACCGCCACTCTGATTTTTAGCTCGGGTAAGATGGTGTGCACAGGGGCAAAATCTGAAGAACAAGCCATCAAGGCCGTAAGGAACGTAGTTCAAAAGTTAAAGAAAGGGGGTATCCCTGTTGAACACGAACCACAAATTGAAATCCAAAACATTGTTGCCTCTGCCAGCTTAGGTGGCAAGATTCATCTTGAGTTAGCAGCCAGGGTTCTCCCTAGAAGCATGTATGAGCCAGAGCAATTTCCAGGATTGATCCATAGGATGTTAGATCCAAAAACGGTTATCTTGCTATTTGCTAGCGGCAAACTAGTCTGTACTGGAGCCAAGAAAGAAAGTGAGGTATACAGAGCAGTGCACAACCTCCACACTTTGTTGGAGGAAAAAAATCTCATGATTTATGAGAGTTAGCGAATCCACACAATTCATGCGCTTGCATCATGAAAATCTTGTTTCTCGCAACGTTTAACGAGCGAAGGTACATACGCTCCCACATGATGTGATATGAAAAAGTTTTATTATAACTTTTATTTTTATTGTCATGCCAGAGATTTGGATTAACTACGGTTCAACGGATATCGCACTAGACATTAAGTTCGGAAACCTTCTTGCTCAAGTGTCTCCTGATCTGCCATTACTGTCAGACGAGGAAGTTGCAGCGACACTAAACAATATTCCTATGTCCAACAATATGCTGATTTTGGCGCTCTCTAGATCAAGATCAGTGCAAAGAATTATCGAGATGCTTCAACATGTGATACATACTAGAGGCTTTGAAGGTGTGAACGTTAATACCCTACAAAAAAAACCGTATGAAGAAAGTAACGAAGGCTTTAACGTGGGCTCTCACGACTGTCCCCTCTTCCTCGCTAGACCGTACGAAAATGTGATTTTTGTTTCTCGGACCACTTACGATCCACTTTTTGGATTTAGCGGTACTCCAACTATATTGCTTCGTAATTATATGCAGGAGCGCATGTTAGCTGCGTTCGAATCGAGACAGAGCGATCTACCTAGCCCGGGGATTGACTGTCCACCATTGGAAGTAGCTCTTTCTACTTCAGAACAACTCTCAGCGTCATCCATCGAACTCGTGGCGAGAGATTCGGGCATATCAGGAATCTATGGGGGAAATATTCGTGACGCATTCCGGAAGGCTATAGAAATGCTAACTTCGAACACGATAGTTGAAGTAGATTACGCTAAGTCCGCTATAGTTGGCGGAAGCAATGAACCGGACTTCTCGAATCTTACGGCATCATTGAATTTGTTATGGAATTCCATGCATGCTATTAAAGAGAACGGTTCGATTATTTTGTTGGCTGAAAATCGAGATGGCCTTGGAGAAGGAGCTCTGCAAATGTTTGTGGAAGGTAAGATGAAAATTGAAGACTTGGGCAAGAAAGGGTTCTACGTACCGGGGCTAGAGCATCTCTTCTATATACAAAACCTGCGACAGCGATACGACTTGGGTATATTGTCGACCCTGCCGCAGTATTATTTAAAAAAGCTAGGATTTGAAAGCTTTGGAGGAGCAAAGGATGTTCTGCAAAAGCTGCTGGCAAAACACGGCAAAAACCATAAAATTCTTGTATCATCCGAGGGGGATCTTGCATTGTTGAAGTTGAGAGAACAAACGAGGACCCTCCCGGAATGTTAAACTTATCTGTAAATAAGATTTCGCATGTGTTGTGCTAATACAGCACGGGAATTCAAATAGGAATAGGACTAGCCATTTTCATAGTGTACTTCGCCGAAGTATTATTGACAACGCCCTTCTTACTATTGTTAACTGCGTCGCAATTGTTTGACTTAACTCATTCCGTTTTATCGATCCTCAACAATACATATTCAGCCGTAACAATCTATATAAGTTCACCAATTGTATTGCTTTCTTGCTTTTTTTGAAGTTCGTCTCACCGAGCTCGATGTCACAATATATTTATATATACATGTCAATGATAGTTGAAGGTTCGAGGATGACGAAGTCGGTTGTCGGTATTTGCTTGTCACCCGATGAACTTGGGAGTGATCGTTGAAAGTTGTCTATAGAGAAAAAAGTGGTGGAGATTACAAATCATACATATCAACCGAAACACGAAATTTTGTCGAAGACTCAAGCAAACGAAATTTTAAAAAAATATAACACGAAGCCAAGTCAGCTCCCCTACATAATGATCAACGATAAAGGGATTGCAGACCTTGACGTGCGACCGGGTGATATAATTAAAATTACCCGGAAAAGCGCAACTGCAGGTGAAAGTGTATATTACCGCTATGTGGTAGAAGCTTGAGTTTATTATGATGATGTGGCCTATAATTAATGATGTTTTACGAAGAGATGGCATTGCCAGACAACACTTAAATTCTTACAACGAATTCATGGAACGTGGACTACAGAGTATTATCGATGAGGTTGGGGAAATTGAAATTGAGACGGCGGAATATCCTTATAAAATTAAGCTTGGGAAGATAAAATTACAACAACCACGAATAATGGAGTTAGATGGCTCTATAACCCATGTTGCCCCAATGGAAGCTAGACTTCGTAACCTCACGTATGGATCACCAATAATGCTTGAATGTAGTATTGTGGAAGATGGGAAAATTCTAGAATCCAGGTTTATTCACATCGGTGATATGCCTGTCATGGTCAAATCTAATGCATGTATTTTACATAATTTGCCTGATATGAAGCTTGTAGAACTAGGTGAGGATCCTCGCGACCCGGGTGGCTACTTCGTAATAAATGGATCCGAACGTGTTATTGTAGGCCTCGAAGATCTCTCTTATAACAAGATTATTGTGGATTCCGAAGAGACCTCTGGGGCATTGCTTTACAAAGCTAAAGTATATTCTTCTATTGTCGGGTATAGAGCGAAACTGGAGTTGATTATGCGACCAGATGGCTCTGTGGTTGGGAAAATTCCAGGATCTCCTGTCGATATACCGTTAATTACCTTAGTACGCGCTTTGGGTTTGGAGTCGGATAGGGATATAGCAAGTGCCGTGACGTTGAATAGGACCATTCAAGATGAACTCGAGCCTTCATTTGAGAAAGCGGGCGAGATTATTACGAGCAGGGATGCTATCGTATATATCAGTAAACGAATCGCACCGGGCATGCTCGAGGAGTTTCAAATAAAGCGTGCAGAAACATTGCTTGATTGGGGATTGCTCCCACATCTTGGAAAGAATCCTGATAACCGACACGAAAAGGCATTGTTCCTGGGGGAAGCCGCGAGCAAATTGATAGAGCTCAAGCTAGGTTGGGTTGACTCCGATGATAAAGATCACTATGGAAACAAGGTAATCAAGTTTGCCGGTCAAATGCTTGCAGACTTGTTTAGGACAGCATTCCGCAACTTAATTCGTGACATGAAATACCAACTTGAGCGATCTGGTCAGAAACGTGGTATAAATGCCGTTGCCGCTGCTGTCAGGCCAGGTATCATTTCTGACAAACTCAATAACGCGATTGCAACTGGGAACTGGGGCCGCGGAAGAGTCGGAGTTACTCAATTACTTGATAGAACGAATTACATGTCAACTATCAGTCATTTACGCCGAATCCAGTCTCCATTAAGCAGAAGCCAACCGAACTTTGAGGCAAGAGATCTGCACGCTACGCATTTCGGTAGGATCTGTCCGGCTGAAACACCGGAAGGTTCTAACTGTGGTCTAGTAAAGAATTTAGCGCTTTCAGCGGTGATTTCAGTAAGTGTATCCTCTGCGGAAATTGTGGAAAAGCTATTCGAATTTGGAGTCGAACAGGTTGACGAAGCCAATGAAAAACTAAGGAGCACCGGCGCTAGAATATTTGTCGACGGCCGATTAATAGGATATGCTGAAGACGCACGCCGCTTATCAAATGCCCTTAAAGACATGAGACGGTCAGGAAAAATTCATCCTCATATTGGCATATATTTTTACTCCTCATTGAACGAGAATGCCACTAAACGCCTTTATGTAAGTTGTAACGCTGGGAGAGTTCTTAGACCGTTGGCTGTAGTCAAAGATGGAAGGGCTCTCGTAACCGATGAGATAATTGAGAAGGTTAGCAAGAAATTTCTGTCATGGACTGACCTCCTTTATATGGGCATGATAGAGCTTGTAGATGCAAACGAAGAGGAGAATTGCTATGTGGCGATCGATGTGACACACACAGAAAATACACATACGCATCTCGAAATATTTGCATCAGCTATTCTCGGCGTGGGAGCTTCCATAATTCCATATCCCGAGCACAATCAATCACCGCGGAATACGTATGAAAGTGCCATGGCCAAACAGAGTCTTGGTTTTTCTACTCCTTTAATGAACGCTAGCACTTATGTCAGGCAGCATTTTATGTTATACGCCCAGACACCCATGGTCAGTACTAAGGCAATTAATCTACTAGGTCTTGATGATCGCCCAACCGGGCAGAACTGTATTGTAGCAGTTTTGCCATTTGAGGGGTATAATATCGAAGATGCAATCGTGCTCAACAAATCATCAGTCGAAAGAGGACTCGGAAGAACATTCTTTTACAGGGTATATGAAGCTGAATCAAAACAATACCCTGGTGGGATGAAGGATACCTTTGAGCTTCCAGCATCAGATGCAAATATCCGGGGCTTTAGGGGAGAAAAAGCATACCGTTTACTAGAGCAGGACGGAGCTATTATGCACGAAGCAGTTGTTACTGGAGGTGATATTTTGATCGGCAGGACTTCTCCTCCTAGATTTATGGAGGAATACAAGGAATTTGAGGTGAAGGGTCCCTACCGCAGAGACACTTCGGTGGGTGTGAGGCCCTCAGAAAACGGCGTCGTAGATACTGTAATAATGACTCAGTCAATAGAGGGGGGTAAAATGTATAAGATAAGAGTGCGGGACATGCGCATTCCGGAAATTGGAGACAAATTTGCCTCGCGACACGGTCAGAAAGGAGTAATAGGTATGCTGGTAAGCCAAGAAGACTTACCTTATACTGAAGATGGTGTTGTACCAGACGTTATGATAAATCCACACGCTTTCCCTTCACGTATGACTGTTGGACAGTTTATGGAGTCATTAGGAGGCAAAGCCGCTTCTTTGAGATGTCGCGCGGTAGATGGCTCTGCATTTCTTGGCGAGAAATTAGATGAGTTGAAGAGTGTCTTGGAGGAGTATGGCTTCAAGTATAGTGGTAAGGAGGTCATGTATGAAGGCAGGTCAGGCAAAAAGTTTCCTGCTGATGTTTACGTAGGAGTAGTCTATTACCAAAAACTGCATCATATGGTTGCGGACAAGATACACAGCAGGGCCCGAGGACAGGTCCAGATGCTTACTAAACAGCCGACAGAGGGCAGGGCACGGGGGGGTGGCCTGAGGTTCGGAGAGATGGAGCGAGATTGCCTTATCGCGTACGGGGCATCAATGATGCTCAAGGACAGATTGTTAGAAGAGTCCGACAAAGCCGAAGTGAACGTTTGCGAAAAGTGTGGTTTGATAGCCTACTACGATGTGAAGCAACGCAGGTACATCTGCCGAGTCGACGGCGAAAAGGCAAAGATTTCATCGGTAGTAATCGCTTATGCCTTCAAACTCCTGTTACAAGAGATGATGAGTCTTAATATTGCTCCCCGTTTAATAGCAAAGGAGAAAGTTTAGAAAAGGGGTGTTGTTGGGAAAATGGAACAACCTGTAAAAGTCCTCGGTGGGATAAAATTTAGCGTCTGGTCCCCCGTAGAAGTACGCAAATTCAGCGTGGCAGAGATCACAGCGCCTGAGACTTACGATGAAGACGGTATGCCGGTTCAAGGAGGATTGATGGATAATAGACTCGGGACATTAGAACCAGGTCAGAAATGTGCTACATGCGGTAACACCTCAGCTAAATGCCCAGGTCATTTCGGGCATATCGAACTGGCTGAGCCCGTTTTGCACATTGCTTTCGTTGACGATATACATAAACTGCTCTTGATTACCTGCAGATCATGCAATAGGCTAAAACTAAGCTCTGAGGAACTCGCGAAATACCAGCATTTGAGAGATAGCAAACCTGCCTATGCGGTTATCACATTGGAAAACGTCAAAGCGGACATTATTGAAAAAGCCAAGAAGGTAAGAATTTGTCCTCATTGCCAAAAGGAGCAAAACGATCTTGTATTCACAAAACCGACTATCTTCGTAGAGAAAACTGATGTTGGTGAAAATCGGTTGCTTCCTATCACAATTAGGGAGAGGTTGTTGCATATTTCGGATGAAGATCTTGCCCTCCTAGGGTATGATCCGAGAACTGCAAGACCAGAGTGGTTCGTGCTTCAAGTCCTGCCAGTACCACCGGTAACGGTAAGACCATCTATCATCCTAGAAACTGGGATCAGATCCGAAGATGATTTGACCCATAAACTCGTTGACATTATTCGAGTTAATCAACGACTGAAAGAAAGTAAAGAAGCTGGTACGCCACCACTTATTGTACAGGATTTGGTAGATTTATTACAATATCATGTTACTACTTACTTTGACAACGAAGTCTCTGGTATTCCACAAGCTCATCACCGCTCGGGTAGACCACTGAAGACGCTCACCCAAAGACTGAAAGGTAAAGAGGGACGGTTTAGAGGATCCCTGTCAGGAAAGAGAGTAGATTTTTCGGCCAGAACCGTAATCTCGCCCGACCCGAATCTTGCAATCTCTCAGGTTGGCGTACCCGTCGATGTCGCTAAAAAACTCACCATTGCAGAAACAATTTCTCAGTGGAATGCGGATGAATTAAAGAAATTAGTCGTTAACGGGCCAAATATCTATCCAGGTGCAAACTATATTATAAGACCGGATGGCGTTAAGATAAGGCTTGATTATGTTAATGATAGAAAGATAATTGCTGATTCTCTTTCACCCGGCTATATGGTTGAAAGGCACCTTACGGATGGAGATATCGTGATTTTCAACAGGCAGCCATCGCTACATCGTATGTCTATCATGGCACACTATGTTAGGGTTCTCCCTTATCGTACCTTCAGGTTGCATCCGGCGGTTTGTCCTCCGTACAATGCAGACTTCGACGGAGATGAGATGAACCTTCATGTTCCACAAAGCGAAGAAGCAAGAGCTGAAGCAGCGCTATTAATGAGAGTTCAGGATCAATTGATATCGCCTAGGTACGGAGGGCCAATTATAGGCGGAATAAGGGACTTCATCACCGGGGCGTTCATTCTTACTAGTGATGACACCACTTTGACGAGAGAAGAATTTGCAAACTTTGCTCTAATAGGCGGATACAAAGGTACTCTGCCTGAACCGCGAGTTACCAAAGATGGAGAAAAATTGTTCTCTGGGAAACAGCTGTTCACCCTTTTTCTCCCCCGGGACTTTAACTTCGTGATCACATCTAAATGGAATAAAGCAATTAAAGGCGAAGGAAGGGATGTTGTCATAAAGAATGGGGAGCTGTTGAGCGGAGTTATCGACAAGGCCTCAATCGGGGCGGAGGAGCCCGACAGCGTCCTGCATAGGATTGTGAAGGATTACGGTAATGATATTGCTCGTAAATTTCTTGATTCAATACTGATTATGTTGAAGACCTACATCTCTCATAGAGGGTTTTCATATGGTTATTCTGACCTATGGCTAGAGCCTGAGAAAAAGCAAGAGATTACAAATGTTATTCAAAAGGCCTATGAGAAGGTTCATGAGCTGATTCAGCAATACAAGGATGGCTCACTACCGTTAACAAGAGGACTGGCTCCAGAAGAAGCCTTAGAACTCTATGTTGTTAATGAACTATCGAGAGCAAGGGATAGAGCAGGAAAAACGGCCGATAGAGCATTTCCAGACTATAACTCAGGAGTTATAATGGCATCCACCGGCGCTAGGGGTTCCACTCTTAATATAGGCCAGATGACGGCGGCATTGGGTCAACAATCTATTAGGGGGAGGAGGATTTACAAAGGATATCACAATAGAGCGCTACCTCATTTCAAAACTAACGATACGAACCCAGATGCAAAAGGATTTGTGAAATCAAATTATCGAGATGGGTTGAACCCCTTGGAATTCTTCTTCCACGCAATGGGGGGTAGAGAGGGCTTGGTCGATACTGCGGTCAGGACGCAACAATCTGGGTACATGCAGAGAAGACTGATAAATGCTCTTGAACATCTAAAAATAGAATATGATCAAACTGTGCGAGATCCTCATGGAAATATTATTCAGTACTTGTATGGTGAAGATGGGATAGATCCGGCAAAGAGCGACCACGGCGAAGCCGTCAATATTTCAAGGCTAATTGGAAGCGAGATTGTTGAAGACGATGGCAGAAGGGCAACGGAGCTGGACATAAAAGCGGTTGTTGCAAAATATGCCACAGAGCTTAATCCGAAAATACAGAAAGACTTGCAAACCACTCTTTCTGAAAACCGACTGAGTAGGGAAGGAATCGAGAGGGTTCTAAAAAAAGCTCTTGATCTTATTGGCAGGGCGATGGCAGAGCCCGGGGAAGCAGTGGGCGTCGTGACTGCACAATCGATAGGCGAACCCGGCACGCAAATGACTCTTAGGACCTTCCACTTTGCAGGAGTTAAGGAAAGAAATGTAACACTGGGGTTGCCAAGACTGATCGAATTAGTAGACGCTAGGAAAAAACCTGTAACGCCAACAATGGATATATATCTAGATAAGGAATATCGAATAACTAGAGAAAAAGCACTTGAGGTGGCTAGGGATATAATCTATACTCGGGTCAGTGATTTGATTGAAAAGACTGACGTTGATTACGGAGGGGTTCTTACGTTTCACCTTTCGGAAACGAAGCTTGGAGAGCGAGGCTGCGAGTTACAAGATGTTTATCAAGTTCTGAAAGGATCCAAAAAGAAGTACGAAATCTCTTTGAATGAAAGGAAATTTTTGATCAAATTGGCTATACCTGGCGAGCCTGATGCACAGACTCTTCTCGCATTAAAGAATAAGCTTCTGAATACAAGAGTTAAAGGAGTCCCTGATGTTGAAAGGGTCACGATCGTAAAACAAGAGGAGGAATGGGTTATTCAGACTGCTGGATCGAACCTTGCAAAAGTAGTAGCGGTAAAAGGGGTTGACACGTCAAGAGTCACGACCAATAACGTGTACGAAATATGGCAGACACTCGGGATCGAAGCTGCGCGAACCGCTCTGGTAAAAGAGATTACGAACACATTAGAGGAGCAGGGTTTGGAAGTCGACATTAGGCATATAATGTTGGTAGCGGATCTTATGACCTCGAAAGGATACTTGCAACAGATCGGTAGACACGGTATAGCTGGAACTAAGACTTCAGTCTTAGCACGCGCAGCTTTCGAGATTACAGTTCCGACCATAGCAAGGGCTTCGCTTGAAGGACAAGTAGAGACATTAAGGGGTGTAACAGAAAACGTCATTGTAGGCGCTACCGTACCTGTGGGCACTGGGATGGTAGATCTCTATATGCAGGTGAAAGAAAAAAATGCTGAAGACGATAGAGAAAACGCTTAAGGAAGCAGTCGGCAGTAGCAACTTCAAATGTGGCCATAGGCAGGTTCTTCAGACTATAAAAGGGTCAAAACTTATCGTACTCTCAAGGTCTGTTAACGCTACAACCAGAAGACTGCTTGAACAACAGGCTCTAGCAACAGGAGTTCCAATTCATCAATTTGATGGTAATTCTATGCAGTTAGGCAAATTATGCGGCAAGCCGTTCAGAGTTGCTGTGGTCGCGATTAAGGCCGAATAGTTTGAGTACTGTCAGATTACCTTCACGTATACACGCACTCTGATGAATTGGAGACTTGGAGGCTTTCAGTTTTCTCGATTTAATGGAATGCTGTATGAAACATTTAACAAAAAGAAGATGAGAAAAGTGCGGATCAATTTGTATAAATTCCAATTTCTTAGGGCATTCAGTCATGTCAAGCTTCTACGTCGTGCGCTAAAGTAATCAGCGTCAAGACTTAAATTGGACTGTTACAATCAGCATGAATTGTCATTTGAACCCTTCAAATTGCATTTGCCGTAGAGGTCTTAGGAGATGACTGAAAAGATTAAACTGACTCCTGACGAACTTCGTTTAATATCTTTGTTCCAAACTATTTCAAGTGCAAGTGCTAGGGATTGCATAGTTGATGACAAAATGGAGCGTGTTATTTTTATCGTTAACAAGGGTCAAATGGGGCTTGCAATTGGTAAAGGGGGAGCAACAATTAAGCAGTTGCAGAATGTTGTTGCAAAAAAAGTTGAACTTGTAGAATATTCTGATGATGCTTCTGAATTTATTCGTAATATTTTAAATTCTGAAATGGTTAATGACATTAAGATTAATGAACGATCCGACGGATCAAAGCAGGCGGTTGTCTTTGTCGACCCAAAAAGAAAAGGCGTTGTTGTAGGTCGTGAGGGTAGGAATGCAGAGAAGGCAAGGCTACTAGCAAAACGTTATTTCCAAATATCTAATGTTCTGATAGTAAGCCCAGAACAAAGCTCAGAAAGCGCTAATCAGGTGAATTTTTGAGTGGCTAAATCTCCATTAGGATTATTTGCGGGACGTGTTTTGCGAACAAAAAGGAATCGGGCAAGATGGGCAAACAAGTATTATAAGAGAAGAATGCTAATGCTCGACAAAAAAGCCAATCCGCTGGAGGGTGCGCCCCAGGCGAGGGGTATTGTGTTGGAAAAGGTCGGGATCGAATCAAAACAGCCTAATTCAGCTGTCAGAAAGTGTGTTAGAGTGCAGCTAATCAAAAACGGGAAATCGATCACTGCTTTTCTTCCAAGGGATGGCGCATTAAATTTTGTCGACGAACATGATGAGGTCATACTAGAAGGCATTGGTGGATCAATGGGCGGAGCTATGGGAGATATACCCGGCGTCAGGTGGCAGGTCTTTAAAGTAAATGGTGTTTCTTTAAATGAGCTTGTGCGTGGTAAGAAAGAGAAACCGAGGAGATAACGAAAATGAGCGGTAAGGAGCATGTCAATATATTGTTATTCAATAAGTGGGGTACTGACAAAATCCAAGTGAAGGATTTAGGACTGCAAAGAGTAATCTCTTTAAAATCCGCTGTTATTCCAATTACCTCAGGAAGACATGAGCGCCAGAGGTTTAAGAAAGCAGAAGTAAACATCGTAGAAAGATTGGCAAACAAGATGATGCACTTCGGAAAAAGATACGCAAAAAATACAGGCAGGATGGGTGGCAAAAAGGCAAAGATGTTAACTGTAATCAGAACTGCCCTAGATATAATTCATTTACAGACTGGAAAAAATCCGGTGGAATTGCTAGTGAGCGCTATCGAAAACGCATCACCTAATGAGGACACTACTCGTATAGTATACGGGGGGGTTGTGTATCATGTATCAGTGGATGTTGCGCCGCTACGTAGAGTTGATCTTGCCCTTCGATTCATAGCGGAGGGCGTACGAGAATCGAGCTACTCCAATCCTCAAACAATTGAGGAAGCACTAGCCAAGGAGATAGTTTCGGCGGCGACCAATGATATGTCAAGTCATGCAATAAAGAAGAAAAATGAACAGGAGCGCATTGCTATGGCTTCTAGATAGATAAGAATGGATATTTCAATATTATTAATATATTAATAATCATACTTAACCTTTGAGTCATACTAAGTATTTCGATGTTCTCGCCATATTAAAGTTAAATAACGAGCTAATATACTGAAACCCATACATGAGCAGTAAGGACGAATTCATCTTCAAAAAAAGCGCTCTTATGAGTACAAAATCGGGGAAAGATATTATAAAACACATTATCCTGCGTGAAAAGGGCTACCAACAATTTCATAAATACAATCAAAACAATGAACAGGAATTCCGAGAATTCACGAAGAGATATTTACTTTCCTTACACACACAGATCATTTCTGACCCTAATCCATCAGCTACACTGAAGAAGTTTACTGAGGAAATGGGATCACCTGAGTTAGGCTTAGATGATCACAAAATCGATGAGGTGAAGGCAAGGATATCGAAACCGGAGATACTAGCTGACCGTGTGGACAGGCTCTTAAATTCTAATTTTGTAGCTATGACATTCCCCGTATTACACGCTTTATTTGATGGTGCATCACAATACCAACAAGAAACGATTCCGACTGAAATGCGGAACGCGATTATAGATGGCCATATTATTGCTATTGATCTTAGCGAACCTATGGACCGGATAATTGATAAAGATGAGGACCTCGACTATCTAGATGATTACAAGTTAATGAATCCGTACATCTTAGAAATCGCAAGACAAAAAATTTCACAAGGTGGAGAATCTATCTTAAAGGCCTTTGAAGAAGGCTTTAAGGACGCAAGAATTGGGCAATACATAGATGCAAAGCTGAAAACAAAACCGGAATCGATAAGCGACGAAAATATGATAGGATGTTACAAGAAGTACCGAGCAATAATGGGAACAGCTGGTCGAAACATGGCACTAAATCGTAGACCACTAGCTGATATTTTTCATCTAGGCATGGCAAAGGCTGGCGAATCTGTAGGCTGTGGGAATGAAATTCAAGACGCAATTAGAAATGGTCGAATCAAGATTCCGTCATGGCCTCTGTTTTTTTCGATCTTGAGTGGAGATGTCAAGAAAGGGTTTGAACTTACAATAAAAAAAGGGAAAAATTACCTCGATGAAGCCAAGCTTGCTCTAGACATGCTTCCTCAGGATTTTGAGCATAAACCATTCTTAGAATTTCTGCTTCTGACTGTCAGCCATTATAATCAATATTGGTATAACGAACTAAATCGAAGAGACCTTTTCGCCCTATTGCAAAAAAACATGAATGGGACAATGAAAGTGTAGATTAGATGGATAGTCGTCTTTCAATAGACTCGTGACGATAATAATAATAATAAATGATAATGTGTGTTTGCAGAATATCTTATAGCCGAAAAATATGCCTATATTTCACAGCATAAGGAGATAAAGAATGCCGAATGATCTTATTCATAGGGCTACGAGTTGGATTCCATTAAGGAAGACGTCTAAAGGCCAACTGCTAATTGGCGTAGCTACTGTGCTTTGAGCCAATTACACGATATTGTCCTGCAAGATGTTCCGAGGATGCGAAGTATAATAGCAAATATTAAAATCGGAATTAATTGTATGGCATCTAAGGATGTCGAGTGATTACGAGCGGGACATAGCGAAAATGCTTGTAGAAAAAAATGAAGAGTTGGAAAAATTAAAGAAAAATCCTGAAAGAAACAGCTTAAGGATCCGGTCGGTTATGGGAGAAATTGAGGCTCTTCAGGCTTTGTTCGAGAATTACAATTTAGGCATGAACTATTTTCGAAGAGCTCGCGGCGGAAGGGCAGGACTTAGAGATTGAATTCAAGGATTTCTACATGCACGAAGAAAAAATCAAGCGGCTGTATAATCTGAAAAAATTGGCTGAAGGTGGAGGTGGCCCGGAAAAGGTCGAAGCTCAACACTCTAAAGGCAAGCTGACAGCCAGAGAACGAATTGACATTCTTTTGGATACAAATACATTCGTTGAGATAGACAAATATGTTACACAACGGAGTGAAGATGCAACTGAAAAAAAATATTATGGAGACGGTGTTGTCACGGGCTTTGGCTATGTGAACGGCCGCCAAGTTTTCGTATACGCCTATGACTTTACAATTTTAGGAGGTTCCCTGGGTGAAATGGCAGGGAGAAAGATTTCCAAGTTAATGGATCACGCAATGAAATCTGGCGCGCCACTCTTGGGTATAATAGACTCCGGGGGAGCCAGAATTCAGGAGGGCGTGATGAGCTTAGACGGATACGGGGATATCTTTTTTAGAAATACGATGGCCTCAGGTGTAATTCCGCAGATCACTGCCAGCATGGGCCCCTGTGCAGGTGGAGCAGTATACTCTCCAGCAATGACTGATTTTGTCATAATGGTAGAAAACGTTGGTCAAATGTTCGTAACCGGCCCGGAAGTAGTAAAAGAAGTCCTGAGCCAGGATGTATCATTCGAAGAATTAGGCGGTGCTAGAACCCACGCATCAAAATCGGGGGTCGCACATTTTGTGGCCAAAAATGAGTATGATTGCATAGATAAAATTAAGACACTATTGTCTTTTATTCCCCAAAATAATGCTGAGGAAGTGCCAATGGTTGAGACAACCGACGATGTCAATAGGATTGATCCAAACCTCCTAAACGTATTGCCTGAAAATCCGTATGAGCAGTACGACATGAAGCAAATAATAAAGTCGATTGCTGATAACGGAGAATTTATTGAAGTTCACGAATTGTTTGCAGAGAACATAATTGTAGGGTTTGCTCGGATGGGGGGGAGATCTGTGGGAATTGTCGCTAATCAACCTATGTACCTGGCAGGTGCATTAGATATCAATTCATCGTGCAAGGCAGCGCGCTTTATTAGATTTTGTGATTCGTTTAATATTCCAATTGTTACCCTTGTAGATACTCCTGGTTATCTGCCTGGAGCAGATCAAGAAAGCAATGGAATAATTAGACATGGCAGCAAGCTACTTTATGCATACTGTGAGGCAACAGTTCCCAAGATAACTTGTATCGTTGGTAAAGCGTATGGTGGAGCATATATTGCAATGGGAAGTAAAAATTTAGGCACGGACTTGAATTGTGCATGGCCCACTGCTGAAATCGCCGTTCTTGGTCCCGAGGCCGCCATCACAATTATACATAGAAGAGATTTGAAACAATCTCCTGATGCCGTGACTACTAAAAAGAAGCTGGCCAAGGAATTCCGTGATAAGTTTGCTAATCCATACATAGCAGCCGAGAAAGGGATCATTGATGCGGTTGTAGATCCTATGGAGACTAGGCCAATGATAATCCATTCGCTAGATGCTTTTGCAAACAAGAAGGATTCTAGGCCTTTAAGAAAACACGGGAACATAAATTTGTAAATTGAGTCGAGAACAATGGGCCGAGTGATTTCGAGTATTTTAATTGCAAATCGAGGCGAGATAGCTCTTAGAATTGTCCGTGCCTCCAGGGAGCTTGGAATCAAGACTATCGCTGTCTACTCCGACGAAGATACTCGATCTGTGCATGTAAAAAGAGCTGACGAAGCATATCACATCGGGCCCTCTGCTGCCTCAGAAAGCTACCTCAATACCAAAAAGATTATTGAAACTGCAATGATGGCTGGAGCAGACGCGATTCATCCCGGCTACGGGTTTTTGTCTGAGGATGAAAATTTTGCAGATACATGCGAGAAGAACGGTATCATCTTCATTGGGCCTAGCAGTAGAGCCATGGCTGTGACAGGTGACAAGATGAAATGCAAAGCACTAATGAAGAAGGCAAACATCCCGGTTATTCCTGGCAGTGATGGAATTATTGGTGACGTTGACAAGGCAGAGAGCAGTGCTCGTAACATTGGTTATCCAGTTCTCTTAAAATCAGCATTTGGCGGTGGAGGAAGGGGCATTAGACTGGCAAAAGACGAGAAGCAGTTAAGACAGGAATTCGAGATTGCAGCTGCCGAATCCAAGGCCGCTTTCGGCAAGGCCTCGCTCTATGTCGAGAAAGGTCTCGAACGGATAAGGCATATAGAATTTCAACTTATTCGAGATTCGTATGGAAACACTAGACACCTATTCGAACGAGAGTGTTCTATCCAGCGGAGGCATCAGAAACTGATCGAAATGTCACCCTCTCCGGTGGTGAACGGAGAGATGAGGAAACGAATAGGAGAAATTGCGATCAGAGCGGCCGAAATCGTGAATTACCTCAATGCTGGAACAGCGGAATTTTTACGAGATAAGGAGGGAAATTTTTATTTTATCGAGATCAACTCAAGACTTCAGGTTGAACATCCAGTTACAGAACTTGTGACAGGTTTAGACCTTGTGAAGCTACAAATTTCCATAGCTCAAGGCGAAGAAATTTCTTTTAAACAAGACGACCTAAAAATGCATGGATGTTCCATAGAATGTCGAATCAATGCAGAAGATCCGTTTTACGACTTCGCACCCTCAGTCGGCACGGTTGGCCAATCCAATCTCCCGCAGGGCCCGGGAATTAGAGTAGATAGCTACCTTTACCCTGGCTGTACTGTGTCGGGTTATTACGATTCCTTGGTCGCAAAAATAATCACGTGGGGCCAAGACCATCAAGAAGCTCGCTCGAGAATGAAAAATGCTCTGAGAGAGTTTGATGTCGAGGGCATTAGCACGACTATTCCTTTACATGAAACAATAATGAATAACGGAGATTTTATCAGAGGAGATATCTCCACAGATTATCTTGATAGGTTGAACATATTAGATGTAATGCGCAAAGAACATAGGGATATGTCTAGAAGGAACGCCTTAATGGCAATAGCTGCGATACTCCTGCAATCAGAATCAATTAGGAGATCAGGGAGCGATCCCGCCCCTATCAAGAAGAGTGCCAGGGCATCGAGCTGGAAGAATCTGGGACGGAGCGGAAGTGGAATTTAAGGTAGCAGAAACGCAACAGGAAGTAGATGGAGAACTAGTTCATTCACTCAGCGATGGATCGGTAATTTTAAAGATAAATCGAAAAGAATATAAAGTCCGGCTAGTGAGGCTAGGCACCGACGAAGTTGAGTTCATATTTGAGAATTCATTTCATCATGCAAAGATACTTAGATCTAACAGTTCTGAAATAACGATTCTACTCGACGGGAATCCAATGACAATAAAAAAACATTTCAAATTTGCTGACTTGATTTACAAGACCTTCTCTTCGACGGTATCTGTAGGCAATAACAATTTAACCAGCCAAATCCCTGGCAGAGTAGTAAATGTATTACTAAATGCGGGAACGGATGTGAAGTCCGGTGACTCCGTAATAGTTCTTGAATCTATGAAGATGCAAGTAGCAGTAAAAGCACACAAAGATGGCAAAATACGAGAAATAAAAGTGAAGAAAGGGATGACAGTCGCCCGGTACGACGTTGTCGCAATAATCGAGTAAAGAATTTACGTGTATTTGGTTTTTGCAGCTGCTGACTTCGGAGAATCGCCGAATTCCGATAATTCGGTTCATTCAAGTATAGTCGCACAACACCACTTAAGGACCATCCCCCGTAGATTTTAGTTGTCTACATGTTCGGGGCTGTATGTCTTGGTTGGTGTCCCTGAAATTACACATCTTACGCATCTTAATCCCCACGGCACGGATTGACCATTTTCATATTTAACCTCTGGTAACTCATAATTCGAGAGCTCGACCTCTATAGAATTCTGGAGATTGTCAGTTAGCCAAACGCAGATGAAACTGCCTGATCGGAGGTAATAATATTGTTGATCAATTTTGTTTATTTGATACTAATTCGAATGGCGAAAATTTTCGCAATTCGTCCACTGCCTTTGACAAAACTGAAACAGCATGATCTATTTCCTCTTTGGTGTTTAGGATGCCGATACTTAAACGAAGAGAGCCAGTTAACTCCGCGTACGAGAATCCCATGGCCTTTAGGACATGAGATGGTTTCTGATGTCTTAACGAACAAGCTGATCCGGTGGATGCAGCAATCCCGAGCTCATCGAGTTTGATGATAAGGTCTTCGCCGTTGACTCCCAAAAAGGTGAAATGGGCGATATTGGGAATTCTCTGTTGGGCAAAACAGTTTAAACGAGAGTTAGGTATTTCATGCACGATTCGGTCGATCATATAATTTCTAAGCGCCTGAACTTCTGTTTCGTAGGTAACCAATCTTTGAGCGGCAACTTGGCAAGCTTTTCCAAAACCTACGATTCCTTGAACGTTTTCGGTACCAGACCTGAGATTTGATTCTTGGCCTCCGCCGTGGATTATCGCGGCTAAATTCAAGCCCTCACGTCTGTATAATGCCCCTACACCTTTCGGCCCATTAATTTTATGGGCGGATACTGAAAGAAGATCTACTTCCAAGTGTTTGACGTCGATAGTCATTTTCCCGACTGCCTGAACGGCATCAGTATGAAATAGCCCTCCTTTCTGGTGAGTTATCGTGGCGAGTTCCCTAATAGGTTGTATTGTGCCCACTTCATTATTTGAATACATTACGCTCACTAGCGCTGTTCTGTCATCTATTATTGCTCTCTTGAGAGCAGAAGTTTCGATCTGGGCCTCTCTCGTTACTGACAGGTAGCTCACTTCGAACCCCTTTTTTTCTAGATCGCTAAAAGCTTCCAGTATAGATTCATGCTCAATAGCACTAGTTATAATACAATTTTTTTCTGGATTCGTTTTTCGAACGAGCTCAGCAATCCCTTTTATCGCAAGATTATTCGCTTCGGTTCCTCCTGAGGTGAAAATTATCTCATGCTGCTTAGACCCGATTAAAGAAGAAACCTGCGCTCTAGCATTCTCGATTGCTCGCATCGTTACCCTACCAAATCTATGTAACGAAGATGGGTTCCCATAATGTTCCTTGAAGTAGGGTAACATTTCTGTAATAACCTCGTCCAGCATTGGCGTCGATGCGGCATTATCAAGGTAAATAGGAAAGGACGTGGAACCTGGCGTGGACATCTTCTTTAGTTTGGAGTCAAGACCAGGCTTCCAGTACGATATCCCCTTGCGTCTATCGAAACATATTTGAAGCCAAGTTCCTTTAGAAGCGTGTCCAAGTTTTCTAACTTCCCTACATCAAATAAAAGACTAATCTCCTCCTTTTGAATTTCGATTCTTGCAATGCCTCCATGATCCCTAACTCGAACCTGCCTGACATTAAATAATTCCTTCACAATATTCTCAGATTTCTCAATTCTCGCAAGTTTTTCGTACGTAACTCTAGTGCCGTGTGGGATACGCGAGGCGAGACATGAATTTGGTGGTTTATCATGTATCGAAAGCTTCAATCTCCTCGCAATTTCGCGTATTTGTGCTTTAGAGATAGCTAATTCAAGTAAAGGGCTTCTCACATTACATTCCTCCATTGCTTTAATTCCGGGCCTGATGTTGCCAATATCATCCAAATGCGTTCCATCCACGATGAGGTTTGCGTCAAGTCTAGTCGCTTCCTGCAATAGCCTCATTCCCAGTTCTTTTCGACAATGATAACACCGTGCCTCATCATTCTTTGCAAAGTCCGGATTAGCTACTTCGTCATATTGAATCAATTTGTGCCTAATACCTATCTCTTCTGCAACAACAAAAGCAGAGGAGAGCTCTTCCTGTGATAGTGTTCTATAATTTGCGGTAATAGCAATCGCATTGTCTCCGAGAGCTTTTTTTGCTGCAAAGGCCACTACCGCGCTGTCGACACCGCCAGATAATGCGACAATTACTCCAGTACCATTTCTTGAAATCCATCGGACCAGCTCTGGAAAAAGATCAGACTCATGTGACACTCTCTATCCACCATTTATTTTGCAAGTTATTTGAGCACTCACTAGCTCCAAAGCTCTCTT
>WNGG01003663.1_pt1 | contig 24469 bp, 25 predicted proteins | sample 5400661 | NCBI WGS metagenome assembly WNGG01 (sample SAMN13153372, study PRJNA577476) | soil metagenome | isolation source: 100 cm soil or saprolite under Garry oak tree replicate 1 | place: USA:California | collected 2016-06-15
AGGCCCTCCATCCACCATAATCGTTCTCCAGATTGAGATCGTCGAAGTTGATGTGCCCGTTGTAGTGTCCCACGGATGATACGTTGATGATTCGGCTTGGAGCGCTGGCCTTCAACAGGTCAAGTTGGAGGTTTGTTAGAAGGAAGGGTGCAAGATAGTTTGTGGCGAAAGTATTCTCGTAACCGTCAGCGGTGACGCGTCGTCTTTGGTTGAAGAGTCCAGCGTTGTTAATCAGGACGTGAATTTTGGAATATTTTTTCCGGAACTCTGCTACAAGCTGCCGTACCGATTCAAGGGACGATAGGTCGGCGAGTAAGAGATCTATTGAATTGTTCCCGGATTTTGTGATTATTTCGGATCTTGCGGCTTCGCCTCTCTCCTTGTTACGTGCGACCATGACGACTGTAGCGCCTTTTTCGGCAAGGGCTAGGCTTGCTGATTTTCCAATCCCGGAATTGGCTCCCGTAACCATCACGACTTTGTCCTTCATCGTCGTCTTGTCGGAGACGTTTTCATTCTGCATTATCGGTCGCTAAACTGACTGGTGAGTCATTATTTAAACGCGTCGGTCATTTTTAAATACAACGCACGCGCACATGTTCACAGTAGAAAAATGCCGCGGGTCGTCCCGGAATACAAAGAAGAAGCCAGAACACGAATCCTTACAGCTGCAAACCACGTCTTTGGCGAAAAGGGTTACCGCCAGGCAACCATGGATGACGTGGCCAAGAAACTAGGTGTTAGCAAGGGAGCACTTTACCTCTATTTTGCGAGCAAGGAGGAGTTGTTCGAGGCGATCGCCCGAGCAGAACCCTTGGCTTTCAAAGAGATCCTATACTCCACCTTCAGCGAGAAGAAGAACCCCCTGGAGAGCGCTGGCGAATTCTTCGACAAGATGCTGAAGCGCTACGGCTCGAACTCGGGACTGAGCTTCGAAATATTCTCGGAGGCCTCGCACAACCCCGGCCTTCGAAGAGTGCTCAAGAAGACCCAAGACGAGTACGCGGCGACCCTGATGAGTTATCTGGAGGAGGGACGAAAGAGAGGTTTCATCGCTAGAGACTTGGATTTGCGCTTCATAACCTATGCCCTGATCGCGTTGTGGAATGGGATTGAGACAATAGTTGTGAGCGGGCTGCCGGTTGAAGACGCGAGACGAGCGTGGCTTGAAGGATTCAAGGCAATCTTTCTGCCCAAGAATGGCGTTCAGCCGTCGCGAAATCGCTGACGCAGCGATGTGAGGTAGGCATAAAACCGATTTCTCCGAGCGTCTGATGCTTCACATGTTCGAAGCGAAGCAACAGCCGGGCGGCATAGGCTCTGGCAAGATCGACCGCGTTGTGATCATTTTCAAGGAGAATCATACCTTCGACAATTACTTCGGCACTTTTCCCGGCGCTAACGGGATGACCATGCCTAGATCACCTAATCCGCCACCGCGGGATCCGGATCATCGACATAGCGCATGGCTGACCCGCCAGACCACTTCGGTCCGCCAACAGTTCGTGGAGGCGGATATTCCCGCATACTTTGCGTATGCCAAAAAGTTCACCCTTTGTGATCAATATTTCACAGATGTCGCTGGACCATCAACACCAAACCATTTGATGGCGGTGGCGGCCGATTCTCCCTTCATCGACAACCCTCACCCAGGCGACCCGTCCAGAATCGCTTCTTCACTCCCTCTGAGCCTCGAATCGCACAAGCTAACTTGGCCTAACTATGGGGGATACGCGTTTCAATATCTGAGCTCTGTTGGGGGAAGAAACAAGTTCACTTCTGACCAGTTCGCGAAGGATGCGGCGGCGGGGAAGCTACCGAATGTTTCATGGGTCTATACTACGAGCCAGTTTGATGAGCATCCTCCGGATCCGGGAAAGGGTCCGATGGGGAACGTGACGACGGGTATGCAGTGGACCGTAGACCAGGTGAACGCGATTGTGAAGGGAGGACTCTGGGGAAGGATTTCTATTTTCATAACATGGGATGACTGGGGTGGATGGTACGATCACGTAGACCCGCCGAGTGTCGAGACCTGGAAGCTTGCGACTCCACAGCCATCCTACAAGGGGACACAGTTCAGGTACGGATCACGGGTCCCCTGCTTGGTATTGAGTCCGTATGCAAAGAGCGGTTACATTTCGAAGATGTTGCACTCGCACGTTAGCCTGCTAAAATTCTGCGAATCAATGTTCGGGTTGCCTGCGCTGAATCAACGTGATGCACAGGCTGATGACATGTCGAACTGTTTTAATTTCCAGCAAACGCCAGCCCAGCCGCCGCCACCAAAACCCTGACTAGCCCGGTGTTATCCCTGAACCAGAATCGTTCCGGTCATCTGTGGCGGGTGGAACTTACAATAGAAAGTGAAGCTTCCTGCTTGGCTTGTTGTGATTGTTATGTTTGCGTTCTGGATTACCGCAGATTGGGCTGCCACCACCACATCGTTTGTGTAGGGCGCGCCGATCGTGAATGAGTGAGATTGGTCAGTGGGGTTGTAGAAGTGAATGGTTACGGTGTCGCCTTTGTTCACGGTGATCTGGTTCGACGAGTAGATGTAATCGAACTTCAGGTTTGATGGTGCGCTGAAGCTTAGGTCTTGGGCGAACAGGTAGATGTTTCGTGTTTGGGGCGTGGGGCTGGGATGCGCAAGATAGCCGGCTGCAAGCCCTGTAACGGCTCCAACGATTGCTGCTAGCAATACGGTCGCGATTAAGAGGTTTCGGGTGCTCCAGGAAGCCATGGTCCCATCAAGTAACGATGTTGTTAAAAGGTTTTACCTTTGTAGTGTCTTTCAGGCGCCAAGGCCCGAGTGTGGTTCTTTGTAGTCGCTTGTAGACGCGCCGAATATATCCGCTGAAAACTCCTGTCCCCGCGAATAATCCTTGAACAACAATCTCAACCCACAAAACAAAACAGACATCCTAACGCGCATTCTACGATTGTCAAGCATTCTGCTCGTAATAGGAATAAGCACACTCTACTCTATTGGAAGCGCAAGGGCCGCAGGCTTTGCATTCACCAACTACGAGCTCGGAAACACTCCTGGAGTAGCCTGCCCCAACACATTGGCAAACTGTTACAATTTCGCCGCAGAGCCAGCAATACGAGCCGACTCGGCTGGCAACTTCTACTCTTCCTCCGAGAACGGGCTGTCAGGGGGAACTGACGCCTGGAAATCTACCGACGCCGGGCTCCACTACATCTCGCTAGCATCACCTAACAGCGCCTCTGCAGCAGGAACGCAGTTCTCGCCAGCGGGTGGAGACACGGACCTAGCGGTCGCGTCGGCCCTGAATGGGAACGGCGTCTACAACGTCTACGTAGCAAGCCTCGCACTGACAAACGTCTACGTGAGCACTAGCACTGACGGCGGCAGCACATGGCTTCTCAATCCAACAGGTGCTTCTGTACCGGGCGACGACAGACCATGGATCGCTGCCGAGGGGGCTAGCAAAGTCTGCGTCTCGTATCACAGCATTACTGCCACGAACGACATCTTCGTCACCTGCAGCACTGACGCTGGCATGACCTTCGCCCAGACAGGAAACGCGTTCGATGCAAGCCATCTCTGGCTGGCGTCATTTCAGAACGAGATAGGGAATCTCGCGATCGACCCAGCCAACCACAACATCTACCAATCCCTCAGCGGAATCGCAAGCGCAACAGAGACAACGTGTCTCAACTGCGGTCTTCACGCGGTCTGGCTTGCAGTATCCATAGATGGCGGCTTGACATTCACTGACCATGCTGTGTACGTCAACCCGAACACGTCCGTCTCCTACGGACACCAGTTCGTCAATGTCAGCATTGATCTTGCAGGAAACATTTACGTTGTATTTACGGACGACCACAACCTCTACTACAGCTTCTCCATTGATCACGGAACAACATGGTCTGCTCCATCGCAGATCAACCAGAGCCCATCCACTACCGCCATCATGCCTTGGAGTGTTGCTGGTGGAGCGGGCAAGCTTGACGTTGTCTGGTATGGAACCTCCTACTACGACGGTGTGAAAACGCCCGACAACTATCCCTCAAGCGCTGCATGGTACGTCTATTTCGCACAAAACCTCCAAGCAACAACCGCTGGAAGCTTGTTCTCTCAGCAAGCAGCGACACCAGTAATCCATAACGGTGGAGTCTGCGAGTCAGGCGCGACCTGCACCGGAAACCGGGACCTGTACGATGATTTCGGGGTGGCCGCAAGCCCAACGACAGGCCTAGCATCGATCATCTACAGCGACGACCAGTACAGCAACACGCCCACACATCCTGCCGGGCCTAACTGCACTCCAAGCCGGACCAACACAGGCTCCTGCGACAGCACCAATATCGCAACACAGACATCTGGCACAGGAATATTTCACTAGGAAAATCCCAATCGAGAGCTAGGAGGCATCAACCCTCCTTGCCCCTTCTTTTCCCGTTAGTCTCCAATTATTCCAGAGCGTGTTCGGATTCTAACTGCGCTAAACGGCCTGTCTTGGGGATGGTTGAGGGTATAGAGGCTTCAGCTCATCGGGAATGACTCCCCCTACGGTTGGTTGCTCGTCAGGCTTTCGAACGAACAGCTTTGCGACGACTTGATCTTCGGTTTCTTCCACCTCAACCTTCACGTCGAGAAGCGCGAACACGGATTTGACGAATTCAGCATAGAAAGCTGAAGCGCGGGACCCACAATCATGCCTGAGTACCGCAACATAGGCTTGTCCATCATGGGTGTACTCGAATTCGAAATTGTGGTTGTAGTGCGAGGCTACCCGGTCCAACGATTTTATCACGTTTTCCAGGTTGAAATCCTTGAACCAGAAGGTGATGAGAGCGACTCCTTCATGTTCGCCGGATTTCCTACCCAGGGCCCTTGCCTGCTCCTCCGACATCAGACTGAAGAATGTCTTCAGGAGACCCTTGGAGATGGTGACTAGACCGAAATTTTCCGCGTAGGCATCGTATTCCACATGCTTTCTGAGCGCCTGGTTTGCGATAACGTTCACGCTAATTTTGTTCTTCTGCGCGAGCTCGTCAAGTTGCTCGGCTACCTCAGTGTCGATGCGGAAGATACGGGTCCCGAGTCGCCTCAATTTTGCACCCGTGACAATCCTCGGGAAAAAATAGATACGGGAATTGTAACCAAGCCCACATCCATGTGGGATTCATTGGACCTCGCAGAGAGACCGCACGGATTAATTACAGAGGCCAAACCAGCGACCCAAGTCGAAAATCTGGGTTCTTGATGAAAAAAACGACAAGTATGAGAGAGCAAGCTAGCGAGAAGCATTCGGAGACTGCTGCTCAACTTCTTGTTCGGTGCTTAGAGAATGAGGGTGTCAAGTACGCCTTTGGCATACCTGGCGAGGAAAATATTCATTTCATCGACGCGTTGAACAATTCGTCTATCCGCTTCGTTCTTGTCCGTCACGAGCAAGCCGCCTCGTTCATGGCCGACATCTACGGCCGCCTAACCGATCAGGCGGGAGTCTGCGTGGCGACCCTCGGACCCGGAGCGATCAACCTCCTACTAGGAACCGCGGACGCCAATAGCGACAGCGTCCCCCTGGTCGCTATCAGCGCGCAGGGCGGCTTGAACCGGATATACAAGGAATCTCACCAGATAATCGACCTAGTCAGCATGTTCAAGCCTGTCACAAAGTGGGCTGAACTCATCCCGAGACCGGAAGCTGTGCCGGAGATGGTTCGGAAGGCGTTCAAGCTTGCGCAAACTGAACGTCCGGGCGCCGTCTATCTTGCACTGCCAGAAGACGTCGAAAAAATGCCCGTGCCTCCGGGGCATCGTCCGCTCGAGATCAACGTCGTGCGCGATACCTCTCCTTCTCCAGCTCAGATATCGCGTGCAGCGAAGGTTTTGGAGGCTGCGAAGAGCCCCGTCCTGCTTGCGGGACACGGGGCCGTGCGCAATCACGCCGGCGAAGCGCTGGTTCGTTTCTCCGAGCGTCTTCACATCCCCGTCGCCACGACGTTCATGGGCAAAGGAGTCTTTCCGGACAACCATCCTAACGCGCTCGGTACGATAGGATTCATGGTTCATGATTATGCAAATTTTGGCTTCGACCAAGCGGACGTCATCGTAAGTGTCGGGTATGACATGCAAGAGTTTGATCCAGTGAAGATCAACCCGAATGGTGACAAGCAGATTATTCACATCCATCGCTATCCTGCTCAGGTTGACGCCCACTACCATCTCGCTGTTGGTATCCAAGGTGACATTTCAGAATCTCTTGACGCACTATCACGCGAGACCAAACTCAATCTACCATCGAGCCCAACAGGTCAGAAGATCCGTCATCTGTTACAGGAGGAGCTTGAGATGGGAAGAAGCGACAACTCCTATCCAGTCAAGCCCCAGCGCATCGTCGACGATATCCGGGCAGCGATGAGCGAGAAGGACATCGTGCTGGTCGATACGGGCGCGGTGAAGATGTGGATGGCCCGCTTGTACCCGACCTATCAGCCGAACACTTGCATCGTCTCCAACGGTCTATCAACCATGGCCTTCGCATTGCCAGGAGCAATTGCTGCGAAGCTTGCCTTCCCAGACCGTAAGGTTCTGGCTGTTGCTGGGGACGCTGGTTTCTTGATGAACTCAATGGAACTCGAAACCGCTGTAAGGGAGGAGATACCGATTGTCGTGTTGATATGGGTTGACGGGTCATATGGTATGATCAAGTGGGAGATGGACTTAGAGCTAGGACACCACTCGCATGTCGACTTTGGCAATCCAGACTTTGTCAAATTCGCCGAGAGCTTCGGAGCCAGAGGCTACCAGATAACACGAGCAGGAGATCTACTTCCCACACTGAAGCGTGCACTAGCCGATAATGGGGCCTCGGTCATCGCCTGCCCCGTCGACTATGCACAGAACACAGTGTTAACGAACAAGCTGGGAGAACTCACAGAACCCATGTAGTAACGAAAGTTTTCAGACTGCTGTGTCTGTGATCTTGCCGCAGGCAGTACACTTCCACCTACCCTGGACCTTGACCTTCTCGTCGCAACCGAATAGGCCACACTGGGGAGGCTTGACCTCTGCGACAATCGCATTCCACGTTTCCCAGTGCTCGAGCCACTTCTGCCAGCTCACTTTTTCCGGTTGGGAGGGTGCCCGTTTTTTCAAGTCGTTCCGACGAAGCTTATTCGGGGAATTCACAGATAGAGGAACGATTCTCGGATGCTAAGGTTTTTCCTATTTCCTAACGGTGATAGATTCTTAGTGATCGAGCTGGCGGAAGGGTCTTAGCTACCCTCAGATGGTAGTTTGAGTGATTATTCCATCTGGGTTATGTCATGAAAGAGAAGAAGTTCAAGCACATTGAAACTAAGCTGATTCATTCGGGCGAGCCGGAGCCCCGGGTCCAGGGGGCTGTTAGTATGCCGATCTTCCAGTCGGCCATGTTCGAGACCCGCAAGGAACCTGGTTACCATGATATCGAGTATATTCGCTTGAACAACACGCCGAACGCGAGGGTGCTCCACGAGAAACTGGCCGCGATCGAAGGCGCGGAGGACGCCCTGGTGGCCGCGAGCGGAATGGCGGCAATCTCTACCACACTACTCACATTCCTCCATAACGGGGATCATCTGCTAATCCAGAACTGCTTGTACGGTGGGACCCACGATTTTGTCACGAAGGATCTTCAAACCTTTGGGATATCCTATGATTTCATTGATGGCAACGATCCCGAGTCGTGGGAAAGGAAGCGACGGCCCAACACGAAAGCAATCTATGTTGAGACGATGACGAATCCGATGCTTGAGGTAGCGGACCACAAAGCAATTGTCGAATTCGCAAGAGCCCACGGACTCATCTCCATGATCGACAACACATTCGCCAGCCCGATCAACTTCCGCCCCATCGGTCACGGGTTCGACCTCTCACTCCACAGCGGCACGAAATATCTGAATGGCCACTCGGACATTGTCGCAGGAGCGGTCATTGGAAGCTCGGAACTAGTCAGCAAAGTCAAACATCGGCTTGATCATCTCGGTGGAAGCCTGGACCCGCACGCCTGCTTTCTGTTGCATCGTGGTATGAAGACACTCGCAATCCGCATGAGACAGCACAATGAGAGCGCTCTCAAGATCGCGAGATTTCTAGAAGAACACAACGCGGTTGCCAAGGTCAACTATCCAGGACTCATGAGCCACCCACAGCACAATCGGGCTGGAGAGTTGTTTGACGGTTTCAGCGGCATGCTTAGCTTCGAACCAAAGGGAGGCAAGACAGCGTCCGAACAATTCATGAAGAACGTCTCTATCCCCATAATCGCCCCGAGCCTCGGCGGAGTCGAAAGCCTACTCACCAGACCAGCGGCAACCTCACACTCTGGTATGTCTCCGGAAGACAGGAAGAGGCTCGGGATCACAGACGGATTGATTCGAGTGTCGATTGGAATCGAAGCGACAGAGGATCTCATCAAGGATTTCGGAGAGGCACTTGACAGTATCAGAACTGTGCCAGTATCCGTGGAGTGAAGCCTCAAACTAACTATGCGCTGAGGAATCCGGGCCGGAGACGCCCTAGCAATCTCAGTTATTCGATGATTTAGCCAGAGACTATTCTTGAGACTACGAGAATCCAAGCAGCGAACGCAGTACCCAAAAGCGCAAATCCAAGTGTCCTCGACATATCCCCTCCCCTGAACAAGGCTGCTCCGACCCCTATCGACCCCATTGGAACACCGATTACGAGAAGAATTACGGCTTTCGGCTCTCCAAGGAAGAGGAGAGGAAGATATGGACCAATTCCTACAAGAAAGGCTAGTCGCCATTTTCCGGTCAAAGCGCCGTAAACTGCGGCTACGATACCGGGCAACGGCAAAAAAAGGAGGACGAGAGATTCCCATTGCACAATCTGGTTCCGAGCGGCACCTGACAAAGTCGTGTACTCTAGAACAAATGAGGGAACCGATATCCAGAGCGCGAGAAGAGCTACCACCGGAATCGGAAACAGAGAGTGATTAATGATCGAATTGATCTTCCTTGTCAATTTGCATCTCTGAACTACGCTTAGGATGTGGTCCAACTAACTTAAGGATCAGCAACGGTGCGATGGAGCCCCGGCCAGTGTCCCTTTGAGAGGTGAGGGTGAATTACTATTCTGTTCGAGATAGGCGCTTTAGGTCTTCACCGGTGAGCTGCATGACTCGCCAGTGTTCTCGGAAACGACTCCCCAATCGCTGGTAAACTTCTATGGCGGACGTGTTCCAATCGAGCACTTCCCATCGCATCCCGTAGCAGTTCTCTGCGATGGCGGTTCGTGCTAGATGAACCATGAGAGCTTTGCCGATGCCTTTGCCCCGGAAACGCGGCCGGACAAAAAGATCTTCTAGGAAGAGGCCGTGCCTTCCCTGCCACGTTGAATAGTTCTGGAAAAAGAAGGCCATACCGGCCGGGTTACCATCTAACTCAGCAATCAGTACCCTGAACTTGGGATTCGCCGAGAAACCATCCCTGAGCAAGTCGTCTTCTGTCGCTCGAACGGCATTGGGTTCCCTCTCATACTCCGCCAACTCGCGAATGAAAGACAAGATCAGCGGGACATCGTCGACACTTGCATTGCGAATTTTCAACCTCACTTGCAGGCCCTTCTTTCGTATTTCTCACTCAGAGCTACGATCAACCCCTGCTGAAGGAGACCAGTCTGGTCCCGGCCTCTTGCCAATTGCTCCACTCCGACTCGATCATCGCATAGAGAAGCGCGTCACGCCATTCTCCCCTTATCGTCCAGTTCTTGCGCAGAACCCCTTCGCGTCTCATCCCGACCTTCTCCAGGACTCTTGCTGAGGCAAGGTTCTCCGCGTCGCACCATGCGAAGATCCTGTGCAACCGCAGCTGGTAGAAACCAAACGCGAGTAGAACTTGCGCCACTTCACTGGCATACCCTTTGCGCCAGTAGTGGCGGTTGAGGTAGAATCCTATGTATGCTTGACCTAGAAGACGATAGGCTGGATGTAGGTTTGGATCGAGAATGCGAATTCTAGTGTCACCTATCACCTTGCCTTCCTCCTTCAATGTCACGGCGAGGCGGAAGTCTAGTCGAGGGTCTTCTCTCTGACTGGCGATTGCCTTCTCAATGGAAACTCTGGTCTGTTGGTCGTTAAGAGGACCGCCCTCAACGTAACGGAAGACCTCAGAATCAGAAGCGTAAGAATGGACAGGTTGCCAGTCAGCTTCCACGAAATCTCTGAGCACAAGCCGCTCGGTCATCAAGGGTAGTTGAAGCCGTATCCCGATCTTTCCAGCCATCCGCCTGACCGAGATATGTTTGAGTGGCCTGAAGGCTCTTTAGCTTTCCAAGCCGCAACTAGAACAAAGGGGACTGAGCAAGAGAATGTTGAGCCCACCATCAGACTTGTACCCTCATTCTGATCACAGCAATGAATGATATTGTAAAACCAGTCATCTTCGAGGCCGCTACGCTGGTAGGCTTCGTTGCATTAGCGTTGCTTGGGCATTCGGTTGAGGCCCTCCTTGGATTGCGAATGATTCCAGCCTGGTCATACAACTACGTGGGGGTTGTCCCTCTTCTTGGCGGAGTAGCTCTCCGGTTTTGGGCAAGCTCCACGATATTCAATACGGGCAACGGCACCCCTCTCTATACCCGGCCCGCGAAGGCCCTTGTAACGACGGGCCCCTATCGATTGATTCGGAACCCACTCTATCTCGGAGGCTTCCTGATCTACCTTGGAATCATAATCGTGATTCCATCTCTATTTCTAGCGATTCTAGGGTTGATAGGCCTCCCAATCACCTTCATCGGAATTGTTCGTGAGGAAAAGGGTCTGGAGACAAGGTTCGGCGAGGACTATCGCCGATACAAACAACGGGTTCCTGGGTGGATTCCTAGATCTAAGGGAACCGAATCAAAATAGACTTGGGCCAGCGCCCAACACTGTTTTATTGATCGTGAGCGGAGATCACCTCAGAGTGAATTATCTTGACAAGCATCCTCACCAGGCGACGAGTCACTCTTCTCTCAACCGTTGCAATAGCTGTAGCGATCACCGCGATTCTTGTGATCCAGACCCTCTCAACCTCGATCGTTGAGGTAAGCAGCGCTAGTGTCACCTATCAAGACCCGATGGCTGCCTACGCCACCTTCACGAACATAGGCAACTATTACGTCAGGGCCGACTGTGCAAACCTTACCCTCGCGAATCAGTGCGCACTCCTAGTGAGCCTTTCTCTGGCTAACAATAACCTCTACACAAGGTCAATGTCCCTGAAAGTGTCAAACGTTGTTGCGTCAACTCTAGCTGTAGGAGTAAGCACCTACACCGAACCGCCACAACAGTTTACAGTAGGTTATGGGACCGATGGTCTCAACACCAGACTGGTCACTATCGCACCCTCCTTCGTGGCTCCAGGTGGCACCTGGACCTTCACCGTTTACGTTTTCAACCCGCCAGCCGTGAGTGGAAAGCCTGCTCTCAATCTCGCAGTAGAAGGCAAAGTGGTCGAGAACCATTTTCTCGGTAGGACACTTGACCTGCAATCGAGTTTTCCGCTCCCAGGATCAAGCTGATCCCCGGGAGATTCCCAATCGGACTCGGCGGGAGGCAGGTCTAGTGTGCGATAAGATCTGCAAACTCTATCTTCAATGAATCTGATTCTGTCATGAATGAGCTACTGCCAAGACTTGGAATACGTATCGGTCAACGGTCGTCGATGTGGGGTTCGGTCGGGCTGAGGAACTTCTAGGGCTTGCTGATCTCGTGAGAGATGATGGGAGGGTCTACGGAATCGAACCAAAGAAGGGATTGGATCGAGGGCGTAGCGAAGAAGGTCGAAAACGTTCGGAACATTACAGTTCTTACTGGAAATGCGTTGCGCATTCCTCTCCCGAACCGCTCAACTGACTACGTTCTACTCAAAGGCGTCCTTCACGAAGTTCCAAACGTGTCCAAAGCTCTCATCGAAGCGGCTAGAGTCTGCAGGCAACGAGGAGCCATTCTGGTGGTCGATTTCTCGACTTTCCCCAACTCCTGGCTCATGAAGTCTAACCTGAAATGGATCCCACACCACCCAAGGAAACTTCTGGGCAGACCCCTGGACAGGCACCCGGGTTTTTCGAAGACCAATCTTGAAGGTTGTTTCAAGTCTGCCGGACTGAAAATTCGAACTTGCGATGAAGTCTTGATTGGCGATTTCGGAGACCACAGAATTCCGATGTTTCTAGCCGTTGGAGAACCAGCTTAGGAGCAACGACTATGTAGGGGATTGACCCTATCAGCCATTCAAGCTGCGGCATAGAGTGTTAGGAGTCATTGGATCCCCAACGTCTTGGGCTCTTCTTTCGAAGAATCTCGTCAAGCTTGCAGTATTCGCGATATTGCTACTTCTACCTGTCCCATCTCATGGGACACAGGCCTCCACTTCGCCAATGACCCTTACTCAGACATCGGCAACGCCCCTGGTTCGTATCGGAGATACCTGGCATTACCACTACTCCGGGCCCGAGCAGGATAGCACGGAACAAATTCTTCGCAACGACACTTGTAGCTCAGCTCAGTGCGTTGTGGATCAGGAGACGAACTCTGCATGGAATGATACTGTCTGGCTCAACCGGGACTGGAACCTTTCCCGAGAATACTATGTTGACCACACGACACCCTTCAATTACAGCTACGTATACACGCCGGCCCTCCAGCTCTATCCCTTCCCCCTCCAACCGGGAGAATCTTGGTGGTGGAACAGCACTCTCGCCGGCTGGTACAAGGATCAGTTCGGAAATCACACGGACACAGCCACGTTTTCTAATCTGAGAAAGGTGGTAAACGAGACGACGGTAACCGTGCTAGCAGGAACTTTCGACACGTTTCTAGTCGCGGAATATGTGCAGAGTGGCACAGTACTCCATGGATATCGCTGGTTCAGCACCGACGCAAAGACTAGTGTGAAATGGGAGATCTTCGACCAATTCACGCGCGCAGTCTCAGACTCCTACACGATGACCTCATACAGTTTAGCGGCAATCCCTGGCCCGTCTCCCGGCCCGAACCCATCTCCCTCTCCAAACCCATCACCCAACCCCTCCACGAATTCTAACCCCACGATCATCGGGCTAACCCCTACCATGTTCTATTCGATCGTCGGAGCCCTATTAGTCACTGTTGTGGCGGCAGTGATGGTTGTGGCGTTTTCGAAGCGGAAGAAGTCCTTGAAGGATATTCCTGTGAATCCGCCTGTCGGTATTCCGTCAACCACGGGCTAGCAAGTGCCCACTGAACAGCCTCAAGAGGTCGCTCGTCGTTTCGTGCGATGGACTCGCGGATTTCCAATTCATGAGCCATAATTAGAGCAATACGTCCGACGTCGGCTTAGGCCGAGACGCAGTTATCCCACGTGACAACCTTTGAGGCTAGCCGATGCTTGTGAATCGCTATAGGGGACTCCCGGTCGAAACAACTTCGCCACTAGGCAATAGTCGGTCGACATGACCGTAAACCTCTCCAAAGCCCAAGTGAACTCTTGGCGTTTGACAAGGCATCATCTAGCTAAACGAACCCGAAAAGGGCAAATTGAGAAAGTCGTCTCTGACCTCTGCGGTGTTCAGGCTCAAGTCCTGTCTTATGCCGCGTTGGCAATCTGGGCGAGGGTCGAAGGCATCACAATTCAAGACGTCCAGGACGCACTCTGGAAACACCGTTCGGTTGTGAAGACATGATGCATGCGCGGCACCCTCCACCTAATCCCGGCCTCTGACTTGCCGGTCTACGTGGCCGCTAGGAAAACGACTCTGGTTGTCAAACGGGACTGGCTTAGTCCTGAAATTGGTGTGCAAGAGAGGGAGAGAATCGTCCACGCAATACGTGAAGCACTCGACGGACAAATTCTGACCAGAGAGCGACTGGCTGACGAAGTAGTCAAGCGACTCAGTGTGAGTACCAGTGTCCGCAAACATATGCTCTCAGGCTGGGGCAACCTACTACAGCCAGCAGCCGAACAAGGATACCTCTGCTTCGGCCCGAGCAAGGGATCTAAAGTCACATTCGTCCGGCCAGATCAATGGATTGGAAAATGGAACGAGCCCAGTGGAGGCGACGCCTGGAAGATGCTCCTCCGACGATTCTTCTCTACATACGGCCCAGCTAACCATCACGATATCGACCATTGGTGGGGCCTCCATCCCGACAAGGCGAAGGTGCTGATGGACTACATCAGAGACGAGTTGGAAGAGGTCGAGTTTGAAGGCCAAAAGAGATGGGTTCGAAGAGAAGATGTCGAACGGATCGGCGACGTAGCGATGGCACGTTCAGTGAAGCTACTTCCGAGCTGGGACTGCTATCCTATGCTTTACCACCCTAGAGAGCTTTTCGTTGCCCAGAACTATCGAGCTACAATCTTTACGAGGCTCCAAGGGAACAAACCTGTTCTGCTCATTGACGGAGTGGCCGGAGGAGTGTGGGAACAACGGCGCAACGGCGGCCACATTGAACTGAGGGTCCACCCATTCAGCCACCTTAACTCAGCCCAAAAACAACTTGTCAAGGAGGAAGCCGCAAGCCTAGGGGAATTCCTAGGAACAAATGTTGATGCTGTGATCTTGTCGTAATCTAGGAGAGACTAAGGGTTTCATCTTTAATAACGACAGTTTTGGTCCGGCCTCGCGACCTAGTTGTCTCAGACGATCCTGAACGATGATTCGCTTACGTTCGCTGAGAAGATCATCAGCCTCAAGTCTGACGAAGGGAAGAAGGTCCACCATGCGGGTGAAATTGCTGTTCTGCCTGCGGACATGGCCATGGCCCAAGATAGTACTGGACCATTAGCGATCAAAGTCTTTCGCGAGATGGGCGTTCAGAAGGTCTGGGACCCGAAAAAGATCCATCTGGTCATAGATCATAGTTTCCCCGCCCCTGACGAGAAGGTTGCCAACCTCCATATTCTGATTCGAGAGTTTGTCAAGCAGCAAGGCGCCCGGCTGGTGGAGGGGAGCATTTCCCACCAGCATCTCCTTGAGAATCATGTTGTGCCGGGTATGGTTCTCTTTGGTGCCGATTCGCACACATGTCAGGCGGGGGCGATAGGCGCTTTTGCCACGGGTATTGGTAGTTCCGAGATGGCTGCTGTCTGGGCGAGCGGCAAGCTCTGGGTCCGAGTCCCAGAATCCATCAAGATCAATCTGATTGGCCAGTTCAAGAAGGGTGTCTATGCCCGGGATATCATAACCCATTTCATCGGAATGGTAGGAGAAGATGGCGGGAACTACAAGTCGCTGGAATGGAAGGGTCCCGGGGTCAAGAATCTCTCTATCGCGTCACGGGCTTGCATTAGCAACAATTCGATGGAGTGTGGCTGCAAACTCTCCATCTTCGAAGTTGACCCTGTAACCCAGGACTATTTCAAAAGTGCAAACCGGAAGGCGATGTTCGAGATCCACGCGGGACCAAGAGCCCATTACAAGGAAGAGTACGACATCGATCTGGGAGCTCTTGAGCCCCAGGTTTGGGGTCCTGGAAACGAGAGCAAGGTGCGGAGTGCCGGCGAATTCGGGGATGATCATTTGGACGAGGTTTTCATCGGCTCATCGACAAACGGACGATACGAAGACCTCCAAGTCGTCGGCAAGATACTGAAGGGTCACAAGGTCAAAGCTGGGACCCGTTGCATAATCACCCCCGCCTCCAGAGACGTGTTCGAGAAAGCAATCCAAGATGGCTTAGTGGAAACGTTTCTCGAATCAGGAGCCGTGTTCACTAACGCTACGTGCGGTGCATGCGTTGGCACGCATCTCGGTGTTCTCGGCGAGAATGAAACCTGCCTATCAACTTCTCCACGAAACTATGTGGGACGAATGGGCGCCACAACAGCCAAAATCTATCTCTCCTCTCCAGCAACAGCTGCCGCATCAGCCTTGGAAGGGCATATTGTCGACCCTAGGAGATACCTATGAGCCTCCCGCCACCGTCCACGATTATCCGGGGCAGAACATGGGTCTGGCCAGACGACGTGAACACAGACATCATCATCCCGTTCCGGTTCAAAGCCCGCACCAACGACCCTGTCGAGATGGCGAAATATGCCATGTACGGGTTCGACCCCGAATTCTACAAGAAAGTCAAGCCCGGCGACCTCTTTGTTGCAGGAAGAAACTTCGGAGGAGGATCCAGCCGCGAACAAGCACCAGTCGCCATCAAATACTCAGGAATAGCAGCCGTAGTCGCAGAAAGCTTCGCAAGAATATTTTACCGCAACAGCTTTGCCATCGGCCTACCAGCACTAGAAGTCCCTGGAATAACCAAACAGGTCAAGCAATTCGACGAACTATCCATCAATCTTGAGGACTGGTCGGTCACGACCAAAGACGGAAAGGTGTATCATGCGTTGAGGGTTCCAGAGTTCCTCCGAGGACTCATGCGCGAAGGAGGCCTCGTCGAGTATTACAAGAAGCACAAATCCTTCCCATGGGAACGACTACAAGCAACTGCAAGCACAACTTGAGCCTGAAGTCATTTTCGAACTCAGCTAGTTGGCTGCATTCCTTTCAGTTCCTTTTGCAGCTGGTTGACTGTGGTGATGCGTGCGAAGCGGCGTCGTAGGGCGTATTCTGTGCGTTCGCGTATGGCGTCGACTCCGAGTTCTTCGCCTGGCTTGTCCCAGTTCGGAATTGGAAAAGTCATCGTCGCTTCGGTGACAAAGTCTACCGCGTAGCCTAGGTCTGCCGCGATCCTCGCGGTCGTCTCACAGCACTGCTCCATTTGGATACCTGTGATACTGAGGCGTCTCACACCTTTCCCTATCAGGTACGGTTGCAAAGTCGTGCTCGTGAAGCAGTTCCTCGTGTTCTTGACCATTACAGGCTCATCCTTCCGAGGTTTGAGAAAGTCCATCAGCTTGAACGACGGGCTTTCTTTGGTGAAGGCCTCGTCGCTGTCGGTATGCAAGAAGAAGACGACCGGCAGATGTACCTCACGATAAGCTTCGATGAGAGCGCTCACATTCTTTTCAAAAGCTGGGTTGTTACGTTTTGTCCATCTCGGGCCGATTTTGAACGAGTCTTGTGCATCGATCACTAGCAAAGCAGACTGTTCAATAGGAACCTCCTTGGGGTCCAGCATAGTTCGAGCTATCGCGACGACATCGTATATACTCACTGCCGCAGATTCGCGGAATTAGTTCCAGAACAGCGGTGCGGTGCCATGAGTCCAGAGCGCGAGAGTTCCAAGGATCCCCCTAGTATCCTAGTTTTCTTCGGGGACCTCAGAAAGATGACCTCGAGAGAAATCGCTGATGGCGAGGTTTCTCTGATCGTTACCTCTCCACCCTACTACAACGCCCCTTTCGACTATCCGGATATCTGGACTTGATCAGATCTTTCGCCGCTCAGAGCAAAAGAGTCCTAGGAAAGGGTAGAATCTGCGCGATAGTCACCGATGATATGCTGGTGAAAGAAGAAGGAGGCAGTCGTGGGAGGAAATATCCCCTTGTCGCGGATACGACCAGAATCTTCCTAGACGAGGGTTTTCTCTATCGTGACAAGATAACCTGGGTCAAACCTGCTGGCTATACTAGAATCAGTAGGCGAAGCGGTGTTGTCCTCCAGCATCCATACCCGATGTACTTTTACCCGGACAATATTCAGGAATCCATCCTCCTGTTCCAGAACGGCGAATTCGACTACGCTCAGTTGAAGGACGCACCAAAGAAGATTCTGGAATCGTCAAAAATAGATACCATCAAACTCAACAAGGAGAGATGGAACCTGACAGTCTGGAACATCACCAACGTTCTCCCAATGGCTGGCCGTGTGGAGGAAGGGATCGCCGCCTTCCCCGAAGAAATTCCTAGGCGATTGATCAAGCTCTTCACTATGATTGGAGAAACTGTGTTCGACCCTTTCGCGGGATCCGGGACGACATTGAAGGTCGCGAAGGAACTGGGAAGAGAGGGAGTCGGATACGAAATTGACCTCGAACTCAAGCGAGTCATCAGAAAGAAACTTGCGGGAGAAGATTTCGTTATTGAAGACAGAGAAGGAGCTAGAAGGCTCAGAAAAACGCTCCAAACCAAGATTCACCAACAGAGAAGCGTTGCGAAGTCGCCCGTTCCGAGACTAATCCTTTAGAGCCACTACGACTTCTCTCTGTCAAACAAGCTAGAGGTGTTATTTGCTTTTCATTGTTCCAGCGCATAAGTTCCATCTTCGAAGAGTACAAGGGCATACCGCATGAAGCCAATCTCCTGATCTATTCGAGCTTCTTCACTTGGGCGGCTGCAGGATTACTCTTCATCTCTCTGCAGGTCTTCCTAGTACTCGAAGGCATTTCCTTCGCAACAAGCAGCCTCATCCTTGGAACCTTCGGAATCGTCAGCGCCTCCTCCACCCTTGTATTTGGCGGCCTTGCCGATCGTTACGGCAAGAAGAAGCTGGTCGTCATTGGAGGAATACTTGGAAGCCTAGCGCTAGCCATCTTTGCGGTCGACTCGAATATCTCTCACTTGTTCGGAGCAGCAGTTCTAGCAGGACTTTCAGAGGCCATGTACGCATCCTCCTGGAGCGCCATGCTAGCAGACAAAGCAGGAAACCTGAAACGGACAAGTGCCTTCGGCCTCTCATTCTTCGTAGCCACGATCGCCTCGGCTCTAGGAGGCTTCAGCACCAGTCTTCTCGACCTACTGAAATCAGTCTACCAAGTTGACCTCGTTACTGGCAATCGATATCTGTTCATCAGCGTCGCTGCCATCAGCCTCATCGGTCCGATGATCGTCTACCTCAGGGTCTCCGAGTCTAGGCTAGAAACGAACCAAGAATCTGGATTCCACATTCTTCCGAGAAAGAGCCGCGGCATAGTCTTTCGATACGCTGCCTACGGGATCGTAATTGCTCTAGGCGCTGGCATGGTAATCCCCCTTATTCCAGGTTGGGCGTTTCTCAAGTATGGTTTAGCAAACGACGTCACTGGGCCAATCTTCGGCGGCATCAACAGCCTTGTGATGGGATTCGCCAACCTTGCAACTCCCCGGCTTGCCCGGAGATTCGGAACCGTTCGGACAATCGTGCTAACGCAAGGAACGTCTACGCTGTTTCTTTTCTCGATTCCGTTCTCGCCCAACTTCGCCACCGCCTCTTCGATCTACATCGTCAGGAGCATGCTAATGATGATGTCGAACCCCGCTCAGAACTCTCTCTTGATGGGTTTGGTTCCAGCCGAAGAGCGATCTGTAGCTTCTGCCATCGTGGCTTCTCTCTGGAGGCTGCCCAACTCGTTCAGCACCGGCATCGGGGGCTATATCATGGGTCTAGCAACGAGTCCCAGCAGCATCTACCTAGTCATACCGTTCATGATTTGCACGGTACTCTACCTGAGTGCGATCACGTACTTCTGGCGTGCATTCAAAGACGTCAAACTACCCGAGGAACAGGTTCTGGCACCAATCGCAGAGGTTGTTCCTGCTACAACCTAACGCAAAACGCAGGATTCGCACCGAACAAGCCCTAATCGCAATTTTCAGACTTTCTTCGATACTTTGACATAGAGCCAGAAGTTACGACCCACTTTAGTCGCTGACAGAACCATCTTCGCTCATCATCGCTGCTTATGGAGAAGACCCGCCACGCCATACTCTAGAATCGGCCAATGCATGTTTCTGCTTGCGCTCGTCCTCCTTGTCCCTATTCTTTCTTTCAATATAGTTCCAAGGGTTCGCGCTGATGCTCCATTTTCTTTGAACTCTGTTCCGGCCGCGACGTCGGAAGGAAACACGGTCAGCCTTGTCCTATCTGCAAGTGGTGCTGTCCCCAACATCCAATACAGGTTCAGGTTCTCGGTAATCGATCCCGCTGGGAAGACGGCCCAATCTCTAGCGAACTATACGACCGCATCCGGCCAGAACACGTTTACTCTGATAGTTGTCTATCCGAGTCCTTCATTCCAGGGATCGAACGCCCTAGTCGGCCAATACAACGCCAAAGTCGATGAACTATGGCCCACTGCAGCGCCAGGCGTGGCTGGGACTTCGTTCATACTCAGCATCACGGATAGTTCCTCATATCAGAGAACGCAAACTGTGCTCATACAGGCAAGCGGATATAGCGCGTCAGAGAGCGTTACAGTAACTATCAGGACGCAAGCAACCTCAACCGTCGTCTTCTCCCAAATCGTACCAGCGACCGGCACGGGGATCGTGGCGACAAGTTGGAAGACCCCAAGGAATGCCACAATAGACACTTACATAGTTACATTGACCGGGACCAGCACCGTCAAGAATCCAGCTGATTCGCAACCTTTCTCCCTCGGACGTGCAGTCATGATAATCGGCTCGATCACCTCCGTCAAATCCGTCTACCAGAGGACTGAGACGATGAGTTTCTTCTTCCAGCCCACCTATCCAGACGGGTCAATTCCCTCGACAGGAGTCGCTCTCCTGAGCCTGGCTGGATCCGGTGGTAGCAGCGTCACTCTGACGGCAACATACGATAGTACGTCTCAGACTTTCGAGGCGTCCTACCAGACTTCGTTGGACAATCAGACCGGGACGTGGACCGCAAGCTTGGGCGGACACGCCTACAGCGACGCGTACGGTAACAATGGTCCGGGAGCAACAGTCAGCACTAGCTCGCAGTTAACAATTATCCCTTTAACAGTTAGCGTAACTACCAATTCGACGATATCTGTTGGTCAACTGCTCAAGTTCAACGCGACAGTTACGTACCCTGACGGGACGGTTTTCCAGCCGGGCATTGTGAAAGCTTACCTTCTGTACAGTGGAACGCCGGTGGTTAACGACTCGGTCCCGGTTGTTTTCGATACAACCTTGGGATTGTGGATCGGAACTTACACGGTGCGGCCTTCAGACACTGGTGGGCTGTGGTCCCTGGTCGTCAAGGCGTCAGACTCTCCGACGCCTCCCAACACTGGCTTTGCGACGCGAGCAATCACTGTTCAGAATACGTCTGGCGGGAATGCGTCTTTCCCTCTATACTATTTCGGTATAATAGCCGCCCTAGTAGCCCTTCTGCTAGTTGCTGTATTCTTCGCGTTCAGACGTCGGAAAGTAACGCATGCGAGCTTGAAAATTGACCTGGACGCTGTCCGCTCGGAAGCTGGACGAATAGAGAGTACCGATTTCTTCAAGTCAGTTAAGGATCAGGTAGCGAAGGAGGGATGACAAGTGAGACAAGCAGTCATCTCATTAGCTTCTAGCCGTGGATTCGCCCATTTCAAGCCCTAATCCCGAATCTGGGACAAGCCCCATAAAGCGCCATAGAATCGTTCGGGAACTGGCCTAGATTTCCCGTCTTTTTGCCTTTTCATCCAAGCCCGGATCGGGCCCTGAACCGCGAGACTCGCGGATTATCCGTGCCAGACGGAAAATTTTCTCTAGAAAACAGGGTAGGGGGGTTAGCACAGAGCACTTCGCGACGCAAGAGCGGTTTCCCCCAGACGAGCAAGAGCCCTTTTCTTTTGCGGGGGACAGCATTAACCCGCGATTCAGGGGAGTATTCCGCCGATCTTCGCCAAGGTCACGAGTCCAGGCTTCTTCTCGAAGATCCCGGCAGTAATCTCTAACGCCTTCTTCTGCAGCTTCTTGTCCTTGTTCAGTTTCCGAAGCGCTCTCCTGTTCAGCCGTTTTATCAGCCAGTTATCGCTAAGCGCATACGTCACGGTATAGTTCGCGTGCTTTCCGATCACCTCCGCACGCTCTTTACGTCCCTTCTGGTATTCTAGCAAGGACGCCTGCGAAAAATCCCCAGCAACCTTGCACTTCTCAATCACCTCGGCCAACGCCACAGCATCCTCCAACGCAAGGTTCACTCCCTGTCCGGCGTGCGGATGGATGGTGTGGGCTGAATCGCCGAGCAGCGCAACTCCGTTTCCCACCCACTTGTCCACGTGTATGAACGAGGGTGTGAAGTACGCCATCCGTGTCCACGCCTCCACGCCGGTAAACGCGTCCGCCATCTCCGGCGCCGCCTTGACAACCTCCGCTGTGAAAGAGGCTAAGCCCTCCTTCTTCACGTTCTCAAAACTTCGGGGTCCGACACAGTAGAAGAAGTACGTGGCCTCGGGACCTGAAGGCATGATCCCCAACATCTTCCCGGGATGCTGGTACTGACGCGCCCTGCCCTCCAGCCCGGTCGGACCTGCAAGTCCGACGAGGAACGAGTCAGGATATTTCTTCGTCTTCACCTCCGCGCCGATACTAGTGCGAATTCGTGACTGCGGTCCATCAGCCCCTACGACAAGCAAAGCCTGAATCCGGTCTTTCACACCATCTGCCTCGAAGACCACCCCGTCGACCTTGCCCGCAGTCGTTGTTAGTTCTTGGAAGGATGATCCCCAGAGAACCTTCGCCCCCGCCTTCTCAGCCAAGTAGACCAGCAACCGTTCCACCTCAGTCGCGTTCGCCGTCAATAGATAGTTCTGAGGATGCTCCAGCAAGCCATAGTCCGCTTCTAACAAAACTTCTCCTTCCCAGCTCTTTACCTCCAGGATCTGAGAAGCAGAACCAACTTCTTTCGCTCTGTCAAGCGCTCCAAGCTTTTCTAGAACAGCCAAACCATTAGGCTGAAACGTCAATCCTCGCGGAATGCCCTCCGGACTTCTCTGCCGTTCCAGAAGTATTGTCGAGATTCCCTTGTTCTGTAATTCTACTGCAAGCGCGAGAGCGGCTATGCCAGCTCCCACAATTACAACGTCAGCCTTCCCGGGCAACTTTTCCTCCCCAGATGTCCCCCCGAGCCAATCTAGTTGATATCTTAAAATCATGCCTGAACCAATATTGAGGAGACTTGAGCAAAATTCACGGCCAAGGGTCCACCGAGAAGCTGACACTCTACGATCCCGGAATGTCAGTCGCGCCCCACATCTACAATAACGACCGACGATACGCTATCCTGCTCGTAGACATGCTCTATGACTTCGTCTACGGGAAGATCAAGACCGATCGTGCGTTGCCAATAATTCCGAAGTCTGGAGAGCTCACTGACGCCGCGCGCAGCGCTGATATCCCAGTCTTCTATCCTAACGATTCGCACACACGCCGAGATTTCGAGATCCAGCGCTGGGGCGAACACGCCATGAGGGGCACAAAGGGCGCAAAAGTGATCAGCGCTCTCAGACCAAGAAAGAAGGATATTGAGATCCCTAAGACAACCTACAGCAGCTTCCACGACACGAGACTGGAGAAGCAACTGAAGAAGGCCTACGACGGCAAGGGCGCAAACACACTGATACTCGCAGGACTCCACGCAGACTGTTGCGTGAGACACACTTGCGCAGACGCGTTCTTCAAAGCATACGAAACGATCGTCGCCGAGGACGCCGTCAACTCCTTCACAGAACTACAATACCGTACAGGATTACAGTACGTCAAATTCTGGTATTTGACAGACGTGCTGCCGACAAAGAAAATCACGAAATTATTCTAGAAGGGCTCGGGCTCGAAAAAGCCCACCCGTGTCATCATCGACCAGGATGGAGGAATCGATGATGCGCTCGCACTCATCCTTGCACTAAGATCCCCGGAGCTTGAAGTCGTAGCTATAACAGCGGTCTCCGGCAACGTGACATCAGAACAAGCGACGCTGAATGGATTGCGAGTCGTTGACCTCCTCAATAGAGGAGACGTACCGGTTGCTAGAGGATTAGGAAACCCGCTTGTCCGAGACGCAGTTCGGGCTACGAACTTCCATGGAAAAGATGGGCTAGGCGATTCCAACCTTCCACTTTCAAGGATTCGTCCCGCAGAAAAGAATGCGATAGACACGATCTCTGACGAGCTAGCTATCTCAAAGCGGCGCGACCTAACCATAATCTGCACCGGTCCTCTCACCAACATTGCCGCTCTCCTAACAGGATCCCCCGAATCCGCCAAAATGATCAAGGAACTCGCGATAATGGGCGGAGCCTACGGCGTAACAGAATATGATGCCGGCAACGTAACGCCGGTTGCCGAGTTTAACATCTACGCGGACCCGGAGGCGGCAAAGATCGTGTTCGAATCCGAAATCCCATTACAAGCGGTCGGCCTCGACGTAACAATGGACCCCAAGAACCAGCTGACACTGAAAAATTACACCAATATCAAGAAGAACAAAGGCCGAGTCACCACCTTCGCGGCCAAGATCCTCAACAAGAACATACACAAACATCGAATCTTCGCCTTGCACGATCCAATGACCGTCGCCACCAAGATCAAGCCCTCACTCTTCGAGTACGACCGCTACAAGGTCCAAGTTGAGACAAGAGGCGAGATCACAGCAGGCATGGCCGTTGCAGACAGACGCGCATGGCTGCCGGAAGTCAAGACGCCGGGCAAGAAAATGATGATTTGCAAGAATGTAGACTCTAGAGGTTTCAAACGGCTCTTTCTAGATCGTTTGACCAGCCCCATGAGCAGTTGATACATCAAAACGGGCGTTTCTGAGCCTAGTGTGAGAACTTTTAAACTCAATATTTGGCAATATACAGCTACTATGGGAAAGGAAATCGGCCACATAGAA
>WNGG01002031.1_pt1 | contig 24465 bp, 21 predicted proteins | sample 5400661 | NCBI WGS metagenome assembly WNGG01 (sample SAMN13153372, study PRJNA577476) | soil metagenome | isolation source: 100 cm soil or saprolite under Garry oak tree replicate 1 | place: USA:California | collected 2016-06-15
CGGACATCAACTCCGCCGAGCGTGCGGTCGAGCGGCAGATGCTCATCATCACCGCCGAGCTGAAGCGGGGCCTGGGCATTCTGGCGACGACAGGCGCGACCGCGCCGTTCGTCGGCCTGCTCGGGACGACGATGGGTATCGTGACGGCGTTCCAAGGCATGTCGGCGTCGGGCGGGTCCGGCTCGCTCGCCGCGATCACGGGCGGTGTCGCGGAAGCGCTCATCACGACCGCGTTCGGTCTGCTCGTCGCAATTCCGGCGGTGTGGCTCTACAACTACTTCGCCACGAAGATCGACTTCCTCACGGTGGAGATGACGTACACGTCGAAGGAGCTGATCGACTACCTCATCAAGAGCGTCGGCAGCGAGTTCGGCCGGTCGATCTTCACCAAAGAGTTCCAGACTCAGAAGGCGTCGCAGACCAGCGGCCCCATCAAGGGATAACGCACCATGGCGATGGGTGGCGGGAAGAAGGCGGAAGGCGCGGTCGCGGCGAACATCAACGTCACGCCGATGATCGACGTGATGTTGGTGCTGCTGATCATCTTCATGATCGTGACGCCCGCGATCACCGCCGGATTTCAGGCGTCGATTCCGCGCGCCAAGAATCCCGACTCGAAGGAAGAGGGCGAAGGCGAGATCCGCCTGGGTATCGACAAGGATGGGAAGTTCTACCTGGACATCACCGACCCGAGAACGGGGAAGTACACCGGCCCGCGCTCCGTCAGCGACGCAGATTTGCCAGCCCAGCTGACTGGGCTGTACGCCAACCGGACCGTCGACAAGATCCTGTATCTCCGCGCCGACGAGGGGATCGAATACGGGCGCGTGCAGACGGCGCTCGAGATCGCGCGCAAGGCCGGGGTGCGGGTCGTCGGCGCCATCGCGGAGCAAGAACGCGCCCCGCGGACGGAGCACTAACCGATGCAAAGCGGCGGATCGGGCGGCGGGCTTAGCTCGGACATCAACGTCACACCGATGATCGACGTGTTGCTCGTGCTCCTCATCATTTTCATGATCACGCTGCCGCTGTCGCGCCGGGAGTTCGACGCGCAAGTGCCGCCCGAGCAGAAGCCGCAGCCCAAGCAGAAGCAGACGAAGAGCGACCAAATCGTCCTCGAGCTGAAGGCCGACGGCTCGTATGCGATCAACACGCAGCCGGTCCCCGTCGAACAGCTGGACGCCAAGCTCCACGAGTATTACGACCAGCGGCCGGTTAAGCTGATGTTCATCAAGGCGGCGCCCAACCGGAAGTACGGTGACATCGTGCACGCGATGGACGTAGCGCGGGGCGCCGGCGTGCAGGTGATCGCGTTCACGCCGGCCGAAGGGGCAGCCGCGGCGCACTGATTGCGGCAACGGATTGACGGGGTAGGGGCCCAGCATGCTGCGCCCCTACGAAAACCGGGGCGAAACCGTGCCCCGTTTTTCTTTCTAGTGTATTTATAGACCGTGCCTCCCACCTCTCGCCCAGTCTTCGACAGCTACGCGCTCCCGCTGCCCCAGCGGCGGGAGGGGCCTGCGGCCGCGCTCTCCTTCATCGTGCATGTGGCGATCGCCATTCTCGTGCTGTGGCGTGGCGCCGGGTGCCGACCGCGGCCGCGCCGCTCGTCGAGCCGGTGAAGCTTGACCTGCCGCCGCCAACCGTCGCTATCACCCCGCCGGCGGCGGTCGGGACCGGCGACGGCACGACGGGCGGACCAGGCCAGGGTCCGGGGAGCGGCGGTGGAACGGGAACCGGCACTGGCACTGGCATGGGCTCCGACGCCGGCCCTGGCTCGGGTGGCAAGGCGAGTGATATCTTCGCCGCCACGCCGCGCTGGGCGATCATGGCGCCACCCGGCGCGCCGCGTGAAGCACGAGGTCGTCACGAAGTCCGCTTCTGGGTCACAGCGGACGGGCGGGTCGTCAAAATCGAGGTGATGCCTCCCATCAAGGATTCGGGGTATCGGCGCGAGTTCACGGAACGAATGATGGGTTATCTGTTCAACCCCGCCACGACTCGTGACGGGCGACACGTCGAATCTATCGCGAGCCTGGTCGTCTACCCGTAGCAGCTGTCAGCACACAACTCGAGACTGGGAATCCCGTGCTCAAGAGCCAGTTGTTTGCGCGGAAAACCGTGGACCAGTGCATCGCTGACGGATCGGTCGGTGGCGGTCTGCGCCGCTCTCTCGGCCCGGTCCAGCTCACCGCGCTCGGCATCGGTGCCATCATCGGCGCCGGTATCTTCGCGGCGATCGGCACGGCGATCAGCGGCGACTCGGGCCACGTGGGCGCCGGGCCCGCGATCGTCGTCTCGATCATGCTGGCCGGCGTGACGAGCGCCTTCGCCGCGATCACGTATTCCGAATTCGCCGCGATGATCCCGATCTCCGGGAGCGCGTACACGTATGCGTACGCCACGCTGGGGGAGCTGCTCGCGTGGATCATCGGCTGGGATCTGATTCTGGAATACGCCGTCGGCAACATCGCCGTGGCGATTGGCTGGGCGGGTTATTTCGATTCGCTGCTGCGGGGCCTCGGCGTCGAAATGCCGCGCTGGCTCGTGACCGATCTACGCACGGCGCTGCACAATCCCGATCTCGTCGCCGCCGCGCCTCATCTGGGACCCATCCCGATCGTGTTCAACCTTCCCGCCCTCGTGATCGTCGGCATCATCACCGTGCTGCTGGTGATCGGCACGAAGGAATCGGCATGGGTAAACACGATGATGGTCGTGATCAAGGTGGCCATCATCGGGCTATTCCTGATCGTCGGGTTGAACTACGTGAAGCCCGAGCAGTGGACGACGCCTGCGTTCGCGCCGAACGGCATCAAGGGCATCAGCGTTGGCGCCGCGATCATCTTCTTCTCGTACATCGGCTTCGACGCCGTCAGTACGGCCTCCGAGGAAGCGCGCAATCCACAGCGCGACATTCCGCGGGGGATCATCTGGTCGCTCATTATCTGTACGGCGCTGTACATCGCGATTGCCCTGGTGCTCACCGGCATCATCCCCTGGGACAAGCTCAATGTCCCGGATCCACTCGCCGTGGCGCTGCAGTACATCCACGCCGACTGGGCGGCCGGCATCCTGGCCCTCGGTGCTGTGGCGGCGATGACGTCGGTGCTGCTGGTGTTCCAGCTCGGTCAGGCGCGCATCTTCATGTCGATGGCGCGGGACGGCCTCTTGCCACCATGGGCGGCTAAGGTGCACCCGAAGTACAAGACGCCCCACATCACGACCATCATCACGGGGATCTTCGTGGCTGTTTCGGCGGCGTTCGCGCCGATCGGCTGGGTGCTCGAGCTGACCAACATCGGCACGCTGTTCGCCTTCGTCATTGTGGCCGTGGGCATCATCGTGTTGCGGCGCCGTGACCCGGACCGTCCGCGCCCGTTCAGGACGCCCTGGGTTCCGGTGCTGCCGATTGTGTCGGCCGCCTTCTGCTTCTACCTGATGTACAATCTTCCCCTGCTCACTTGGCTGCGGTTTGGTCTATGGATGGCGATCGGCATCGCGATTTACTTCCTCTACAGTGTGCGACACAGTCGCGTGCGGCGCGAAGGCGAGGTGGGCCCGTCGTGATCTAGAGCAGTCGCGCCGCCAGGCGCAGCGCACCCGCCGGTGCATCGACCTGCCCGCCGCCTTCCGAGATGCGCGCGCGCGGTAGGTCCGTTGCGAGGTTCGCGCGCAACGCGATTAGCAACGGAGAGCCCGGCCGCAGGAGCCCGCCGGCGGTGGCCATCTTGATCGCGCTCCCCTCCGGGAAATGGCGCATGAGCACACGCACGAGCTGCGCGAGCTCCGCCGCCGCTTCTTCGACGATCTGCTGGGCAACGGTCTCGCCCTCGCGCGCGGCGTTGAGGACGTGCGGCGCGAGCGCCGCCACCTGTGACGGCGTCGCCGTGGCAGTCCACCGGATCAGGTCGTCGAACGTCTCCAGGCCCAGCGCCACGAGCAATCGCTCCAAAAGCGTGGACGACTCCTCGAGGCCGTCATGCGCGCGCGAGGCTGCGGCGAGCGCTCGGCGCCCCAGCCAGTAGCCACCGCCTTCGTCGCCGAGCTGCCAGCCGTGGCCACCGGCCCGTTGCAACCGCCCATCCGCGCCGCGGGCATGGGCGATCGAGCCCGTGCCGGCATTGATCAGGATTCCGGGCCCATCCCCGAACGCCGCCGCCAACGCGATCTCGGTATCGCCGCGCACGTCGACCCGGTCGGCAACGCCCGCGGCCTTAATCGCGTCCGCGAGCGCTTCTTGCTCAGGGGGACGACCCGCTCCGGCCGCTCCGACGAGCGCGATGGTGGCCGGGAGCGTGACCTTGGCCTGCGTGGCCGCCCGCCGAGCGACGTCGAGGATGACCGCCGCCGAGCGCTCGGCACCGCCGGGTCGCATCGCGGAGCCAGGACCCTCGGCCCGGGCTAGGACTCGACCTTGGCGATCGCCAACAGCGACGGCGGTATGGGAGCCGCCGCAGTCGATCCCTAAGAGGGCGGCCGGACGGTCGGACGGCCCGACGGTCGGATCTATCATGCCGGCGACGGTGGCCGTCCGGCCGTCAGGCCGTCCGACCGTCCCACGAGCGAAGACAGCATCCCCACCAGCACCGTGACGGCAGTCCCCAGCGGCACGTACCACGGCCATGCGAGCCCGGGGAGCCAGTGCAGTGGGAAGTGTGGGATGACCGCGCCAAGCACTACCGGGGCCATCACGACGATGCTCACGATGAGTGCGATAATGACGTCGATCTGTCGCGCGCGCGGCCAGGCGCCACCGAGGATGTACGTCCCGAGCAGGGATCCGTAGGTGAGCGAGGCGATGCTGAGTGCCAACTGCACGACGGGGGTGTTCTGATCGCGGAACGCGATCGCGCCGGCGACGAGGATGACGGTCCAGACGAGCGTGAGCCAGCGCCCGACGCGCAGCAACTGCGCGGGGTCCTGACGGCCCGTCAGCGGCGCGTAGAAGTCATGCGTCGAGGCGGAGGCGAGCGAGTTCACGGCCGACGCATGACTGCTCATGGCCGCGGCGAGAATGCCGCCAACCGCGAGGCCGGCGATTCCGGTGGGGAGATGCGTCACGATGAACGTCGGGTAAATCGCATCGCCGCGCATGCCTGGATGATCCGCTCCAGCGAGCCAGAGGCTCGTTCCCACCAGCAGGAACAGCGCGAACTGCGCGATGATGAAGACGCCGGATCCGATGAGCGCGCGTTGCGCATCCTTGAGGTTTCGCGCCGCCAGCAAGCGTTGGACGATGAGGTGATCGGTGCCATGGGATGCGGCGGACAACAGGGCACCGCCAACGACGCCGCCCCAGAACGTATAGGTCTTGGTAAACGAAAACGAAAAGTCGAACGCTTTGAGCTTTCCGGCAGCCAACGCACGGCCGAAGGCATCGATTCCTCCGGCCAGGTGTGTGGCAACGATCAAGGTCGCGATGCCGCCCAGGAGGTAGACCCCCAGCTGGATCACGTCCACCCACACCACCGCTCGCAGCCCACCCACCCACGTATACACGAGCGTCACGACCCCGATGGCCACGATCCCGACGGGAAGGCTCCAGTGGGTGATGATGGCGAGCGGAATCGCGGTCGCGAAGATGCGGACGCAGTCGGCGAGCGCTCGCGTGAGCAGGAACACGCCCGACGCAGTGCGCCGCGCCACCGGACCGAAGCGATGCTCGAGTCGCTGATACGCGGTGTCCTGGGTGCCCTGGAAGTAGCCGGGGAGGAGCAGCGCCGCGACGCCGATCCGGCCCACCAGATATCCGAACGCGATTTGCAGAAACGTGAGATCGCCGCGAGCAGCGAGTCCGGGCACCGAAATCACGGTCAAGGCGGACGTCTCGGTGGCGACGACCGAGAACATCAGCGCCCACCATGGGAGCCCGCGATGACCGAGGAAATAATCGGACGCATCGCGCTGGCGTCCCGCGAGCAGGAGCCCGAACACGATGACCGCGGCGAAATAGGCAAAGATGACCGCGACGTCGAGCGGACGCATACCTAGAAAAGAAAGGGCCCGCGATGTGCGCGGGCCCTGCTTACGGAATCAGGACGGATCAACGTTCAGACCGTGAACGACGATCCGCAGCCGCAGCCGCCGGAGGCGTTCGGATTCTCGAACGCAAACCCGGATTCCTGGAAATTGCTCTTGTAATCGATCACCGTGCCGTTCAGATACTGCGAGCTGAATTCGTCGACAAACAGCCGCACGCCGGCGCTCTCAATCACCACGTCATCCGCCGCGGGCTGCTCTTCGATGTTCAGGCTGTAGCGGAAGCCGGAGCACCCGCCCGGCAGCACCGCGACGCGCAGGCCGGCCGACTCCTGCGGCACCTTCTCCTCGGCCAGGAACTTCTTGACCTCTTCGCCCGCCCGTTCGGTGAGCGTGAGGGTAACCGAGCGTTGTGTAGTGCTCATTCATATCCTCCAGTCTGGCAGCAACTTAGAGGATCGCGGCGGTCGTGTCAACGGGGAAGGGACGCTTGCCTAACTCCTCATCGCGCCCCCAATTGGAGGCCCATGCGACTCACAATCATCGACTGGTTGGTCATCGGACTGTACTTCGCGTTCAACGTCGGGATCGGTTTCTACTACAAAGCCCGAGCCGGCACCAGCACGAGCGAGTTCTTCCTCTCTGGACGGAATGTGCCCTGGTGGCTCGCCGGCACCTCGATGGTCGCGACGACGTTCGCCGCCGACACCCCGCTCGCGGTCACCGGTTTTGTGGCGAAGAACGGTATCGCGGGGAATTGGGTCTGGTGGTGCTTCCTGGCGAGCGGGATGCTCACGGTCTTCTTCTATGCGCGGCTGTGGCGCAGGGCGCAGGTGATGACGGACGTCGAGTTCGCCGAAATCCGCTACGCCGGAAAGCCCGCCGCGTTTTTGCGCGGGTTTCGCGCCTTGTATCTCGGGATTCCGATCAATTGCATCATCCTCGGGTGGGTCAATCTGGCGATGGTGAAGATCCTTCAGCTGATCTTCGGCATCGGCAAGGTCGAGGCGCTCATCATCGTGCTCGGGATGATTGCGCTCACCTCGGCGATTTCGACGCTCTCTGGTCTGTGGGGTGTTCTCGTCACCGATATGTTCCAGTTCGTCATCAAGATGTCGATGGTCATCATCCTCGCCGTTTTCGCGGTCAACGCGGTGGGCGGCATCGAGGCGATGAAGACGAAGTTGGTGGATGCGGGTCGCGGCGATGCGTTGAACATTGTTCCCGCCGTCGGCTCGGCATGGATGCCGATGATCGCGTTCTTTGTCTACATCGGCGTCAACTGGTGGGCGACTTGGTACCCCGGCGCCGAGCCCGGTGGAGGGGGCTACATCGCCCAGCGGATGTTCTCGGCCAAGGACGAGCGGCACTCGTTGCTCGCCACGCTCTGGTTCAACATCGCGCACTATGCCATCCGGCCGTGGCCGTGGATTCTCGTCGCGCTGGCATCGCTGATTCTGTATCCGGGCCTCCAGGATCCGGAGACCGGCTACATCCGCGTGCTGATCGATCACTTGCCCCCGGCGTTGCGCGGTCTGATGGTCGCCGCCTTTGCGGCTGCATACATGTCGACGATCGCGACTCAGTTAAACTGGGGTGCGAGCTATCTGGTGAACGACTTCTACCGCCGATTCTGGAACCGTGATCGTATCGACGGGCACTACGTGCTGGCATCGAAGGTGGCGACGGTGTTGCTGACGGTCATTTCCGCGCTTGTAACGCTCAAACTGGAATCCATCGCCGGGGCGTGGAAGCTGCTGATCGTGACGGGCGCGGGAACGGGCGGCGTGCTGCTCCTGCGCTGGTACTGGTGGCGCATCAATGCATGGAGCGAGGTCTCGGCGATGGTGTGCGCGTTCGTGGTCTCGCTCTTCCTGCAGCTCGCTTTCGGTTTGGACAAGGACAAACCGATCGACTTCGCCCATATCATGCTCATCACCGTCGCCGTCACGACAGTCGTGTGGCTGGCCGTCACGTTCCTCACCAAACCAGAGCCGCGGGAGACACTCGTTGCGTTCTACCGGCGTACGCGGCCGTCGCGTGCCGGCTGGGCACCAATTGCCGCGCAAGCACCCGATGTGAAGGTTGCCGGCGACGGTCTCGCGAATCTGCTCGACTGGTTCGCGGGCTTGGTGCTGGTCTACGGGGTGCTCTTCGGCGTCGGCAAGCTACTGCTCCACGAAACGCTGCCGGGACTGCTGTTGCTCGGTTTCGGCTTGCTGGGCGGATTTGTGATTTACCGTGACCTGTCGCGGCGCGGCTGGGCTACTGTGGTGGAGTAAGCGCGTCGTTGACGAGATCGGCGACGCGCCGGCGTACCTGAAGGATCTTCACGTTGGCACGTGTCGGGTTCACGCGGTTGGTCAGTAGAATAATGAAGAGGCCGCGATCGGGGTCGAACCAGATGGACGTACCGGTGAAACCGGTATGCCCGAATGCGTTCGGCCCCATCTTCGTTCCCGCGCTAGAAAGCTCGGACGGCGTGTCCCACCCGAGCGCCCGTGAGGAGCCGGGGGGAATGTTCTGGCGGTGGATGAACAACGGTACGGTCTCGTTCTTGAAGTTCGGCGGGCAACGTATGTCTCCGCAGAGGTAGCCGCTGCCGTCGCGCTCCAACAGCAACCAGCGCGCGAACTTGGCTAAGTCGGGTGCTGTGCTGAACAATCCGGCATGACCCGAGACGCCTCCCAATCTCCCAGCATTCTCATCGTGAACCTCTCCCCACAGTAACCGATGCCGGAACGTCGTGTCGTTCTCGGTTGGCGCGATGCGTGAACGCCACTCCTGAGGTGGCAGATATCGCGTCGAATTCATAAAGAGCGGTTTGAAGAATACCGTATCCAGAATGTCATTCAGCCGTTGGCCGGTGATGGCTTCGACTGCTTGTGTCAGTACGATCGCGCCAAGATCGGAATACACGAACGTGTCACCGGGTTGGCGAAGCAGCGGCGTCGTGTCGACGAGCGCCAGTGCTTCCTCGCGAGTTTTCGTTTCTGCGTAGAGAGGTCGCCAGGCAGGCAATCCGGACGAGTGCGTGAGTAGGTGCCGGATCGTCACGCGCTCTTTGTTCGGTCCCTGAAACGCTGGCACGTAGCGCTGCACGGGGGCATCCAGGTCGAGCTTGCCTTGATCCACGAGCCAGATCGCCACGGTCGTGAGACCAATCACCTTGGTGAGTGACGCGAGATCGTAGATCGTTTCGGTCGTCACGGGCCTTGGGTCGTTCGCGCCGTAATGTCCCACGGCCGCGAGGAGCACGACACTGTCGTGATAACCGACGGCAACCACCGCGCCGGGAAACGCGCTATCCACCTGCGATCGCAAATAGGTGACGACGGGCTCGAAGCGGCCGTAGGACTGTTGCGCCGTTATGGGCGGTACGGGTGGCGCATGGGCGCACGCCAGTGCCAGCAGCGCGCCACCGACCCCTGCCAACCAACGCCTCACGGAATAATCACGTGCGCTGGCGGCTTGATCGGCGCCAACGTCGAATCAGCGATCGTGAGCCCGTGCCCGATGGGATACGCCGGCGGGATCCGGATCGGCAATTTCCCGCGCACCGGAGACCACCCGAGCAGGACGCGCGCGGCCGCGCGCTCGGCCGGGCGCACGCCGCTCCAGGCGATCAGATACGATTTCACGGTCGGCGTCTGATTCAACAGATACGGGCTGCCGAGGGAGACGAGGACGGTCGGCTTCAGCGAATCGGTGACTGTGATCAGGCGCGCGAGCGAATCGGGCAGCGCGATGCTCCCCTTCGCGGCGATCGGCCGCACGTTCATGGCAAAAATCACGGTTGGCGCGCGACCAATCACGACGCGAGCCGAATCGTACGAGGCGCTGCCGGACATCGGCCAGAGCCGGAAGAAGCCGACCGTGTCACCGCCCGCGCGCAGCAGCTCGAGCATCCGCTGCCCGACGTAGCTGTTCAGCTCGTCGCCGTACGCGATGACGGCCATGCGGCTCCTGGCGCCGCGCAACCGCGCGACCGTCCCGGCGGTGTCGCGGACGAGCGTCAGCGAGCGCTGCGCGATGTCGTCCGCCGCATCCTGGTACGCCTTCGAGCCGACGATGCGCGCGATCGAATCGAGTGACACCGTGCGCCGCTCGAAGAGTCCCAGCCCGCGTTTGATCTCGAGCACGCGCCGCACGGAGGAATCGAGTCGTGCGGCGGTGAGCCGCCCTGTTTGCAGCGCCACCAACATCGACGCTATCGCCGAGTCTGGATCGGCGGGCATGAGCAGGAGATCCGAGCCCGCCTCGAACGCGCGCACCGCCGCTTCGCCGGCGCCGTACTTTGCGACGATCGCGCCCATTTGGAGCGCATCGGTCACGACCAGCCCTTTGAACTTGAGTGAATCGCGCAGCACGCCGGTCAGCATCGCGGCGGACAGCGTCGCCGGCGTCTCGCCCGTAAATGCCGGGAAGGCGATGTGGGCGCTCATGACGACCTGCGCGCCGGCGTCGATGCCGGCGCGGAATGGCACGAGCTCGACGGAATCGAGCCGGGCATAGTCGACCCGAATCGTGGGCAGGCCGATGTGCGAGTCCGCGTCCGTGTCGCCGTGGCCCGGGAAGTGTTTCAGCGTGGCGAGCATGCCGTTGTCCTGCAGCCCGCGCACGTAGCCGCGGACGAGCCGGGCGACCGCGCGCGGGTCCTCGCCGAACGAACGGGTGTTGATGATGGGATTCAGCGGGTTGTTGTTGACGTCGGCATCAGGCGCGAAGTTCACGTGGATGCCGACGGCGCGTCCCTCGCGCGCGGCGACTCGGCCGATCGTGTACGCGTCGCGCTCGTCACCGGTCGCGCCGGCGGCCATGATGTAGGGAAACGCGGTGGCGCCGACCACGCGCATCGCGGCGCCCCACTCGAGATCTGCGGAAACGAGGAGCGGCAGTTTGGAACGGCGCTGCAGCGTGTTGAGCTTCGCGGCGATGTCGTAGGGTGAGCCGACGGAGATGATGATGCCGCCGACGTCGAGCGTATCGACCCAACGCGTCGCGATCTGGAAGGCGGAATCGTCCAGGGCCATGTAGTTTCCGCCGAGCCACGGAACGACGAGCTGCGCGATCTTCTGGCGCGTCGTCAGTTTACTGAGAACGGCGTCGACGGCCGGCTGCGGGGTCGGTCCAACACCCCGTGGTCCGCCACATGCGGCCAGCATCGTAACGATCAGGAGTCTATGCGCGCGCATCGTCTCGCTTGGATTGTGTTGGGGATTGGCTGTTCCAGCGGAACACGCGTCCCGTCACCCATCGCTGCCCAGGTTCGGCCCGGCATCGAAGTGCTGCTTTCCGACTCTGCACATCTCATCGCTGGTAAACGTCTCGGTCTGCTGACCAACAACACCGGCATCGACCGAGAGGGACGACGAGACGTTGACCTCCTGCGCACCGCGCACGGCGCACGGCTCACGGTTTTGTTCAGTCCCGAGCACGGCTTTCGCGGTACGGAAGATCGTTCCGGGCTTCCCGACGGCAGGGACTCTGCCACCGGCCTCCCAATCTACAGTCTCTATGGCGGATCGCGTACCGCCGCGCGAGCCGCGGTCGATTCAGTCGACGTGCTCCTGATCGACCTGCAGGACATCGGCGCCCGCTACTACACCTACATCGCGACGACCGTCCAATTGATGCGCGATGCAACGCGTGCGGGGAAACGGGTCATCGTCCTCGATCGCCCCGATCCCGTCGGCGGGACCGCGGTGCAGGGCAACGTGCGCGCGCGCGCCGGCGATCCCGATTCCCTCTTCTCCGGCTTCATGCCCGTCGCGATGCGGTATGGCATGACACTCGGCGAGCTGGCGCGCTTGGCCAACGATGCCTTGGCCATCGGCACGGATCTCGTGGTCGTGCCTGCGCTGGGCTGGAATCGCACGCTGCTCTATGACCAGACGGGTCTCCCGTGGGTGAAACCGTCGCCCAACATGCCTGACATCGAGAGCGCGTTGCTCTATCCCGGTACTTGTTTGTTCGAGGGGACGAATGTGTCGGTGGGGCGGGGTACGGCGACGGCGTTTCGTGTGCTGGGTGCGCCGTGGCTCGATCCGGACCGTGTGATCGCGCGTCTCGACAGCTCGGCGCTTCACGGAGTGGAGGCGCGAGCGACGCTCTTCACTCCAAACGCGCCGACCGACGGCAAGTACGCCAGCGTGGCGTTGAAGGGGATCGAGCTGCGCGTCCGGGATCGTCAGGTCTACGACCCCACGAAACTCGCGGTCGCCCTGCTCGTAGCGATTCGGGCGGCGCATCCCGTCGAGTTTCAGTTTCGCGCGCAGAGCTTCGATCGGCTCGCGGCCGGGCCGGAGCTGCGCACGGCGGTCGAGGCGGGGCGGCCCACGCGGGCAATCTGGGATTCGTGGACCAGTGACCTCGAGCGGTTTCGCGAGACTCGTACGAAATACCTGATTTACTAGATTAGAGCCATGGCCGAGCGCCGCTACAACGACAAAGAGATCGCGGCGATCTTCCGCGCGGCCGCGGAAGAAGGGCCTCAGAGTCCGCAGCGTGAGGTCGCGCGCGACGAAGGGTTGACGCTCGCCGAGCTCCAGGCGATCGGCAGCGAGGTCGGCATTCCTTCCGAAGCGGTCGCCCAAGCTGTCCGAGCTGTCGATGTGCGTCTCGGCGCCGCGTCGCGGACGTTCCTCGGACTGCCCATCGGCGTGGCCCGGACCGTCAATCTCAACCGGCGGCTCACCGACGAGGAGTGGGAGCGTCTCGTCGTGCAATTGCGTGAGGTCTTCAACGCGCGCGGTCGCACACGTTCCGATGGCTCGCTGCGGCAGTGGACGAACGGAAACCTGCAGGTGCTGCTCGAGCCAACCGAAACTGGTCACCGCTTGCGCTTCGGGACCTTGCACGGCGGCGCTCGCGCCTCGATCGGTGCGGGAATCGCGGTCCTCGGCATAACCGCCATCGTCGTCATTTCGGGTGCGCTCTGGGGTACGTTGGGCGAAGCGATTCCTGGCATCGCGCTGATGGCTGCGGCCGGTGCCGGAATGATTGCCAGCGGCGCACTCCGGCTGCCGCGCTGGGCGCGGTTGCGGGAGCGGCAAATGGAAGCCCTCGCGACCCGGATCGCGCTGCCACCGGATCCTGGAACTACGCCCAAGGCTTGACGTCTTCTTGACCCTTCACCCCGATCGTACGGCTGAAAGGGGTGAAGACAATGAAGCGATTGCTGAATGTCTGCCTGATACTCCTACCCACATCGGTACTGGCCCAGGGCGGCCGCGAGTTGATCACGGAATCCACCGTGACCGTGGGTCGCGGTGGAGAGCTCGGTTCTCCCACATTCTTCACCGGCGTAGTTCCGGTCGCCGACCTCGGAGTTCGCTGGACGGGACGGTCGGGTGTGGGTTTTGGCGTCTCGATATTCGGGGGTCGAGACTTTCCGAATGAGGCGATGCTGGTCGGAGTACGACTCCGACTCAGTCGGCGGATCCGCTCCGGGCTGTTCGAAGGCGCGATCTCAGCGGTTGCATCCAGCGCTGGCCCAGGTGGTCTTGGGCATGGCGATGGTTTAGGCGTGATTGTCGGCGCGGCGTACTATCCTGTCAGGTCACTCGCGGTCGTGGTGCAACTCGACGTGATCCCGACCTACCGCGCCACGACTCCAACAGATCCCTTGTGGCAGAGTGCGACCTTGACGCGGCGCCCGGCGATCTCGGTTGGGGCGCGCGTCGCCCGGCGTGTCGCTCGAATTTCCTGGATTGGTGGGGCCATTCTTGGAGGACTCGCGATCGTCCTGCAGGAATAGCGGTCTACAGCCCCGGGGAATTCCTCCTTGCCGAGTCGGTCCGGCGCCTCCATATATCTGCCGCGCCCCGCCGCCCTTGGGATTCAACCGGGAGTCGCTATGGCTGCACCTTCCGTCCGCGGCTTGATTCGCGGCGCCATCGTCGTCCTGATTACTGCCGCGCCCGCCGTCTGGTACGCGTGCTCCGACAGCGCGTCGAATTCTCCCGCCGGTCCCGCGCTCCCAGTCACGCGCCTGATTCCTGATCTCCGCGCGGCGATCACGGCACAACGGCATCACACCGATGCGTTGCTCGCGATACCCGGAGTCGTAGGAACGGCGGTGACCGTTGATCCGGACGGACATCCCGGCCTGTTGCTCCTCCTGGAGCGCACCGGCATCACCGGCCTGCCCGTCATGCTCGAGGGGATTCCCGTGTCGCAACGGGTAACGGGGCGGCTCATGGCCCTCAGCGATCCCACGCAGCGCCAGCGCCCGGCCCCCATGGGATTCTCAGTGGGACATCCGGCGATCACGGCCGGTACGATCGGCGCGCGCGTGCGTGACGCGCTGGGACGGGTGTACATCCTCTCGAACAATCACGTCCTCGCCAACTCGAACGGCGCCAACATCGGCGACCCCGAGTACCAGCCCGGTCCATTTGATGGGGGCACGGCCGCCGATCAGATCGCGACGCTGAGCGACTTTCAGGTTATCTCCTTCGCCGCCAACGGCGCCAACACCATCGACGCCGCCATCGCCCTCTCCAACACCGCGGTGCTGGATAACGCGACGCCCGCGGACGACGGCTACAGCATGCCGAACTCGACGATCTTCGGCGACGCGAACGGCGACGGCCTGTTCGATGACCGCAACGCGCTGCTCGGGCTCAACGTCCAGAAATACGGACGCACCACGCGGTTGACGCACGGCCAGATCACGGGCATCAACGCGACGGTCACGATCTGTTATGCGGTTTCGGGATTCACCTGCACGAAGACGGCGCGCTACGTCGACCAGCTGATCATCACGCCGGGCACGTTCAGCAACGGCGGAGACTCGGGTTCGCTCATCGTCACGGACGACACGAATCTGAACCCCGTCGCGTTGCTCTTCGCCGGCAATGCGAACGTCACGATCGCCAACCGGATCGATCTCGTGCTCCAACGCTTCGGCGTCGTGATCGACGGCTTTGCGCCGCCACCGCCGGGACCGCTGACCGACCTGGCCGTGACGAGCGTCAGTGGACCCAGCTCAGCGGTGCAGGGCAGTGCTTCGAGCGTCACGGTCTCCGTGAAAAACGTCGGTAACCAGGACGTCTCCGCGTTCGACGTCACGCTGCAGGACACGACCGAGCACGTCACGGTCGGCACCCAGAGCGTCTCCGGCCTCGTCGCTGGCGCCAGCACGATGTTGACATTCTCCTGGACGCCGAGCGCTACGGGCGATCACGACCTGGTGGCACATCAGGGGCTGTCGGACGACAGAGCCACGAACGACCAGCGCACCGTAACGATCACGGTCAACCCGCCGGTCACCGACGTCGCGGTAACGAGTTTCAGTGGATCCGGCTCGGTAATCGTCGGCCACACCGTAAATGTCGGTGTGACCATCACGAACGTCGGCAATCAGAACGTCACGGGTGACATCCCCGTCACCCTGCAGGACTCGACCGCCGGTGTCGCGCTGGGCACGCAGACAATCCACGGGCTCGCCGCCGGTACCAGCACGACGCTCGTCTTCAGCTGGAACACGACCGGCGCGGCGCTGGGCGGGCACACGCTCGTCGCCACTCACGCGCTGACCGACGACAACGCCGCCAACAATCGGCGCACCACCGTCGTCACGATCACGCCCAAGCCGCTCGATATCGCGGTGACTGGTATTACCGGGCCGCGCTCCGTGGCCCAGGGCGATACGGCGCACGTGGTGGTCACGGTCCAGAACGTGGGAGAGGTGGATGTCACCTCACCCTTCACCATCGAACTGAGCGACGGGTGGGCCGTCCCGGTAGTCGGGACGGCGACTGTTCCCAGCCTCGCCGCTGGGTCGACGACCACGGTCGAGATCCTGTGGAACACCGCCGGAGCGACTGTCACCGGGCACACCCTCTTCGCCAACAACAAGCTGCCGGACGACAACTCCTCGAACAACAGCATCGGGATCGCGATCAACGTGACGGCCCCCGGACCACCGCCGCCCCCGGGGCCGCCGCCGCCACCACCGCCGCCGCCGCCCCCGCCGGGGACCGATCTCGCCATCAGCAGCATCACCGCGCCCGCGCGCGTGACGCAGGGAGACACGGCTCACATTGTTGTCACGGTGAAGAACGTGGGTGGGCAGGACGTCACGGCCAGCTTCGACGTCGTACTGGCCGACGGATTTAACGGTCCGATCCTCGGCACGCAGACGATCGCCGGGCTCGCCGTGGGCGCGAGCGCGACCCGCACGTTCGACTGGAACACCGCGGGTGCGGCAATCACCGGCCACACGCTGTTCGCGACGCAGAAGCTGGCCGACAGCGACCCGGCGAACAACACCGTCGGCATCAGCGTGATTGTGGAGGCCCCGCCAGTCACCGATGTCGCCGTGAGCAGCGTCGTCGCGCCGAGCGCAGTGACGCAGGGCAGTACCGCTTCCATTGGGGTTACGGTCCAAAACGTGGGTGGCTTGAACGTCAGCGGCAGCTTTGATGTCGTGCTGACCGACTCGACCGCCGACGTGACGCTTGGCACGCAGACGGTGACGGGGCTCGCCGTGGGCGCCACCGCGACTCGCACCTTCAACTGGAATACCACGGGCGCCGCATTGGGTGGTCACCGGCTCGTGGCGACCCACAGTTTGAGCGACGCCAACGACGCCAACAATCAGGGCGGAGCGACGGTCACCGTGAACGCCCCGGTCATCGACGTCGCCGTGACCGACGTGAACGCGCCGAGCTCGGTGATTCAAGGCAACTCGGTCACGGTTGGTGTCACGGTGCAGAACGTGGGCGGCCAGAACGTCCCGAGCAGTTTCAATGTCGTGCTCACCGACGCCACGGCGGGCGTGACGATCGGCACGCAAACCGTCACCGGGTTGGCTATCGGTGCGACCGCTACGCCCTCATTCAGCTGGAGCACCACGGGTGCGGCGCTGGGCGGTCACACGCTTGTGGCGACCCAGACCTTTGCGGATGACAACAGCGCCAACAACCAGCGCTCGACGACGGTCACCGTGAATCCGCAGCCAGTCGATCTCGCGTTGACCGCCATCACGGCGCCCGCCCAGGTGACGCAGGGCGATACAGCACCGGTTGTGGTCACGGTGCAGAACCTGGGTGGGGTGGATGTGGGCACCAGCTTCGACGTCGTGTTGACCGACGGCACAGCTGGTGACATCACCGTTGGAACGCAGACAATCACCGGGATTGCCGCGGGTGCGAGCGTGACACGCACCATCAACTGGAACACCGCCGGGGTCGCGACGAACGGTCACATCCTGACCGCGACGCAGAAGCTGGCGGACAACAATTCGAGCAACGACGCGCGCGCCATCGCCATCACCGTGAACCCGCCGAACCTCCACGTGGGCAATCTCGATGGCGTTGCCACGAGCAACGGCAACAACTGGTCGGCGACGGTGAAGATTACCGTGCATGATTCCCGGCATAATCTCGTCAACGGCGCGAGCGTGCGCGGCCTCTGGAACGGATCCAATCCGGAGGTGGGGTGCGTAACGGGTCAGACGGGAACTTGTAGCGTCGTCCTGTCGAACCTTCCGAACTCAACCAAGATGGTCTCGTTCGGGGTGACCGCGCTCAGCCTGTCGGGGTACGTGTACAAGTCAGCTCTCAATCACGATCCGGATGGCAGCAGCAACGGCTACTCGGTTACCGTGAAGCGTCAGTGATGGTAGCACGCACGTTGGCGTTGGTACTGCTGGCCGGGGCACTCGCGTGCTCCGGTGCTCAGCGCGGGGGAGGGACAGCCACGGTGACGGCGAGGAGCATCGATGAGGTTCTTGCCGCGCATAACGATTCCCTCATGGCGCTCCCCGGCGTCGTGGGGACCGCGATCGGGTTGTGCGACGGAGAACGTTGCATCAAAGTGCTTCTCGCCGACTCGGGCGCCGATACGAAAAGGAGAATTCCCGCTCGTCTGGAGGGCTACCGCGTCCTCGTCGAGGTGACTGGAACGATCCGACCGCGCTAAAGAAGAAGGGTGAGATGACGGTTCTCGGCTTACGCACCGTGATCTATCACGTTGCCGATCTCAAACGCGCCAAGGAGTGGTACAGCTCTGCCTTCGGCGTCAAACCATACTTCGATGAGCCGTTCTACGTGGGCTTCAACATCGGAGGCTACGAGCTCGGGCTCGATCCCGATCCCAAGAGCGTCAAGCCGGGCCCCGGAGGCTCGGTCGCATATTGGGGTGTCGCGAACGTTGAGAAAGGGGTCGAGCAGTTTATTCGCGCAGGCGCGACGCTCAAGTCACCCATTCAGGATGTAGGGGAGGGGATTCGGGTGGCGACGGTCGCCGATCCGTTTGGGAACCTGATCGGGCTCATCGAGAACCCGCACTTCGCGGCAGCCTGATGGCGAAGACCGATCTTCCCGATCTCTACACCAAGAAGGACGTCGACAACGCCCGCACCAAAGGGGAGTTGGTCGGCTGGATAAAGGGCGGCGCCGTCGGGGTGACCGGGATGCTTCTTCTCGGTGTGATTGGTTGGATTCCAACAGTCGCCGTGATCGGTGTGGGCGGTTTTGTCGTCTACAAGCTGTTCTCGGGCCCGTCGAAGGGCGATCGGTAGGACGCTCAGCCCTACCGTCATTTTCGCTGGAGATTAGCTTCCCCCCGGCAATGAATGTCATTCCCCAGCGAGTCAAAGACGGTTTTGTCAGGTTGACCGGACCGCTGGCGCGTGCCCTGATACAGGGCGGCGTGCACCCGAATGCGATTACCACGCTGGGCACCCTAGTCGTGATCGGCTCCGGCGTGGCGTTCGGGGTCGGCGACATCCGGCTCGGCGGCCTCCTGCTGCTCTTGAGCGGGACCTTCGACATCCTCGATGGGCAGGTGGCACGCCAGGGCGACAAGATGACGACGTTCGGCGCCTTCTACGATTCCACGCTCGACCGGGTCGGCGAGGGGGCGGTTTTTACCGGGCTGATCTTCTATTTTTTGACCGGCCCGTTGCCGACCGAACTGAAGGCGCCGGCGATCGCCGCGGGGCTGGTCGCGCTCGTCGCCTCACTGTTGGTATCGTACACGCGGGCGCGGGCTGAGGCGCTCGGCGTGGAATGCAAAATCGGCATTGCCTCGCGGGCCGAGCGGATTCTGCTCCTCGGTCTGCCGGCGCTGGCGTTTGGCGCAGGACCGGCGCGCCCCGGTGTCCTGTTGTTCTGGATTGTGGCGGTGCTCGCGCTCGTCTCCGCGATCACGGTGATCCAACGGGTGGTGCACGTCGCGCGCGTCGCGCGGGGCGCGCCGCCACCTTCGCCGATTCCTAAACGTGAGACGTTGCCTGGAATGGCGGCCGCACGCCGCAAGGGACATTGATGGTACGGGATCAAGCGGTATTGACGGGCGGCGCGCGCGAGATCGCGCCCGCGACGGGAAAACTGGGCGTGATGCTGGTAGGCCTCGGCGCCGTGTCCACGACGTTCATCGCCGGCGTCGAAAATGTGCGTCGCGGGCGCGCGCTGCCGATCGGCTCGCTCAGCCAGATGGCGACGATCCGTCTCGGCAAGCGGACCGAGAAGCGGATGCCGAAGATCAAAGAATTCGTGCCGCTCGCGGACCTGAACGATCTCGTCTTCGCGGCGTGGGATCCCATTCCCGATGACGCGTATACCGCCGCGGTGAAGGCCGGCGTGCTCGACCAGCACGAGCACCTCGAGCCGATCAAGGATTTCCTGCAGAACATCAGACCGATGCCGGCCGTCTTCGATCAGTACTATGTGAAGCGGCTGCAGGGTACGAACGTCAAGCGCGGCAAGAACAAGCGCGAGCTGGCCGAGCAGCTGCGTGAGGACATGCGCAACTTCAAGAAGAGCGCCACGCTGGATCGCCTGGTCGTGGTGTGGTGCGCGTCGACCGAGGTGTTCCTGACGCCTGGTCCCGCTCATCAATCGCTCGCGGCGTTCGAGAAGGCGATGGAGCAGAACGATCAGTCGATCGCGCCGTCCATGCTTTACGCGTACGCCGCGCTGATGGAGAACGTGCCCTTCGCGAACGGCGCGCCCAATCTGACCGTCGACCTCCCCGTGATGGAGCGGCTGGCGGAAGAGCGCCACGTGCCGATCGGCGGCAAGGACTTCAAGACCGGTCAGACCATGATGAAGAGCGTCCTCGCGCCGGCGTTCAAGGCGCGCATGCTCGGCCTGTCGGGATGGTATTCCACCAACATTCTCGGTAATCGTGACGGCGAAGTGCTGGATGATCCGGAGTCGTTCAAGACCAAGGAGGAGTCGAAGCTCGGCTTGCTCGAGCACATTCTCCAGCCCGACCTGTATCCCGAGCTCTACGGCAAGGTCTATCACAAGGTCCGGATCAACTACTACCCACCCCGTGGTGATAATAAGGAAGGGTGGGACAACATCGACATCTTCGGATGGCTCGGCTATCCGATGCAGATCAAAGTCGACTTCCTGTGCCGCGACTCGATCCTCGCCGCGCCGATCGTGCTCGACCTCGCGCTGTTCTTCGACCTCGCCGGCCGTGCGGGACTTTCGGGCATTCAGGAATGGCTCTCGTTCTATTTCAAGAGCCCGCAATTCGCCGCGGGCCTGTACGCCGAGCACGACCTCTTCATCCAGCAGACGAAGCTGAAGAACACGCTGCGCTGGCTGATGGGTGAGGAGCAGATCACGCACCTCGGCATCGAGTACTACGAATACGCGGAGAAATAGAACTCCCGCTCCCCTCCCGACCAGCAACACCCAGGAGATAGTTGCGCATGATTCTCGGATTGCTGCAGAATCCCGCCCAGCATGCAGCAGGCGGTGAAGTCGCGCTCGTACTGCCGGACCTGAACCAGGCCGCGTTCCTCGGCGGCATCGGCGGCCGCGCTTTGTTGCTCTGGGGCCTGGTCATCTGCGCGCTGGGCCTGCTCTTCGGTCTCGCGCAGTACACGCAGCTGCGCAACCTCCCGGTGCATCGCGCCATGCGCGAGATCTCCGAGCTGATCTACGAGACCTGCAAGACGTACCTGCTCACCCAGGGTCGCTTCCTGCTTATTCTGTGGCTCTTTATCGGCGCGATCGTGGCGCTGTACTTCGGCACGCTGGCGCAGACGACGGACGCGACCGGCGCCATGGTGCGCGGCTTTCCGGCGACCAAGGTGATCATCATCCTGCTGTTCAGCCTCATCGGAATCGCCGGCAGCTACGGGGTAGCCTGGTTCGGCATCCGGGTGAATACGTTCGCGAACTCCCGCACGGCCTTCGCCAGCCTGACCGGCAAGCCCTATCCGAACCACGCGATTCCGCTGAAGGCCGGCATGAGCATCGGGATGCTACTGATCAGCGTTGAGCTGCTGCTGATGCTCCTCATCCTGCTGTTCATCCCCGGCGACTACGCCGGCCCGTGCTTCATCGGATTCGCGATCGGCGAATCCCTGGGCGCGGCGGCGCTGCGTGTGGCGGGCGGCATCTTCACCAAGATCGCCGATATCGGCGCCGACCTGATGAAGATCGTTTTCAAGATTAAGGAAGACGACGCCCGCAACCCCGGCGTGATCGCCGACTGCACCGGCGACAACGCCGGCGATTCCGTGGGGCCGAGCGCCGACGGGTTCGAGACGTACGGCGTGACGGGCGTCGCGCTGATTTCGTTCATCCTGCTTGCTGTCCACCAGCCGCTCGTGCAGGTCCAGCTGCTCGTCTGGATCTTCGCGATGCGCGTCATGATGATCGTCGCGTCGGGCGTGTCGTATTTCTTGAACGCCGCGGTCGTCAAAGCGAAGTATCGGACGGCCGACCACATGAACTACGAGGCGCCGCTCACTACGCTCGTCTGGCTCACATCTATCGTCTCGGTGGCGCTCACGTTCCTGGCTTCGCGCCTGCTGATTCCCACCATCGGCGGTGATCCCACGCTGTGGTGGAAGCTGTCGCTCGTGATCACCTGCGGCACGCTCGCCGGTGCGATCATTCCCGAATTCGTAAAGGTCTTCACGTCGGTCGGTTCGCGCCACACGCGTGAGATCGTGACTTCGTCGCGCGAAGGCGGTGCCTCGCTGAACATCCTGTCCGGGTTCGTCGCCGGGAACGGCAGCGCGTTCTGGTTAGGGATGACGATGATGGTGCTGATGTCGATCGCCTACGGCGTGAGCACGACGGGGTTGATCGGCTTGATGGTGGCACCCGCTGTGTTTGCCTTCGGGCTCGTGGCGTTCGGGTTCCTGGGCATGGGGCCGGTGACGATTGCGGTCGATTCGTACGGGCCGGTCACGGACAACGCGCAGTCCATTTATGAGTTATCGCTGATCGAGCAGGTCCCGAACGTCCGCGCCGAGGTCAAGAAAGACTTTGGGTTCGATCCGAACTTCGCGCGTGCCAAGGAGAACCTGGAAGAGAACGACGGGGCGGGGAACACGTTCAAGGCGACTGCCAAGCCGGTGCTGATCGGGACCGCGGTCGTCGGCGCGACGACGATGATCTTCTCGATCATCGTGGCCCTCACGCGGGGGCTGCAGCCCGAGCTGCTGTCGAACCTGTCGATCCTGCACCCGCCGTTCCTGCTCGGGCTGATCACGGGCGGCGCCGTGATCTACTGGTTTACGGGTGCGTCGACCCAGGCGGTGACCACCGGCGCATATCGCGCGGTGGAGTTCATCAAGGCGAACATCCGGCTCGAGGGCACGACGAAGGCCTCCGTGTCGGATAGCAAGAAGGTGGTGGCGATCTGCACGCAATACGCGCAGAAGGGGATGTTCAACATCTTCCTGACGGTCTTCTTTGCGACGCTCGCGTTCGCGTTCTTCGAGCCGTACTTCTTCATCGGCTACCTGATCTCGATCGCGCTGTTCGGCCTCTACCAGGCCATCTTCATGGCCAATGCGGGGGGTGCATGGGACAACGCCAAGAAGATCGTCGAGACCGAGCTGAAGCAGAAGGGCACGCCGCTCCACGACGCCACGGTGGTCGGCGATACCGTGGGCGACCCGTTCAAGGACACTTCCTCGGTCGCGATGAATCCCATCATCAAATTCACGACGCTGTTCGGCCTGCTGGCGGTCGAGCTGGCGGTGTCGCTCACGGCGGAGCGCGGCGCCACGCTGAGTCTCGTCCTCGCCGGCGCGTTCCTCGTGATCGCGCTGACCTTCGTGTGGCGCTCGTTCTACGCCATGCGGATCGAATCCACCGCCGCGACCCGAAGCGCTCCTGTGCGCGTGCAGGTGCGCTAGCGAGGGATCCGTGACGTCCACCCAGATCGCCGTCACGGCGCTCGGCGCCGTCGCCATCGGCTGGGTGCTGTGGTACTTCCTCTTCTCGCGCGGCACACCGGTGGCCCCGACCGCCGGCGCGAGCGGAGTGCAGGAAGTCCGCATCACCGTGAAAGGCGGCTACACGCCCGACACGATCGTCGTCCAGGCCGGCAAGCCGGTACGGCTCCAATTATATCGGGACGAAACTGCCGACTGCTCCGAGCGCGTGGTGTTCGAGCGCTTCGGGATCGATCAGCAGCTGCCGGCATTTCAGACGACGACGGTCGAATTCACACCCGAGCAGCCCGGCGAATATCCGTTTCGCTGCGGCATGAACATGCTGAAAGGGCTCCTCGTGGTGGAGCCGCCCGGCGAGCGCCGCGCTGCGTCATCGCCGCACAAATTCCACGATGCCCGCCATGAGTAAGAGCCGGATCATCCTGCCGATCGAAGGAATGACGTGCGCCAGCTGCGCCGCCACGGTCCAGGAAGCGCTGGCGGGCGCGACCGGCGTCACCTCCGCCGGCGTCAACTTTGCCACCAATAAGGCGGCGATCGAATACGACGCCGCGCAAACGAACGTCGGGCAGCTCATCAAGACGGTGCGCGATGCGGGCTACAACTGCGGGAAGGCCACCGTCTCCTTCGGAATCGTCGACCTGCACTACGTACCCAGCGTCGCCCCGCTCGAGCAGTCGCTGTCCACGGTCAACGGGGTCATCCGGGCCGTGGCCAATCAGGCGACCGAGACGGCAACCGTCGACTACATCCCGGGCGTCGTGAGTGCGGAAGATCTCGAGCAGGCCGTGGTCTCAGCAGGCCTGGAGGTGGCCGCGCCGATCGCGGCGGAGGATCCGCTCGAGCGCGAGCGCATCGCGCGCCGACGCGAGATCCGGACGCTCACCTGGAAATTCGTCGCCGCGGCGGCCGCGACGATCGTCGCGATGATCGGTTCGATGCTGCTGATGGCCGATCGACCCATGGGCGACAACGGCACGATGAAGCAGGTGGACCTGCTGGGTCGCTTGCTCATGCCGCTGGCGATCCGCCTGCGCGACTGGATCGCGGGGCAGGGATGGGTGCTCGATCTCGACTGGGTCAAATGGGGACTCGCCATCATCACGCTGCCCGTCGTCGCCTGGTCGGGCCAGCAATTCTACAAAGGCACCTGGAGCGGGCTGCGGCATCGCACCGCGGATATGAACACGCTCATCGGTGTCGGAACTGGAGCGGCCTACCTCTACTCGCTGGTGGCGACCGCGGCGCCCACGCTCTTTCTGCGGGCCGGGCTTCCGGCCGACGTCTACTACGAGGCGGTGGCCGCGATCATC
>WNGG01001917.1_pt1 | contig 24451 bp, 24 predicted proteins | sample 5400661 | NCBI WGS metagenome assembly WNGG01 (sample SAMN13153372, study PRJNA577476) | soil metagenome | isolation source: 100 cm soil or saprolite under Garry oak tree replicate 1 | place: USA:California | collected 2016-06-15
TCATCGTGCGGCTCTTTTTCTTGTATCACTCTTGTATCACTACCAGTCGAAACAGACCCACATTTGGGCGATCACACTCTAACACGAAACGTCAGAAACGCCAATAAGAATGGGCACAAGAGAACAGATCGGAACTTGCGCGAAAACGTAGTCCGATTCTGCAAAACCTTTATTCATCGGTTCGATTCCGATCGCCGCCTCCAAACTTTTCAACAAGCTCGTGCGCTTGCCTGGTCTCGCGGCGAACTGTTCGGGATTTTTCCAATTCCAATTCGTGTCTATAATCCTCCACCAGTCTTATGCAACAAAAGTTTATTCAGATCGCCGGCATTATATGGACTCTGGTCTACGCAAGCATCATTGTGTGGATCTATGCCACTGAGCCGCGCTCGTTCAAGGAGGTAGCGACAAACTCACAAGTCGCTGCCGGGATCTACGAAATCAATCAGGAAAAATTTAATAACGGCCTGACGCCCGATCCGGCCCAAAGAGATCCGCGTACACAGTTCTATATCGGCTACGCCTGCTACCGAGAAGGCTGGGGTCGCGTCTATTACGACGATGCGCTTTTCAAGCAAGGGTTGGAGGCTGTCAATCGGGCAATCAACCTGGCGCCAAACGGCTCGCTCACAGTTGATGATCCGGATCTGCAAATGCACACTGCCGCCGAGTTGAAGACGGAGCTGGAACAGGGAATTCGACGAAGTTGGAATGATCTCAATCCATTGAAGCTTTTTCGCCAACGAAAATGAAGGACTACGCGGAGAGAAATCGAGCGCTACTTCACTTCATTGTACTGCCGACTATTTTGCTTACGGTGGGATTGCTGGGTGGACTGCGAATAGACGGGCAAACCAGACAATTTGTATTCATTGCTCCGCCGTTGGTGACGCTGGTGCTGGCGATTCTTTTAGGATCGCTCTTTGTGCGCGCCGGGACCATCGACCTGCATCATTGGCTCGCCATCGAACAACCAACGCTCACAAACCTCTCGCATCTGCTGACGCTAATGTCGCTTTTCTTTGCTTCAGCTCAAGCATTTAATTCTGTATTGCCGGAAAGCGGTCTGCTGCATTGGATGTTCTCTTTCTTTTTTCTTTGGACGCTCTGGACTAATCAGTTTTCGATGGCTTAGGAGGATTGCCTCAACCTTGCTGCAAGGCATCGCCATAGACATTCCGGCGTTTGCGCCTATTACCGGATACGTCTCCTTCTTTGCGCTGGCACTCTATGTCGTAGGTCTGCTGCTGATAGCACCTGTACCTGTGCAACCGGGTGCGTCCGCATTTAACAAACTAGCTGTTAGAGAAGATGCTTTATCTGAGTCTTCGGATCAGTCGTCTGAGTGAATTCGAAAGTTTGACAGCAGATGAACGGAAAGCTTTAGCCCCGAAATTAGTCGCCAACGGCGAGACGGCGAAGGATGCCTTTGATCACCTGGTCACAGTTATTGGCGATGCCACTGCAACCGCGGCTAACATTCGATCTGTTCAGAATTTTATAGCCCAAGCGGGCGGTCTCAAAAACTCAGAGACCTGGCAACAGATCACCTCGATCGTAAAAGTAAACGCTTCCCCTGCCAGGGATATTAAGGAGCCCGTGGCTGAGCCCGAAAGGCGTCCGTCCAGTACCATTGAAATAAGAGTTAACAAAAAGGACAAATTCCTCGCGGCGCTACAAAGAGATCCTATAAACAAGTTTCGCGTTAACGCCTTAACTGATGCCGGCCTGAAGGCAATAGGTGCGTCAGGACATCCCTATGATAACGCTCGTGCTCAGACAACATACCGGAGTGACCCCCAGTTGCACTATGCCAACGACAAAAGCGAAGACAAGAACTTTGGTCCCAATTACTTCTTTGTACATTGGGATGCCTGCTCCTCAAAGGGATCCAAAAGCACAATAGTTGGCGATGCTCGAGGCGGATTGGCCCACGGACCTTCGGCAACCATTGCTAATGTTAATGAATATCTGAAGAGAACCCATCAGGCTCGGCGATAACGAGAAGTTAAAATTATGGCCGGTAGACAAGCTGTTCGCGTTATTCTCTTGTTGATGCGCTATCGCAGACAGATTGAGAGAGTCCACACGAGATTGATTCTTCTTCGTCCCTTAGCGGGGGCGATATCTGTCAAATCGGTTGAGAGTCTTGAGATTCAGGAAGTCTCTTGTGTTGTTCCGGTGGCTCTAAACAAGAACGTCAAAACCACGCCAGCCAGAAATCCGCCAATGTGGGCCATGTAAGCCACTCCACCTGTGGCTGAAGTATTCGCAATTGACCCCACACCGCTTATGAACTGCAGAACAATCCAGAGGCCGATAACAACAAGCGCAGGCATGGGAATCACACCCGTCCCCATCAGTACTCTAACTTGCCCTTTCGGAAACATCACAATGTAAGCTCCGAGCACCCCGGCGATGGCTCCAGAGGCGCCCAGATTCGGGACATTCGATCCGACACTGAAGACTAGTTGGGCAAAAGTAGCGGCAATGCCGCAGATAAGATAGAAGACTAAAAACTTTATGTGGCCAAAATTGTCTTCAATGTTATCGCCGAAGATCCACAAGTAAAGCATATTGCCAAGCAAGTGCAGCCACCCGCCATGCATGAACATCGACGTGAAAACCGTAGGAAAATCGCTGCCAGGATTCGCAATGAGCCGGCGCGGAACGACTGACCAATGCTCAATGAAAGGCTCGCCACCACTCAACTCCACAAAAAAGAAGAGAATGTTAATGGCAATCAGGGCAAACGTGACCACAGGAACGGTTCTGCGCGCGCTATCATCATCGCCAATCGGAAACATGCTCAGGCTCCTTCCCCAAAGAATTCGGCTCGGATTTTTGGATAGATTATACCAAGACAATGCCATGTTGAAGGAAAGTTCTACCGCAGAACACTTCAACAACTCGGCTGCTTGTATAAGCAAATTCCCGAACAGAAGAACCTTGGCACAACATTAATCGTTGACTCGGCAGCGATCCTAACATAGAACCTTCGCGTCGGATCCGAAACAGGATGTCTGGAGAGACCGTGCCGGCCAACACCATTAACGCTCTAATTGATCGCCTCGAGGGACTAATGCGCCGCTTCGAGCCAGGCAATGGCCTGCGCGCGCAAAAGCTTCTGGCCCAACTCGGGCGGCGCCGTTTCCCCGATGCCGCCTCGTTGATTCGTTTCCACGAAATCCTGGTTTTCCTGCGCGCCTACCCGCACACCCCGGCAGTGCGGCTGACATGCGAGGAACTTCTCGCGGCTTTCCACAAACGCGTCACCCGCTTGCGCCTCGGGTGCCGACGTCTCGGCCTTTGCCGACCCGGCAGTGTCAAGCATCGCGGGTACGGCATTTTCAGCAATCTGGAGCTATGACAAAAGAGCGCTTTCATGCGGATTGTCCGGGCCAAAGCAGGCGCTGATGAATGGCGGTCTGTAAGAGGGTTGCAGCGCCACCAGAAACTCCGCGATGGCTTGCGGAAGATCGGTTCTCGGCACGAGACGGGATGGTTCCACGAGTAGCGCGAATTTTGGAGTCCTCTCGCGGGTTAGTCTTTCAGCAACCTGCCAGTCTACTTCTTAAGGCTTGTGTTCTATGTGCGCCTGTTGGGCGGTCCTGGTGCTGAGGTATTCTGCCAGCGCTTTGTCAGCATTTTGTATGTGGACGATCAGCCAACTGCGCAAAGCCTCAATCAGACCCTGCTTGTCGGCCACTGTTCCCGTGGCGAGGCTGCTACTCAGGTTTCGCACCTCGACCAGCAAGCGTTCGTGCTCCAGAAAATGGGACTCGTAGGCTTCATAGGCATGCAGCTTCATAGCCAGCTGTTCGGAGAGAAAATGAAGGTTTGTGTGCTCCACCAACTCATTGAGTAAAGCGTAGACCAAACTGTCGGGCGCCCCGCCCCGAACGGCGGCTCTAAGGTCATTGAATAGGCTAAGCTGGCCCGAATGCTCCCGGTCCATCGAAGCAACGCCGTAGCTCAGCTCCCCTGATTCCTCCATTGCGTCCATAGGATCATTATTTCGCATGCCTCTTCCCCTGTGCCTAACTCCGCGAATACAACGATATTGTTTGTGGACAGGCCACCAACTTAGCTCCTGCGCCTCGGAAACTTTTCGATCGCGACTTCCCGACAGTTACTTCTGCTCTGATTAAAGAATGAGCTTCGGTGGTCCTGCCAGGTCATAAGCGCGTCGGCTGACTACCAGATACTTGTCAGTCCAGCGCCGTCTACGAAACCCCAATAGGTGAAAGATCTGCAGTGGGAGAATCCGGGCAATCCGCGTGTTTATAATCAAGACGTTTTCGTCAAGTGGATCGCGGCGGACTCCGGGAAGAAAATGAACATAACGACCAACCTTCAGATAGCGGAGCCATGCTGACAAATTAAGCCAGAACTGATTGACGTCACGTCCAAGGAAAAAGCCATCATCACCCTGGGTTTGATACAGAGGCATCAGAATTACACCTGTTTCGCGGGCTGCGATCTCGCCCGACCGATCTCTTGCCAGAACCTGCCCGCGGCGTACCGTCTGAAAATTCTTAAAGCCCGGTTCCATCTGGAAGTCATCATCCGGCACGATCGCATGACGGTAGCGGACCTCGACCACTCGCCTCCCGCCGCCTGCGCGCCTAAGCACGCCTTGCCAATGATCGAGATCCAACACATCCTCGCGACGAAAGTTTCCGCTCACCACGGTTGCGTTCCAAATTACTGCTTCATGATGATCGATAGAGCTCATAGCCTCATGCTGTCCGGCCTCAAATCCCATAGTTATCGCACCCAGATGGTTGATGTATCCGAGCAAGGTTCCATCAATCTGTTCCTCCAGCCCCAGAACACTCGTCAGAGGAAAACTCTGCGCAAAGCGTCGGTTGCGGAGAGTATCGCCGACCGTAGCAAATGGCTTTCCCTGCGCTGAGGTGGTATGCAAATCGAGGAAGTAAACATCGCCTTGAGCCCGGCTGATCGCTTCCATGAGGGCGGTAAGCAATTGGCTCTGCTCAACATGCTCTGAGATCCCCAGGGGAATACACTTTTCTGACTCGCTTGCCCGAGCAATATCAGCCCTCCATTGCCTGTTCAGATCGGCATCGATGTAACGAACATTTCGCTGCAGCGCCCTTGTGTTTCCTCGAAGAAAAACTACCTCGCCACGCAGGTCAGCGCTTCGCTCCTGAATCCGCGGCACCACGCGATCAGCAGCAAGCACACCCGCCGGCTCGTTTCCGTGAATGCCCCCGAGGATCAGCAGAGTGGGACCGGGAAGAGATCCTCGAATGGAGGCAATCAGGTGTTCTCCTGTTATGGCAGGCCGGCTCTCGGGTGTGAATTTAGCGGTTGATATCATAGGTGTTGCTCCGGTGATTCTTCCGGCGCAGCAACGGCTGGGACCTCCTCAATGAAACGACGTGTGTACCGCGTCAGTAAATCGATCACCCGGTCATAGCCAGGCGAGCGAATGATGAGCAAATGCACCTGGATTTTTTCAGTCAAATTTCTTTCAGTTCACGTTACGCTATTTGTCCCTACTATCCGTTGGAAGCCTCGCACAACTTGTGCCACCTTCGAGACACAGGTGTCACCTGCGTCTCCTTCTGCCGGTAAGCTCCGGACTACAGGAGAGATGGCTTTGAGTCTGGCGGAGATTAAGCGCGGTGCTGAACGCAAATTGTAGCTGTTGGAGTAACGATCAATGTGGGCTTTCACCCAACTGCCTTCTGAGATTTCCGCACGTCCTGATATCCACGAAGCTCTTCAGCAGCCTGTAATGGCTCTCATCGCAGCTACGGTTTGAAGAGAGCACCTTTCCTGTGCCAGTAGAGAGCGAATCAACGAATGAGTCTCCTGGACTATCTACCACCGACGCGGCCGAAATCGATGAAGCCGCGTTGTGGATTTGTGTCGAGTAGCTTCACACTTATTTTTTCACCCACGCGCAGGCCCTGCTCTCCGCGCACAATGCGCCCATCAACGGGCGGCCTAATCAGACGCGCAAAGGTGCCTTTGGGTGAAACACCCGTGACGATGGCGTCGAACACTTCCCCGATCCGCTTTTGCATTAAAACCGCGGCGGCAACTTTGCGCATCTTTCGCTCAACCTTGCGCGCTGCGTCTTCACGCTCGGTGCACTGCCCGGCAATTGAGGTCAACTCTGCTTCGGTGTAGGGCCCCGCGCCTTTTTGGAGCACAGCTTTGACGAGACGCTGGCTCACTAAATCCGCATAGCGACGATTGGGTGCAGTCGAGTGCGTATAATCGTGTACGGCGAGACCGAAGTGGACGCTTTGTTCTCCCGAAGTTCCCGGCATCTGCACGGTGTATTCGCCCGGACCCAGTAGCTTTATGATTGACAACGAAAGATCCGGAAAGTGCTGCGGGTCAGCGGTCTTGCGCCGCGCAAGAAAATCCGCCAACGCGCGCGAGTCTGGATGCGGCGGCAGCTGCTCGCCAAGCTCATTCGCGATCTCGACAATGCGGTCCCAATGTTCCGGAGTCCGTACCACGCGACGTAGTGACAGAGCCCCTTTGGCATTCAGAAACTGTGCCATCGCCACATTCGCGGCGATCATGAAATTCTCAATGAGGTCACGCGCACTGTTCCGCTCAACCACCGAAAGCTCCGTAACCTGGCCGTTGTCGTTTATGACCGGAGAAGCCTGGATTGTTTCTAATTCGAGCGCGCCGTGTTCTCGCCGTAGCTCGCGTAGATGTTGGGCGGCTTCGAACTGGAGACGAATCTGAGCGTCCATCTTTGGTACGCTGGCAACTTCCGGCGGGATTGGTCCCGTGTCATCAAGCCAGGCGCCGACAGCCTCATACGAAAGCTTAGCGTAGTTGTGCAGCAGTGCCGGATAGACGTCGGTTGATTTCACGGTACCATCTGGTGTCACAATCACTTCGGTAACAATTGAAGATCGATCGGCGCCGCCTACCAGCGAAGTCATATCCGTTGATAACTGCTCGGGCAGCATCGGGAAAGTTCTAACTCCGGTGTAAACGGACGTGCCGTTCTCAGCCGCATAGGCGTCAATCGCCGAACCCTTCTGCACCAGTGCATCAACATTTGCGATGCCCACCCGCACACAGATGTCGCCATTAGGTAGGCGTTCAGCGTACTCAACTTGATCGAGATCTCTTGACTTGCGATCGTCTATTGACGACCACAACAACGAGCGCAAGTCTCGGGCTGAGGAATCCGCGACGGCCGTCTGCCGTTGCGACTCGAGCGACCGCAAATCAGCCAAAACTGAAGGCGGCACGTCCGGCACAAAGCCAGCATCAATCATGGCTTGATGCGCTATCGCAGACAGATCGAGAGAGTCCATAAGGGATTGATTTTTCATCAACAGTAAACCTTTGACATTCACATAGCAGTTGACCGGGTGCGGCGATTAGCAACAACGTCGCTGCAATCGGTATCCCAGCCGATCTGTGGCGCCTACGGCTAGTGCTGGCACAGATTTAAAGAGCACTTTTTCAGTTACTCTGAATCCGGTCGACAGTCTCGATAATCCGCTCGATCTGCGCCATGTATTCCGTGAAAACGCTATTTGCTTCCGTCTCCTTCAGCGCTGATCCCTCTCCTACCCTCAGTTCGAGGATCCGCTCGAAAGGCGCGGCCTCCAGCCTTAGCAAGCGGACGATTGCGCGCACGCAGTCAGCCTTGAAAATAGGTGGCTCTTGCTCCATGAGTATCAGCACAGCTCGAAACAACGCAGCGAAACTCGCGAGGCTGTCGCTCATCAGGGCCGATAGCTTTTTAACTGAGATGGACGCAGGGATATACAAACGGCGAAGCCTAATCAACTTGGTCCGTAGTTCGTATTCTGTCTGATGCCGGAGGTTCGCGCGAGAAATCTGTACGAACTCAAACGGATCACCGCCGTACAAAACCCTCCGAGCCTTTTCCATCTGCAAGAACTCGATGGGAAATACATCTGCTGCGTCCTGTAGTTCCTGGACTGTAAAATAGACAGGTATTGGCTGACCGAGACTCTGCCACCGACGCATCGGGGCTTGGGCGAGGCGCAGGTCGTCCGACGTTATCCGGTTGAGCACGATCAATAAGTTGTGATCCGAGCGCAGTTCTATCTGATCGCCGGCCGCAATCGATCCGTACAAGACTACCGATGCCAGATTCTCGCCATGAGCCGCGCGCAAATCATTCACAAGACGGTCTAGTGCGGTTGAGTCGATCTTTTTAGCCATTTACTCTCCGAGTCTGCTTTCAGCGTCCGGGAACCCAGGGCCCGCGTAACACTGCCGAGTCGCAGCCTTAGCAAACGAGGTGCTCAAAGACCCTGTGTCACAGAGCTCTATTTGTTGAAGTCAACCTTCGGCGCTTGTCGCGCGCCCTCGTCCGCTTTGAAGTACGGTTGCTCTTTAAAGCCCATTAGGCCGGCTACGAGCACGGTCGGGAAGCGACTGCGGGTCGTGTTGTAGTCCTGTGCGGCCAAGGTGTAGTCCCGGCGAGCAGTTGCCAGCCGGTTTTCCGTGCCGGCCAACTCATCCTGCAACTTCAGGAAGCTCTCGTTTGATTTCAACTGCGGGTAGTTTTCGGTAATCGCCAAAAAGCGCCCGCCTGTTCCAAGAAGCCCGCCATCTCTGAGAGCTTGATCCAAGTTACTATTCGCGTTGATCTTGTCCTCTGTCGTACTGTTCGGGTTCTGCATCGTCGAGAGGAGCTGTGAGCGCGCTTCGGCGATCCTGGTGAAGACTCTCTCCTCCAGCCCCGCGATTCCCTTGACCGTGGCAACAATGTTCGGGATCAAATCGGCGCGTCGCTGCATCTGGTTCTCCACCTGGGACCACTGAGCATTGACGTTCTGTCGTTTGGTGACGAGCGCGTTATAGGTGCTGATGGCAACGCCACCGACGATTAGCACCAACAAAATGACAATGCCCAGAATAACCAGGGCTTTCTTTCCCATAAGGTCTCCTTTCGACTTGCTTTGATTCTCATGTGGCTTATTTCGGTCTCCACAAGCTCGAGTTAAAACTTCTATCGATGATTTGCAGTTTAGTTCAGGACGAAGGTATCTATTAGTGGTAATGCCTGCTTTGGTTGGCCACGGCTGTTACCAACTGCCTCCCGCACCACCACCGCCAAAATCTCCGCCGCCGCCAAATCCGCCGAAACCTCCTCCGCCTGAACCACCGCCGAAGCCGCCGCCGCCCCAGCCGCTCGACCCTGATCCTCTGCCGCGGTTCATTATCAAGCTAAGCAGAAGTAAATTTAGCCAGCCTCCGCTACCACGACCGCCGCGGCCCCCGCTGGCCCGGATCGCAAGCAGGACAATCAAGATAATCGCCAGCGTAAAGAATACGATGAGGCGTGATATCCACGAACTGGTTTTTCCACCTGAGCGGACCGGTACAGCGGTCTGCCCCGGTGCAAGAATTGTGTCGGTGCTGAAACCATTCTTCGTAGCGACCGTCGTGATGTAGGCATTGACGGTATCGGATAAGCCTTTGCCATACTGTCCAGCCCGGAACGCCGGCACAAGCTGTTCGCGCTGTATCTGGCCCACCAGGCCGTCTGGTAGATCACCTTCAAGATGGCGGCTCACTTGGGTGAAGTATTTGCGGTCTTTGATCGCTACCAGCAGGAGAAGGCTCGGCTTGCTCGTGTCTTTTGAACCGATTCCCCATCCCCTGGCCACTGCCAGCGAATAGTCGAAAATATCCTGGTCGCCCGTCGTATCTACCGTCACGACCGCGAACTGTATCTGCTGCTGACGATCCAGGTTACCGAGCGTTGTCTCCAGCCGATCCCTCGTGACCCCGTCGATGACCTCGGCATAATCGTTCACGTACCCTGTCGGTTGCGGAAGCGGTAACTTTGTTGTTTGTCCGATTGCCGAGCCGCCAGCGAGCAAGAGCAAGGTAAATGTCAGCGTTCCAATAAAGGAAATACAGCGTCGGGCCATCGTCAATGCGAGCGAGTCGCCTTCTGAAACACGGAGCAGATCATGTTCTTGCTGTTAGACAATAACGATCCTAACTGAAAATAAGTATCGGTTCCACGACCTAACGAGAAGACGCGAGCCTCAATTGTACCTAAACCTGATTTGTCGGGCGAACCAAATCGCTCGATTATCGATTCGATCTCTGCAATCCTCGAGAGCGTTCAGACTAATGTCTTTCGCCGTGTTTGAACTGTCGTAAGAAATGTAGTAAACACCTGCATTCACTGAAGGCCAGGGAAGAACATGAAAAAGTGGTAGTGCTCCGTAACGGAGCACTACCGAAAAAGTTAAGTTGTTGTTGTCCTTGTCCCCACTTGATATTCTGTGTTCTTCTGTGAAAGGTGGCTGAAAATTCTGCAAAACCTTTATTCATCGGTTCGATTCCGATCGTCGCCTCTAATCGTTACCTCAGCAACGAAGCGCGGATCATGAAACCAATCATATGCCGGTAGAGGAACCAATCGATTATTACGAAGTGTTGCAGGTCAACACCAGCGCCGACCCGGAGACAATCGATCGTGTCTACCGGCTGCTGGCGCAGCGGTACCATCCCGACAATCAGCAAACCGGCGACGAGAACCGGTTCCGGACACTCCTCGAAGCCTATACCGTGCTGCGAGATCCCGAAAAGCGCGCCCGCTATGATTTGTTACACCAACAGCGGCGGCAGGACCGATGGCGACTTGTGTCCAGCGGCGCGGAGTCCGAGAACGACTTTGAGATGGAGCAGATCGTCCGGCTTACTGTGCTGGAGGTTCTTTACACCAAGCGGCGTTTGGAGCCGACGAACCCGGGAATTTTTTTCCGCGAGTTTGAAAAATTAATAGGCAAGCCGCGAGAGCATCTCGAATTCACCATCTGGTTCCTGGTGCAGAAGAAGTTCGTGGCGCAAGGCGACAATTCACAACTAATTCTAACGGTCGAAGGCGCTGAATACCTCGAGCAGACTTATCGTAGCAACCTGCAGCAAAAGCGGCTGCCGGGCGCCAAAGAGAACAGGTGAAGGCCGGCAAAACCTTTTTCATTGGTTCGATTCCGATCGCCGCCTCCAAAGTCTTTAGTAAATCATGATCAGTGAAAGCCTGCGGAGCAGGCGAAAGCATAAAGCTAAGGTCTCGAATCATCGAAATCGTGTTGTCGTCGAAATCGTTGACATTCTCTCAAACTGCTTATATAAGGTTGGGCCTTCAGTCAATCCCTCAATTTCATGTCGGATGTACGGATTCCGAAGTGAGAGTTCGCCATCAATGAATGAAAGCCCTGGAACATTCGACTCAGTGTGCCGCCCTTGCGTTTTTGACCACTCTAAGTACGGTTCAGGGTCGTTGTCGCTCGGAAAATGAGGTTCACAATGCATAAACTTATCCATATAGCACTCATCGTTTGCATCTGCCTGCTTGCGCCGGCTTTGGCAGCAGCCAACGGGGTTCATCCATTATTTAACCTGCAGTCAACCACCCAGTCGCCTTTTCCCAGCGACCGATTCACCGTAAGGGATTTCCGGCAGAATACCAACCAGCTCGTCAATCTGCCGCTGCCTGATTGCACGACGCATCCATCCGATTGTCTTGATGTCGCGCTTCTAAATCAGCTTGATGGCTTTAACACACAGCCGCGAATTTCGATTCCCTTTGACGGCGCAATTGACCCTTTTACAGTCACCAGCGAAACTGTCTTTCTTCTCCGGATCGGAAACCTTTCTGATCCGGCGGACTTTCATCCGCAGACTATTGGCACTAATCAAGTCGTATGGGATCCCGCCTCGCTCACTCTCTTTGTCCAGTCAGATCAGCATCTGGATCAGCACACGAGTTATTTGCTGATCGTAACCAACGGAGTCCATGATGCGACGGGCGATCCGATCGAGGCCCCTGATGCATTCGTTCACTTCAGGCATGATCTGAATTTTGGCCAAACCAAAGATCCGCAATTGAAGGTTTATCGCGCAGCCTTGATTAAGTCGCTCGATGACGATTTTCTGGCAAGCATCGCCCCGGGTCTCTCTGCTGATGAGATTGCTGCCGCCAGCTTTTTTACTACCGGCAGCGTGACCGCCATACTCGAGAAGATACGCGATCAGATCAAAGCCGCGCCGGCACCTGCTGTCAGCCTCAATCTTGGCTTGCAGGGCCAGCGCACGGTATTCCCTCTAAGTTCTGTGCTGGGCATTCTTTTCAGACCGCAGGTCAGCACAGTCGGGCCGCTGCCCGCGGGGTCTTTCATCCCAACTCCAGCGCTCCAGATATTCCCGGGGTCAGTAGGCTCTATCGCGTTTGGGAAATTTAGTGCCAGGAACTTTGAGACTACCGGCGGGTTCATTCCGGCAGTCCCCACGCGTACCGGAGAACCCGCAGTCCAAAGCACCCAGGATGTTTACTTCAACCTCTTCATTCCTGCCGGACCTCGGCCGGCTAACGGATGGCCGGTTGCTATCTTCGGCCACGGCTTTGGCGACAACAAAAACAACAGCCCACTGGCGGTAGCTTCCACACTGGCGCACAACGGCATAGCTACGATTGCGATCAATGCAGTCGGACATGGGTTTGGCGCCGGGGGTACCCTGACCGTCATCCAGGCTTCGGGCTCGGTTGTGTTACCTGCCGGTGGACGCGGTGTAGATCTCAATGGCAATGCGGTAATCGACTCGACTGAAGGTTTGTTTGCGACGGGCGCTCAAGTCGACATCGCTGCTCGCGACGGACTCGAACAGACGGCGGCCGATCTCATGCAGGTTGTGCGTGCCATTCAAGGCGGTGTCGACGTAGAAGGCAGCGGCGCCAGCGCCCTGGATGCCGATCGCATCTACTACTTCGGCCAGTCGCTTGGTGGTATTTACGGCACAGTTTTGTTGGGCATCGAACCGGATATCCGCGCCGGCGTGCCTAATGTTCCGGGCGGCTCGTTGACGGACATCTCGCGGCTGAGTCCAAACTTTCAACCGCTGCTGGGCAGCTTTCTGGCGTCACGTGTGCCCTCCTTAATCAACATCGGCGGCCTGAGCTTCAACGACAATATGCCGCTCCGCAATCAACCACCAGTGATTAATACGGTGCCGGGCGCAATTGCCATTCAGACTGTCGAAGATATCAGCAATTGGCTGGGACAGTCAGGCGACCCGGTAGCCTGGGCGCCGTTTATTCGCAAATCACCGCTCGCAGGTGCCCCGGCCAAAGGTGTAATTATTCAGTTCGCGCGTGGCGACAAGACGGTTCCCAATCCGACAACTACTGCGCTGATTCGCTCAGGCGAACTCACCGACCGGACAACTCTGTTCCGCAATGACCTGGCGTTTGCTCTGGGAGTTGGTTTCGGCAAAAACCCGCACACGTTCTTAACCAACATTGCCGGCACGCCCCCTGTAGCAGCCGTAGCAATTGGAGCCCAGACTCAGATTGCCATCTTCTTTGCTTCGAATGGAGCTTTGACCATTGACCCGGACGGTGCAGGGCCGTTGTTCGAAACGCCCATCAATGGACCTCTGCCAGAGGATTTGGCCTTTATTCCGTAATCGACGAACTGCCGCGGCATTGAGTTATTGGTCTGCCGGTCCTTCTGACCTCGTCCTCTGCCTTCTGCCTTCTGCCTGCTGCTTTCTGCCTACTGCTTTACCGCTCACTGCTTCGCCACTCACCGCAGACCTTCTCGCATTACGTCAGCCGGTATCTCGTGATCGTCAAACTCCCGGAAGCTCACGTCGTACCCACGCGCCTTCAAGTCTGCGGCGACTTTGCGGCCACATCTGTCGATCGGCAGGATGTGGTCCCGTGTCCCGTGCGAGATGAAGAAGCGCGGCTTTTCCTGCGACGCGACGTCGATCAGGAATCCGGGTGAGAACGAAGCGATGCGCTTGAAGAGATCGGCGTTGATTAGTCCGAGCGCGATCGCATACGTGGCGCAATCCGAGAATCCTCCGACAGCGATGCGCGTAGCATCGATCGTCACGGTTTCGAAAACTCGCTCCAGCGCGCGATTGAGAAACTGCACATCACGCCCAACGCTGTCAGTGATCGCATCCCAGGTGGTTTCGCGAGAGTTCGGCGCCAGGATCGCCACGCCTGCCTCCTCAGGCGCTGAATCGAGATACCAGAACATATCCGCGCTTTGCGTGGCGCCGTGCAAAAACAGAAGCAGCGCAGCGGCGAGTTGGCTACGGATTTTGGAATGTAGAGGAGCGCATCACGCTCGCGATCCAGTCCGAGCTTGATCGGTTTCCCAATAGACGAGTTGTAGATGTTCGGGGTGGCACCCGCATCTTGCGCGTGGAAGGGAGATAGTAAGTTAGAGTCTACCCACAAAAACAATTGAGGCCTGAAGGGCCGACAGGAATTCATGCCGGTCCTTCGGACCTTCTGGATCATAAATAACATCCGGTAACCACGACCTGACGGTCGTGGCTACTGCATGACGGCCCTTCGGGCCTGACCATCCTGGAAAAATAAGATTCTTTACGAACAGTTATTCCTGGTAGTGCGCGATGAGGCTGTTTTGAAGAGCGCTGGGAATATTTTTCCAGCTCGACACGCAGAGATCGGCGGGCGGTAACTGTTGGCCGTGCACACGCGCCGAGCGCCACTCGTGCTGATCGTGCTCATACCACCAACGGTAATATGGACCGTCGGCGCGGCGGCTGTAGAACACCTGGAGGTCTCCGGTGGTTTTGGCCATGCTCTCGCGTATGAAGATTCGCAGTCCGTTCACCAAAGGCGTTCCTCTTAAACTAAGTTCGGTATGCGGACGAGGACGTCCGCGCTGCCAGCAATAAAGGCGCAAGTTAGCAACTTGCGCAACTGCGCAAAATGCGCGCACACCATCAAACTGGATCAACTCTCCGTTCCGCGATTATCCTGACTTTCCTGAGTTCCGTTTTCTGAATTCCGAAGAACGTGGCCATCTCAACTATCTGTTTTGGACTTACGTAATCCGCCGGGTTGGCACAAAACTTCTCTAAGCCGGGCGTAAACTCGCGGCAGGTCATTCCTTTCGGAATTTTCAACCCGAGCTTGCAGGTGCCTATCGCGGAATGTTGCAAACAAAAGTCGCAGATGATCATTTTTCAATTCAGTCGTAGCCGGCCCGGCGGCTCTTCAAGTTCTAACAACGCGCGATGAAACCGGACCGCGTACCAGTTGCCAGTCGGAAGTCTTCCGGTTGAAACGAACTCGCTTGATTGCCCGCGCCAGTCCCATCAATTGCAAAACGCGAATGCCCCACCAGTTGAAGTCGATTTCATACCAGCGCAAACCGTGACGCGCTGAAGTCGGATGCGCGTGATGGTTGTTGTGCCAACCTTCGCCAAAGGTCAGTAAAGCGACCCACCAACTGTTGCGTGAATCGTCGCCGGTTTCGAATCTCGTCCTGCCCCACAAATGCGTGGCCGAATTAACGAGCCAGGTGGCGTGGAGCGCAAGCGTCACGCGGACAAAGACGCCCCATAACATTACGCGCCAACCTCCGACTGCAAGCAGCCCGATTCCCACGAAGATCAAAGGCACATAAAAGAAACGACTCAGCCAGACGTAGAAGCGGTCCTTTATCAGATCCGGAGCATAGCGCTCCAGCGTGGGCCAATCATGATCCTGGGCGGTACCGCGCAAAATCCAACCGATATGGGCCCACCACCCGCCATCGCGCGGCGTATGCGGATCGCCCGTACGGTCGGTATGCGCGTGATGGATGCGATGCGTGGCGACCCATTTGATCGGGCCGCCTTCGAGCGCCAGCGTCCCGCAAGTCACCAGGAAATATTCCACCAGTTTCGGCACTTTGTAACCACGATGAGTGATAAGCCGGTGAAAGCCCATGCCGATACCCAGACTGCCGGCTACCCAGTAGAGAACGACCGCGCTGATTACCGCGGGCCAGCTCCAGAAAAAGAGTCCCGCGAGGGCGGCAGCGTGGGCGACGACCAGGAAAATGCCATTGCCCCATTTGATATTGCGCCCTTGCACGGCCGGCGCGGCTTCGTTATGTATTTCGTTATTCATGAAAATCCTTTGCTAGCGAATCGGTCTCAAGCATCGAACCCTCGGGGAATTAAGTATTCGGGGGCTTCTGAATCACTTCAAAACGGGGGGCCTAACTCGGTCGCCTTTTCAGTCTGGATCTTTACACATGAGCATGAATGAGCCGCCGCATTCGGTCTGCGAACAGTACATCCATCTTCTGCGGTTCAATGAGCGCGGTCACTTCGCCCTCGCCAAACGTTGAATGCATCAACATTTGTCCCCGGCGATACGTGCGTGTCCGATCGTACGGCGCACTGACCTTGGTAGAGGTTCGGCGCGTCGTGCCGCTTTTGTAGGGAACGCGCGATGAACATATCGGACAGGTGACGCGGGAAACCTTTCCCGTCTTGGTGACTGAAGCCACGATGTGACCTCGCTCTTCGCCACACTTGACGCACATTTGCTCCACTCGATCTCCAATTGCGAAAACTTGCTTCTGTTCCATTTTGCTCCTTTTAGTTAGATGTGAACTGCTCGTTATCCAGATGACTTAATTGCGATCTGTTCGTTGTCTCGACGACCCACGGTAATTACTCCGGTTACGTCCGGCTCTGATTTATCGCGCGCGCCGCGGGCGAAACGAGCGAACGGTGCTCTTCGGCCGGCTTACAGATTGAAAAGGTTTGAGCGTCGTCGCGGTTAATGACCGCCCTCCGCCAAATCCTGCCGGCACGACGCGCTTTACGATCTGGCCCGTCAATCGCTCGATCGCGCGCATGGACAATTCATCGACCGGCGCGACGATGGTAATGGCCTTGCCTTGATTTCCAGCTCGGCCGGTGCGGCCTACTCGATGCACGTAATCCTCTGGCGCCGTCGGAACGTCGTAATTAATGACGTGTGACACAGCATCGACGTCCAATCCGCGCGCGGCAATATCCGTCGCCACCAGCACGCGCGCGCGGCCATCGCGGAATTCGCGGAGCGCTGCTTCGCGTTGCGGCTGGCTGCGATCTGCGTGAATGCGATTTACACTGTGATTGCGCGCTTTGAGAATGTGCGAAATACGCTCAGCTCCGCGACGCGTGCGGGTAAAGACGAGCACGCGTTCGAATGGCTGACGCTCCTCTTCCAACAGTGCCAGCAAGAGAGCCGTCTTTGATTCGAGTGCTACCTGATAGGCCTTCTGTTCCACCATGGTGGCGGCGCTGCCGCGCGGATTAACTTCGATTAACATCGGGTCTTTCATCGTCGAGCGCGCAAGTTGCTCGATTTCGGACGACATCGTCGCCGAAAACAGCAATGTCTGCCGTTTCGACGGCAGGAGCGTCAGAATCCGCCGAATTGCCGGTAAGAATCCCATGTCGAGCATGCGATCCGCCTCGTCAAGCACGAGCACTTCGATCCGGGAAAGATCGATGGCGCCGCGCTCGGTCAGGTCGAGCAAACGACCCGGAGTAGCAATTACCACCGCCACGCCACGCCGCAGTTCAGAGATCTGTGTTCTGATGTTCGTTCCGCCCATCACTATAACGCTGCGATTGGACTTGGTGCGGTTCAACTCGCCGTAGTTCTTCTGGATCTGCAGCGCGAGTTCACGCGTGGGGGCAAGCACCAGAACGCGTACGCCTGGCCGGGGTAGTTCGCTGATCTTTTGGATGATCGGAAGCATGAAGGCAGCCGTTTTGCCGGTGCCGGTTTCAGCACAGCCGATTAGATCTCGGCCGGTGAGGATGACGGGTATTGATTTTGTTTGTATCGGGGTTGGGGTTGTGTATCCGAGGGACTCGCAAGCTCGCAATTGCGCGGTCGCTAATCCCAGTTGAGAAAAATTCATAGATTCCTTTTTTTAGGCGGCGACACGATGCCGCCGCGATCTTGTTTGTTGAGCGACAGTTTTCTTCAGTGAGAAGCAGGCCTTTGTGTCCGCAATGGTTGCGGTTCACGCAATAATTTACCGTCGGAGATCACAAAGGGACTGCTTACTGCTCACTGCTTACCACCAGCTCGTCGTTACCAACGCGGCTCGCGCTGGCCGCCGTAGTTACCGCCGCCGCCGCGATTGCCGCCGAAGCCGCCGCGATTGCCGCCGAAGCCTCGTCCGCCGACACCACGATTTTCACGTGGTTTGGCTTCGTTGACCTTGAGCGCGCGACCACCGACTTCTTTGCCATTCAGCTGTTCAATGGCTGAAGCGGCTTCTTCGCTGGTGGACATTTCGACGAAAGCGAACCCTCGTGAGCGTCCGGTGTCGCGGTCTTCGACGACACTCGCTGATTGAACTGTGCCCGCCTGCGCGAACAATTCCTGCAGCTCCTGACTGGTGGTTTGGAAAGCGAGGTTTCCAACATAGAGTTTTGTAGACATAGAGATATACCTTTCCCCTTTTTGGGAATGAAAAGAAGCTGACGAATCGGATTGGCTTCGGCGAAACGGTAGCGGTCGAAGGACCAGGTTCGGATGCTCTCAAACAAAGAGCGGCTTCGGAGTTTTAAACAAGCCTGCTCTCGAACCATCCAAACGTCCTGCGCTAATCGTTTATGCGCGGGGCGCATCACCGTCGATGCGCGAGAGAAGGATTAACTGTCAGCCATCATGCCTGAGACCGAGTGTAATTGCAAGCTATGGGAGGGGTTGGAGACTTTGTCGACCTGCGCCTGCGCCCGGCGCAACGGTAAATAATGCGACGGATCCGGTCTGAATAATAGAGTTATGGACGCCGGAGGTTCTTTTCTGAAATCCAACTTCGGGGATCAAATCGTCGCTTGGCTGACGGGTCGTGAACAGGATCGCGAGATTTATTCCTGGGTTTAGCACAGGCAGTGCCACAAACTCGATTGTCAGAGCTCTTGACCCTCTTACGAGGTGCTTTTGAGGCGTCTGGCCGGGGTCAATCGACTCACGCTTTCTTTTTCTCCCTACCTATCAGACCTTCCCGACGCAGCGTAGGGTTCAAACTCAAGCAACCAATCAACGGTCAGTCTCACAAATAAAATGAATAGCAAGAGAGCAATAGCGCTACTGCGAGAAGAATCTTCCGAAAACAGGGAGCATATCGTTTAGGCTCACGATCTCTCGGGAAACATTACCTTCGTTAATAAAGAAGCTGAGCTTATTTCCGGATATTCGCGCGAAGAAGCGCGCCGCATGAACATTACTCAGTTCATCGCGCCCGAGTTCCTCGCTCACGTCCGCGAACGCTTCACCTACCGAGCTGAAGACGAGTTGGGGACGGTCGAGGAAATCGACATCATTGCCAAAGATGGAAGATGCGTCGCCCTGGAAGTAAGTACGCGGGTGATCTCACGTGATGGCCGGCCGGTCGAAATACAGGGGATCGCAGTTCCTTCAGTTTTGCGAGGAAATCCCGAAAGTAACGTCAGGCCGCAATGTCTGGACGAGACCTTTTCAAGCCAAATTCTTCTGGCAGAGCTCAAAAACCTCAATTAAGATTCCGTCGTACGCGGAAAAAACGAAAGCGGCAACGTCCTCACCCCGTCGCCGCTTTCCTAGCGCAACCGTTAGGCTACGCGAGGACGAGACATTCAGCCTCATCCTTGTTGGCAGGCATTGTACCTCAATTAGCCTGACAATGCTTGCATTAAAACAAATATAATTCAGCCAAAATCGCAGCAATCATCCCTAATGCCTCAAGCTTCTTAGAAAGTCCTGCCGGGCCTTAACTTGGGATTTTCGCGGCGTTGAAAAGTTCAAAACCGGATCCCGTGCAGCCTGCGATCGAAATCAACGCCGCCGTTGGCTCGGAATTGTCGGCGTTGATAAGCCGGGCAATGGCCCAGAATCCGGACGAACGCTTTGCGAGTGCCACCGAGTTCCGCGAGGCCCTGCGTTGTATCGGCCGCGCAGATTCTGAAAATTCGGAGTCTGATTTTTGCCTGACTTGTACCCGGGATGTCGCGCTTCGCGCGCACCGTGAGCTTTCTTATTGACCCTTCAGCGCTGGAAAAGCATCTATGGCCAATCGCACCACTCCCGCTCTGACAGTGCCCACCAATCTGTGCCAATCGGTTGGCCGTCGGGCGGATCGTTTGGCTTGGTGAGGTTCATCTTCTTCGGGTCTTCCTGAAAACGCTTTATCTGGTTTGCCGCGTAATAAAAATAAGCCCGATGATTTTCGTCGCGCGTCAGTACCGGCTGATCCAGTAACCAACGCCTTAATTCGTCCAGCTTAAGTTCGGCCACCGCGCGAACCTGATTAGACGCCCGCTCGCCGGATGCAAGCGCCATCAAATCATTCAATATCACCATGTTAACGGTGCGCTGGATCTCTGCCTGGTAACCCGTGCGCAGCGGCGTTTTCCAGGTCGAGGCCAGAATCCTGTCGAGCACCTCATCGAACCCCGGATTACGAGAATCGCGCGCGTGAAACTCAATCAACCTCGCAGCACGCTCCTGATTCAAGAGAAAATCAGAAACGTGATTCGCGATCGCTTCGGGCGGCGCCAGCGCGTCAAAGGTCGGAAACGTACGAATGCGAAAGTCTTCGCGCGTGCGCCCGTATCCTGGCGGGCGCGGCGGAATCAAACGAATTACGGACTCAGGCAGGGCAAGCGCCTCCGGCTTGAGAGTATCGAGCACGACGGCGAGCGCCCGGCGTTGCTCATCAGGCGCAATGATCTGCGGATTGTGATCGCCCTTCCCGCGCAGGCTGAAAGTGTAATCTTCTCCGCCAATTAATTTGGCCGCGGCTTCAACCTGATAACGGTGATACATGTAGAGTGGCACCAACACGTCTTCAAGCGTCGCCATGGGTGCGCCGTCGCGAATATTATTTTCGCCAAAACGGTTGAGTGCCGCGGCGCGCACCTTCATGACATTTGCCAGGCCGTCAATTACAGTCGCGCCATTGTCCCAGAGATGCGCGACCGAACTCGAAGCGCTCGCCGGACGCGCGTCCTGATCGGTGAGGTACATTAATCCGCGGCCGAAAGCGTCCTTTAGAATCTTGTCCAGCGCCGCGCCTTCATCGGCGCCGGCGGGAAAGTCCTGGTAACCATAGGCAATGGTCACTTTGTCCCATTCACCAATCCCCTTGGCATACGAATCAGAAATATCTGGCAGCCCATCGGCACCAAGCTTCACCAAAGGCGCGGGATAGTCCATCACCGAAGCGCGGCCGGTGATGCTTGCCGCGAAGTTATGTTGCAGGCCCAGCGTGTGACCAACTTCGTGCGCCGCGAGTTGTCGCAAACGCGCGAGCACAATCTGCTCCATGATCTTTCCGACCTGAGATCTATCCTTTCCATACGGCGCCATCAGGCCTTCCGCGATCAGAAAGTCCTGGCGATCGCGCAGCGATCCCAGGCTCACTCGTCCCTGAATAATTTCTCCGGTGCGCGGATCAGTAAGCGAATTTCCATACGACCAGCCCCGCGTTGAGCGGTGCACCCACTGAATCACGTTGTAACGAACATCCATCGCGTCGGCGTCTGCGGGCATCACTTCGACGCGAAAGGCGTTTCGGTATCCCGCTGTTTCGAATGCCTGGTTCCACCAACTGGCGCCTTCAACCAGTGCCGATCGCACAGGTTCGGGCGCGCCGCGATCGACGTAGTAAATAATCGGCTCGACGGGCTCGCTGACCGCCGCGCTGGGATCTTTTTTCTGAAGTCGATGGCGTTCAATGTACCGCCTGGTGATCGGTTCGTTAATCGGCGTTGCGAAATCCATGTATTGAATTCCGAAGTAACCGGCGCGTGGATCGTTGACGCGCGGCTTGAAACCAGGCGGGGGCAACTCGACAAACGAAATGTGCTCGCGCACGGTGATCGCCTGGGGTACGGGCGTCACCTGGCGGAGCAGCGGTCCCGCCTCGCCTTCGGTCCCGAAGGTAAGCGTGGTTTCGACTTCTGTATTCTTCGGAAAATTCCTGGTGTTGGCGAGATAAAGGGCGCACCGAGTTGGATCGAGGCGAAAAGCACCCTGCTGCGATCGCTGCAATACTGCCGGAATCTGGTGCGCATCGCGAAGATAGAAACTCGTCGCGTCAACCAGCGCGCGATTCCCTTCTTCAGCCGCGACTTCAAATCCCCACAGCGTCGATTCAGCGAAGGCATCCTTCACCGCCCGCCGCTCGTCAGCGTTATGGCTGTTGGCGCGGTAAGCATAGTTCGACGCAGTCAACAAAACCCTTGGCCCGGTGCGCTCGAAACGGACGATGTAACTTTGTCCGAGCTGACCGCGATCCAAACCAATATCATTCGAGCCAATGCCTGCGGGTAGGGATTCGACGTAGAGAAATTCGGAATTCCATTGGTCAATCTCCAACCAGATCTTCCCTGCCCTGGCGTCCCAGTAAAATGGAAAATAGCCGGGAAACTTCTGCATCCCAGCTGTCTTTTCGGAAATGGTCGGCGGGGCTTTTGATATATCTGGACCGGTTCGAACCTGGGCAAGAATGAAAGTGTTAGCCAGAAGTACGAACCACAGCACCATAATAACGCGCTTCATTTCTCAGCCTCCGAATTCTGCCCTGCTCTACATGAGGTAGCGATCATTATTGGTCCTTCCAATCAGGAATCCGTCCCGGCGTCCATGGCGCGCCCGCAGCTTCCATCTGCTTCTCGAGTCTCGCCAGATCGACTTCGATCAATTGACGCAGTTGCGACAACGTCTGTTCAAAATCCTGCGCCGCAACCGCATACTGCGCCATCGCCGTCTGGGTCGGGCGGGCCGTCGAGGTCCGCTGCGCTTGCGCAATCGAGCTTACACGTTCGGCAATTGAAGGAGGCAAGTTCACATTGCGCCCCCGCAAAGCGCTGTCACCGCGCAGCGACCGAAGAATTTCATTCGTGCGCTTATCCAGAGCCGACGCATCGCTCAGCAATTTTTCAGGTGCCGACGGGGTATCGAGCAACGCGCGCCTGATTGCCACCAGCCGCGGCTTGAGGGCGTTCGACGCTTCCAGCGCGCCGGTTACTGCGCGTTGCAGGCGCGCAACCTTCTGTTGAAATTCAACCAGCGCAGTGCGATCAGAAGCTGACATTCGATCCTGACCATCGACGCGGACCTGAAACTCCTGTGGCTGGCCGATCGGCGTTATGACCCCGTCAACTCGTTTCGCGATCGAGACTTTGTAAGTTCCCGGCATCACCAGAGGTCCCGCCGGTCCTTCGTTGAAAGGATCTTCGCCTTCCGGATTTGGCGGCGGCGGCAGTGACGGCGACGGATAGCGCAAATCCCAGGCGACGCGCTGCACGCCGGCAGTTATTGGCCCGCTAATTCGTCGCACCATGTGACCAGAGGAATCCGTGACGGTAAAAATCATCGCCGGCGCTTCTTCTTCATCTTCGGCGCGCAACTCGCTCTGGCTCGGCCACGCAGGCGCGCCACCTTTTCTGATTGCCTCTTTCTCAGCTTCCTGGCGTTTCTCTTTTTTGGTTTTGATTGCTTCCTTCAAATAGTAAGTAAACGTCGCGCCAAACGGCGGATTTTCGGCCGTGTAATAGGACTCGCCCTGAAAACTTTTGCCACGTCCACCGATTGGCTGGGCCTGGATATACATCAAGGCATCCTTTACCGGAAACAGCGCGCCGTCCTGCTTGAGCATATCCGGTTTGAGCTGGCGCAGCGGCGTGTAGTCATCGAGGATGTAAACGCCGCGGCCAAATGTGGCGACGACAAGGTCGTTCTCGCGTCTTTGAATTGTCAGATCGCGAACCTGAATGGTTGGCAGGCCGCCTCGTAACTGGATCCACTTCTGCCCTCCGTCAATCGTAAAGAACAGTCCAAACTCGGTACCGGCGAAAAGGAGGTTTGGGTTAACGTGATCTTCGGCGATTGCCCAAACCGGCCCGCTCGCCGGGAGATTGCCCTTGATTGAAATCCACGTCCGGCCGGCATCGGTGCTCTTGAGCAGATATGGTTTGAAATCCGCGTTCTGGTGGTTTTCGATCGCCGCGTAGACCGTGTTCGCGTCCGTGTTCGACGCCACGATGCGGCTGACGTAAGCCAGCTCGGGAACGTAGGGGAGCTTTTCAATTTTGCGCCAGTTCTTGCCGGCGTCTTCGGTTACCTGAATCAGACCGTCGTCGGTGCCGACATAGATCAGTCCTTCTTTCTTTGGCGACTCAGCCAGCGCAGAAGCATTACCAAAGAAGGCCGTGGATTGATTCTTGGCGACTGCGTCGATGCTCCAGATCTTGCCCATCACCGGCAGCTTGTCGCGATCCAGGCCGCGCGAAAGCTGGCCGCTGACAACCTGCCAGCTATCGCCGCGATCGTCGCTGCGAAAAAGTTTGTCGGCGGCAAAGTAAAGGCGTGTGTGCGAATGTGGACTGATGATGATTGGCGAATCCCAATTCCATCGCAGTGGATCTTCATTGCGGCCGACCTCCGGCTGAATATTCATGCGCTCGCCGGTGCTCTTGTCAAAACGTGAAAGCGATCCGTTCTGGAATTCAGTATAGATGGTATTTGGATCTTCGGGATCGACCTGGGTGCGAAATCCATCACCGCCCAGGGTGACAAACCAGTCGGCATTGGTTATGCCCGACACATTCCGAGTTCGCGACGGCC
>WNGG01001775.1_pt1 | contig 24450 bp, 10 predicted proteins | sample 5400661 | NCBI WGS metagenome assembly WNGG01 (sample SAMN13153372, study PRJNA577476) | soil metagenome | isolation source: 100 cm soil or saprolite under Garry oak tree replicate 1 | place: USA:California | collected 2016-06-15
GAACGTCTACCTGCACTACGTGTTCGACCTTTGGGTCCGCGACTGGCGTCGGCAGGCGAAAGGTGACGTGATCGTGGTCCGTTATGCCGATGACTTCATCGTGGGCTTCCAACACGAATGGGAAGCCAAGCGGTTCTGGGAGGACCTCCGCGAGCGCCTCGCGGCCTACCAACTGGAACTGCACCCCGATAAGACCCGACTCCTTGAATTCGGTCGCCGCGCGGCGACGAACCGGGAGCGGAGCGGACGGGGCAAGCCCGAGACGTTCGCCTTTCTCGGCTTCACGCACGTATGTGGGAAGACGCGAAAAGGACGTTTCACGGTGCTGCGGCTGACCATGCGAAAGAGGCTGCGAGCGAAGCTGCAGGAGATCAAGACCGCGCTCCGGCAGCGCTGGCATGACCCCGTCCCGGAGGTGGGACGTTGGCTTGGCTCGATCATCCGTGGGCACCTCAACTACTACGGGGTGCCCCTGAATTTCCGTGCCCTCGAAGCCTTCCACCATCAGGTCACTTGCTTATGGAAACGCGCCCTCAGCCGGCGTAGCCAGAAGGCTCACGTGACCTGGGAGCGCATGCGCCGGCTTGTCCGGCGCTGGCTTCCTCCCGTCCGCATCGCGCATCCCTATCCGGATCAGCGCCTGTGCCTTCGGACCTGAGGCAGGAGCCCAGTGCGGTAATTCCGCGCGCTGGGATCTGCGCGGGGGGCGCCGGGTGACCGGCGTCCCTACCGCAAACGAGTTCATCCCCTCCCCTACGTCCGTTGTAAGATCCCGAGCCGTGCCTACGAGCGTCCAGGACCGTTACGCGCCGCAGAATCGCTGCTTCGGGTGCGGCGCCGCCAACGAGAAGGGGCTGCGGATCAAGAGCCACGAGGAGGGCGATAGCCTGGTGGCCCGCTGGCAGCCGGAGCCGCACCACGAGGCCTACGCGGGGATGCTCTGCGGCGGGATCATCGGCGCGCTCCTCGACTGCCACAGCAACTGGGCCGCCGCCATGCACCTCATGCGCAAGGCGGGGCAGGACAAGCCGCCCTGCACGGTGACCGCGCGCCTGGAGGTGCGCTACCTCCGGCCGACGCCAGCGGGGGGCGGGGTCCTCCTGAAGGCGCGTGTGACCGAGTCGGGCGCGGACCGGGCCACGGTCGAGGCCTCGCTGGAGGCGGGGGGCCAGGTCACCGCGACCTCGCGCGCGCTGTTCGTGGCGGTCAAGGAAGGGCACCCGGCTTTCAACCGCTGGTAGAGGCGAGACCGGTTCCGGGTTATTGTCGAAGCATGATCCTTCCTTTCCCCGTATCCCACGCCGACGAGGGGGACGGCGCCCTCCTCGACGCGTACTCGCAGGCCGTCACCCAGGCCGTGGAGGCGGTGGCGCCGTCGGTCGTGAACATCGAGGTGACGGAGCCGAGGCGCGGCTCCGGCTCCGGCTTCGTCCTCACCCCCGATGGGTTCGCCCTCACGAACAGCCACGTCGTGCACAGGGCGCGCGCGATCGAGGTCCGGCTCCCCGACGGTCGCTCCCTTCCCGCGCAGCTCGCGGGCGACGATCCCGACACCGACCTGGCGGTGATCCGCCTCCAGGCCCCGGACCTGCCGGCGGTGCGGCTCGGTGACTCGCGCGTGCTGCGGCCCGGCCAGCTCGTGATCGCGATCGGCAACCCCTTGGGCTTCGAGTGCTCCGTGACCGCGGGGGTGGTGAGCGCGCTGGGCCGGTCGCTGCGCGCGCAGGGCGGCCGGCTCATGGACAACTTGATCCAGACCGACGCCGCCCTGAACCCGGGTAACTCCGGCGGCCCGCTGGTCTCGTCGCGCGGCGAGGTCGTGGGGGTGAACACGGCCGTGATCCGGCCCGCCCAGGGGATCTGCTTCGCGATCCCCATCCACACGGCCCAGTTCGTGGCGGGCCGGCTGATCAAGGACGGCCGGATCCGACGGGGCTGGCTCGGAGTGGGCGGGCAGACCGCCCCCTTGCCGCGGAACGTGGTGCGGGCCCACGGGCTGGAGGCTGCCACCGGCGTGCTCGTCCTCTCGGTCGAGCCCGGCAGTCCTGCGGCGGCCGCGGGTCTTTTGGACGGCGACGTGATCGTCGGCTTCGGCGGCCAGGCCGTGGCGACGATCGACGACCTGCAGCGGCTCCTGGCCGACGGTCCGATTGCGGTCGCGGTGCCCGTCAGGGTGGTGCGGCGGCTCGAGCTGCGGACGCTCGAGGTCGTGCCGGGAGAGTCGGGGCGCACTTCCGGCTAACGTTCTGCCCCTCCCGGGCGTCCCAAGGAACGCACCGGGAGGGACCGTGAGCGAGCTCCTTCGAGACCTGCGGCAGGGCCTGCGGGCCGTCGCCCGGCGGCCCGGCGTGGCCGCGGTGGCGGTCGTGACCCTGGCCCTCGGCATCGGCGCGAACGCCGCCATCTTCACCGTCGTCAATGCGGTCCTCCTCCGCCCGCTGCCCTACCGCGAAGCCGACCGGCTCGTGGCGGCTTTCGCGCACGACACACGGCGCGGGGAGACCCGCAATCCGACGTCGCCGGCGGATTTCCTGGAATGGGGGAGGGGAAGCGGGGCCCTCGATCGCCTCACCGCCGCCCACCCCTGGTCGCCGGTCCTCACCGGCCGTGGCCGCCCCGAGGAGCTGCCGGCCCTGAAGGCCTCGCCCAGCCTGTTCGACCTCCTCGGCGTCGAGCCCGCCTTGGGCCGGGTCTTCCACTCGCCGCGCGACGAGCCGCAGGTCGTCTTGAGCTACGGTCTCCGGGTGTTCGGGCGCCTGCGCCCGGGGGCGACCCTGGAGAAGGCCCGGGCCGAGCTGGGCGTGGTGGCCCGGCGCCTCGAGACGGAGCGTCCCGAGTCGAACGCGGGCATCGCCGTGAACGTCGAGGCGCTGCAGGAGCCGGTGGTGAGCCGCGTGCGTCCGGCCCTGCTCGTCCTCGCGGGGTCGGTCGCGTTCGTCCTCCTGGTCGCCTGCGCGAACGTGACGAGCCTCCTGCTCGCCCAGGGGCTTTCGCGCGGCAAGGAAGTGGCGATCCGCGCCGCCCTCGGAGCGAGCCGGAGCCGGCTGGTCCGGCAGTGGCTGGCCGAGAGCCTCGTGCTCGCCGGCTCCCTCGGACTATCGCGAGTCCTGGCCGGCCTGCTCCACGGCGTGAGCCCGACCGACACCCTTACCTTCGCCGCCGTCACACTTCTGCTCACTGCTGTCGCGGCGCTGGCCTGCTTTCTCCCGGCCCGCCGGGCCGCCCGGGTCGACCCGCTCGTTGCGCTTCGGGAGTCGTAGCAACAGCTTACCCTGGTTCCATTTTCAGAACCGGCGGTTCCGTACTTGAACCCGGGCCTGTCGATCGGGTAGGCTCGGCCATGGTCGAACGAACCCGCAGCTATCCGTGTCTGTTCCGTGCGATGAACGAGGTCCTTCGCGTTCTCCTGACCGGGGGCGACGAGGAGGACGCGCTGCGTCGTTCGTTCGAGGATGCGGCGAAGGGCTTCAATGCCGAGAAGGCGCTGTTCCTTCTGGTGGAGCAGGACGACCCCACTGCACACAAGGGGCCCGGGGACGGCGTCCGGCTGCGCCGGAGCTGCGTCCGCGGCCTCACCGAGCAGCAGGTCGACGCCTGCGAGCGAGGTGAGTCCGTGCCGGGGGTCAGCTCGTCGGTCATCCGGGCCGTCTTGCAAACGCGCCAGCCCAGGCTCATCGAGAACCCCCTGTTCCTCAAGGAAATCGACCGGACACCGGCGCTCCTCGGCCAAGACTACTCAGTGCTCTGCGCGCCCCTCCTCGACCCCGTGCGGGACGTCGTGCTGGCCGTCCTCTATTTCCAGAACGGGCGCCCCGACCCCGGCCAGGCCTACGGGGAGGGAGATGCCGAATGGCTGCAGGGGTACGCGTCCGCCCTCGGCCAGGCCTTCGCCTTCCACTTCCAGCGGGAGCGCCGGGAGAGGGAGCTGAAAGAGCTGCTGGATGCGGCCGATCGGCCGGCGAATGCGCCCGAGCTCATCGGCGAGTCGGCGCACATACAGGCCCTCCGGCGTCAGCTCCACTCCACGTACATACCGGCGGCGGGGGCCCCCGACCCGGACCCCCTGCTCATCCTGGGCGAAAAGGGGACGGGCAAGGACCTGGTCGCCCGCTACCTGCACGCGTACAGCGCTCGACGCGATCGGCCTTTCGTGGCCGTCAACTGCGGGGAGATCACGGATGACCTGGCGGCGGCCCGGTTCTTCGGGCACCGGAAGGGCTCCTTCACAGGCGCGGTCGGCGAAGCGCCCGGCTTCTTCCGGGCCGCGCAGGGCGGAGTGCTGTTCCTCGACGAGATTGGGGAGCTGAGCCAGCGGGCCCAGGGCACCCTGCTCCGGGTCCTCGAGAACCGGACGGTGGTGCCGGTGGGGGACACGCGTGAGACGCGGGTGGACGTTCAGGTTGTGCTCGCCACCAACCGCGACCCCGACCGACTGGTCGCGGAGGGAGCTCTCAAGCCCGACCTGTACGACCGCTTCCGGACTCAGGTCTTGAGGCTTCGGCCGCTGCGGGAACGGCCCTGGGACATGCCGGCCCTGGTCCGGCACTTCATCGCCCACCACGAGCGCCGGACGCGGAAGAAGACGTTGGGGGTGGCCCCGGACGCGCTGCGGGCTCTGGTGGCCTACGCCTGGCCGGGGAACGTGCGGGAGCTGGACCGGCTGTGCTCGTTGCTGATCACGCACGCCGCGCCGAACGCCCGGTTGGATCGGGCGCTGCTCGTCCGCTGTTATCCGGAAATCCTGGGAGCGGCGCCCAACCCCAAGGCGGGCAGCGTCCTCTGGGAGGATGCGCCCATGCGCGACGCGGTGCGCGCCTTCGAGCGCGAGCTGATCCTGTCGCGGCTCGAGCGGCACAACTGGAACGTCCGGGCGGCGCGGGAGAGCCTGCGCCTCCCCAAGACCACGTTCCACCGCTACGCAGTGGAGCTGGGGCTTCGCAACCGCGAGACCCCTCCCGGCCTCGACCGTTCCTGAGCTCGCGATCCGAAAGGGGACCGCGCTCCCGTGTCATCGATCCCCTTTCGGGCGGAGGCGGGCCTCCATTTTCCGAACCACCGGTCCGCACCCGAGAAAGCCGCCCCGCAAAGGTCGTCCCGCCATCACCCCCCGGCGCAGTTCGTGCTCGGAACGTTCGTCAGGGAGTGTGCTCAGCAGGGCAAGTAGTGGCGTCGGCGCCTCTCCCCTGATGGTCGCAAGAGCCGCCTGGGCGGCGGTACCAGTATCCCCGCCCGATCTAGCTGCTTCTTCAAGTGCAGGCATGGCGATCTTGGCGGCTGGACCCATCTTCCAACGAGGACCTCCCGGCCCGAGGGGTTCCGGCCTTCCAGGAGCCGCGCGAATTCGTCGGCTTTCACCCGCCCGCTGAGCCCGAGCTGGGACGCCCCGCGGCCCTACCAGCGCGAGGCCACGATCCCCTCGTTCTCCCGCTCGGCGTAGTAGTCCCCGAGCGAGAATTCGCTCCGGTAGTAGTGGCTCGCCTGGCCGACCGTCAGCGGTGGAGACGCGCGCAGCATGACCCTTCCAGCGTGCGCCCCAGGCCGGCCGGATCGGGTCCGCAGATCCCCCCGTCAGCAGGGGATCTGTGTCGTGTGGGAGCGAGGACAGTAAGTCCGAGCGACTCCCCAAGGACGTTTCCGCGGCCGGGGCGGCACATTACGACGAGACGTGCCCGCGTATTACGGGACGGCGTTGCCGGCAGGGGCGTGCACCCAGGGATCACGACCGGGGCGACCGAGGCCGGTTTCTCAAGAATGAGAGGGGCGATTCTCAAGAATGAGAAGACTCACCACCACCGCCCCGCGGGCTTTCACAGGAAGGAAGCACGCGGGGCGCGAGGTGGGACAAAGGCCGACTATCCCGCGACCGTGAGCACTGCCAGGGCGGTGACCCCGGCGGCCACCTCGCCGTCGCCGGCGGCGACGTCCTGGCGCTCACGTGCGCGATTCAAGAGACGACCACCTCGGCGGCGAGTTGGTGACGACGGCTGCCACCCAGGTCGCCGTCCCCGCGGCCGGCGTGATAGCCGGCGTCCTGTCAGAGCCGGCGCCGCAGGGCCGCGGACTGGCGTCTCAGCAGAGTCAGAGAGGCTCTTGCCCGAGCCGATGGCGATCTCGGAAGTGTAAGGCCGCAGAACAAATGGCGCCCCAAGCAAAGAATGCCGGGCCTAGAGGCCAAAGGAAGAACCAGAGGTCAAACCCGGGCAGCTTAAGCGCGGCAACGATGTATAGAAGACCTCCAACAGCCGTTGCCGTAGTCCCTGCCTTCAGCATGAGCAGGCTGTACCTCCTGTTGCGGGTCTGAACGCTTAGAAACCCAATCCACGCCAACACAGCGAAACCACATGCGCCCGAAAAGAGGAGGAAGTAGGCGAGGCCCGCCGCGCCCAAGAAAGTTAACCAAAAGATCACGAAGTCCATTCGCGCCCTACTCCCGAATGTTGCTCAAGCACGGCAATGGAGGATGGGTCACCATAGATACTGACAAGGGCCGCATCCGTAGACCTGTGCTTCACCGCAAACCTTATAGCAGCGAGCTAGATCGTCCCCCGGGATGGAGCGGGGGTGGTGCTTGGTAGCCAAAAGGTAGCACGCGGCATGCGCCGTGTGCGGATCATACCCCGCTTGCTTGTACTCCCAAAGACAGCAGCGCACCTCTTGTGCCCATGGATCGTTCCCCATGCACTCGCAGAAGCACCGCAAGTTCCTTCCGAGGTACGGCTCGCACGGTCCGTACATGCTCTTGCACTCTGGACTCGTATTGGAACAGTCTCGAGAGCGGGGCGACTTCGCCATGCCTGAAGGGTCTACGGACCCGACGGGGTCGTTGTCCACGTAGTTGTACGGTTGACCGAGAGCGTCCTTCAGGACCACCCAACTGGAGGGTAGACCCGAACGAGTGAGAAGAGGATCCGCGCTGATGAATCTCCCGATCTTCGGGTCGTAGTATCTGGCTCTGTAGTAGTAGAGGCTGGCCTCGGGGTCCCAGTCTCGACCCGTGAAAGCGTAACCGGCTGTGGTGCTCCCCTGGATCGGATTGCCCCACGGATCGTACTCCCGTGTGAGAACGACCGCGCCTGTGCTATTGGTCGTTTGGACGATGCTCCCGAGATGATCGGCCAGGTAGTAGCTCACCACGCTTACCTGATCCCTCATGGCGAGTGGCTGGTCGGTCCGAGGCCCCTGGATGTAGTCGTAGGTCTGTCCGCTGGAGAGTCGCTCCTCGATGATGTTCGCATCGTCGTAGACATAAGCGTGAGTGACGCCGCCTGCGATCTTCTGGGCACGCCTTCCATGGCCGTCATAGGTGAAGCTGGCAAGCGTGGTGGCGCCCTGCTTGACCGCAGTCAGCCGGTTTTCGGCATCCCACTCGAAAGTCCTCGTCCCATCCCCCGCGAGGTTCCCGTCTTGGTCGTAGGTGTAGTTGGTCGTGGACCCGGACTCGCTGACCTGATAGGTGTTCGTGCGCGTGTTTCCGCTCGGGTCCGTTGCCACCACGGCGACGTTCGTGGCGCCCGAGCCCACCTGGGCCTGCGCCGCGAACGTATTGTCGGACGCGACTTGAGCAGGCTTGCCTTGCACCGTCACGGTCGCCGGTTCGCTGACCGTCCCTCGGAAGAGGACAGTCCCCCCAGGCTGGCGCGAGGTGAGCTGGTTGAGGTTGTTGTACGTCGCTCCTGTGACCGCGTCGTCCAGCTCCTCCGCGCTGCGGTTCCCGGCGTTGTCGTAGGCGTAGCGGAAGCGGCTCGGCACGGGGAGAGGGTTCGGACCGCTGACGGTAGCCGTCGCGAGCTCGTCTGCAGGGTCGTAACCGAGGGTGTAGACCTTCGCCGGGTCGGTGCCACGCTGCTGCGTCCAGGTCTTGATGTTGCCCACGGCATCGTAGGTGTAGTCGAACTGGGAGAGGACGGTCCCCCCACTCGTCTGCTGGTGCTTGATCTGCTGAAGGCGCTGGTCCCCGAGATTGGGAAAGTAGGTATAGGTCGTGACCTGGTTGTTCGGGTAGGTGACGGTCTGGGGGCGCCCGGTGGTGTTCACGTAGGTCCAACCGAAGTTCCCCATGGGCAAGCTGGGCGAGCTGAGAGTGCCGAGGCGGCCCAGCACGTCGTAGCCCCAGGTGGTCGAGAAGGTCGAGAGGCCGCGCGTGGTAACCCGCCCCAGCTCGTCGTAGGTGTAGCTGACGGTGTCATTGGCGAGGGGACCGTCCACACTCGAGAGGCTGCCGGCGCCGAGCGTTGCGACAGGCTTGTAGTCGTAGCGGGTTGTGCCGATGCCGTCCGTCATGAGGCGCAGCCGGCCGTAGGGATCGGGGACGCTCGGGTTGTCCGGGTCCATATAGCTGAAGCTTACGTTCGGGGTGGCGACCACGAAGTTGGTGTAGGTGGTGCTCGTGAGCTTGTTGTCTATGGCATAGCCGTAGGTCTTCGTCTGGTTCCGAGCGTCGGTCACCGACTTGAGCCGGCTGGTCGTGTTCTCGTAAATGGAAGTCGTGAAGCTGTTGTCGGCCCGGGTCTCCTGCGTGGGCCTCCCTTGCACATCTCGCTGCCAGCTCGTCGTGTTCCCGTTTCCGTCACGGATCGCGTCGAGACTCCCGCAGTTGCACCAGACGTAAGTGGTCGTGTGACCCTGCGCATCGCGCATCGCCACCACCCGTCGGAGGGCGTCGTAGAACCTGCGATTCCAGCGCCCGAGGCGATCACGCCGCTGTTCGGCGTCAAGGCGGTTGTAGATCGTCTGCTCGTAGGTCCCGTCCGGGTACGTGACCGTCGTGGGCCGGTCCAGGGCGTCATACGCGGTGTTGATCGCGTAGCCTTCGGAGTCCGTCACCTTCGACACTCGCCCGAAGGCATCGTATTCGTAGGTGGTCGTTGCGCCCGTCGCCGGACCGGTGACCGTCTGGACACGTCCCGCTCCCGTCGGTGCCGTATCGGGGTAGTACGTATAGGTGGTCGTCCTCTCGGCCTGGGTCAGGCCGCCTCTCGGTGGGGTCACCACCGTCTGCACCCGGCCATCGGAAAGGTAGGTGTAGGTCGTAGTTTGCCCCGCGGCATTGGTCACGGTCAGCGGCAGGTGTTGGGCGTTGTAGGCCCGCGTCTCCACCAAATCGAATCCCGCGCCGTTCTTCTGCTTCACCTGGAGGAGGTCGATCCCGGTCCCGGTCGTCTGATTGGGGTCGATGACGTTGTTGGTGCCGTAGAAGTAATCGGTCTCTCTTCCGAGGGGGTCGATTTCCTTGGTCTTCTTCCCAATTGCGTTGTACTCGTTCTTGTAGACCTGCGATGTCGCATCGTCGAGAACACGACCGATGGCTGCCGGCTGAGTGGCGGTCCCTGGGTAGTTGGGCCCCTCTCCAGGATAGGAGTACCAGACGCGGTTCTCGAGCGGGCGTTTGAGGCTCGAGATCTGGCCGTTGACGGCGGTCACGTCACCATCGACGACGTTCGCCCAGTGGATGATCTTGGCCTTTGTCATGTCGCCAGCGTAGAGCGCCATGGCGCGCTTGTCCCAGTAGAAGGTGTTGTTCCACCCCAAGTTCCAGTTGTCGACGAACATTCCGGTCGGCGGGCTGGGATCCGTCGGCGCTATCCATGACACGAAGGGAATGTATTCAAGCATCTCCGCTGCCCCGACCGGGTCGAGGATCTCGATGCGCCGCGTCCCGCTTACGTCGTAGTTGAGGAATTTGGTCTCGCCGTAGGGAGTCGTGAGGCTGGAGACGAAATCGCCGCTCCCGTAGTTGAACGCAGAACTGATCCCGATCACGTCCGTGATCTGGCTCAGCCGGCCCTGAGCGTCATAGATGAAATTGGCTGACCTGCCGAAGGGGTCGGTGACCTGGCTGATCTTCAGGGAGTTCGTGGGAGGGCCGTAAGAGACGGTGGTGACCTGACCAACGGCGTCGGTGACCGCGACCAGCCGCAGACTCGCGTCGTAGGTGAAGGTGAGGGCATTGCCCTGCGGGTCGACGTACTGGGTCATGAAGACCTTGCGTGGATAAGTACTCGCGCCGTCAGGTTGCGTGAACACCTCCTTCGACCCGTCAGGGAGCTGCCTCTCATAGCGGATTGGGGAACTGGTGATCAAGACGACCACGGCACGGCTGTCCACGTTTGGCCCTGAAGAGTAGGCCTCCAACCCTCCCCCTCGAAGGTAGACGTTTACGGGAAGGCCGGGGCTCGACGGGTTGTCCGTCACATAGGACAGCCAGCCGAACGTCCATTTCGCGCCGAGGTTCGCGTACGAAAACAATTGGGGTTGGTACAGATCCCGCTGGTTGTAGGTGACAGTGAACTGGACGGCCGGTCCGACGGGCGCCGTGTATCCCACCGGCGTGTCGATCACGTTCAGACTGACGACCTCTGCGTGTACCTTGTAGCGGGCCATAAAGAGGCACTTGTCACCAGAACACCCTCCGGCGTCGCCACCTTCTGCGGTGCTAGAGCACTTGATCTGCGTCGGATCGACACCGTACATGGCACCCTTGCCCCACACGGAGCCGCCTTCCTCTACCGCAACGTCCCGCCATCCGGCGGGAAGGGAGGCCGTGGCAACGAGGAAGTAACCGGACCCTTCGTCCTCGAGCGCTCTCCGGCTGACCCAGATGTCCTCACCGAAGGTAGGGTCCTGAAGAAGGTAGCGCTCCCCCTCCTTCCCTACGAGGGCCGCGAAGTGACCTGCCTTCCAGTGTACTACCGCGGGCACGATGATGTCGGCGTCGTTTGAGCGGAACGCCATCCTCATCTTCAGACCCACGCGATCCGCGAGGTCCTGAAGCTGGCTCAGGGAGGTCCCTTGCGAGGTCGAGAGCAAGGCTCTGACGGTCTCGTTCGAGCGCTCCTCCGGTCGGAGTGCCGCCAGCACGCGCCCTACGGCAAGGGGGCCGCATCGAAAGGCGCCGCCGGACCGGTTCTTCATGGCCCAGAGCCCTTGCCGGGCGCCCGAGACCTTCTCGGAGGCCGACCCGCGTACGTCACGGTCCTCGGTCTCCGCAAAGAGCGCTTCAAGAGCGTCCTGTCGGCCCAGCCGGGCACTCAGCTCCATGAGGTCTCCGAGGGCGCGGTCCGCGACGGCGTGAGCCTGGGGGTCGCTCTCCGGCTTTGCGAGGTCCCAGGCCTCCTGCCATGCGCCCAGGGCTCTCGAGTAATAGCCGGTGTGCCGGTAGACGATTCCCAGGTTCGTGAGGATGGACGCCCTCCACGGTGACTTGGGATGCGCCTTAAGAAAGGCCGTGACCGCGGAAACGTCCTCGGGGGCGCCTGCCTGCAGGTAGGACATGAGCGAAGCGGCTAGGGCGCGGTTCTCCCGAACGGACGTGGCACCTCCGACGGCAACGAGCGGTTCCTCGAAGACTCGAGCGCGAAAGACTTCCTCATCCGTGGGGTCTGCCGAGAACCGAGGGAAGGCGGAGGGAGCTGCGACAACCGGAACGGTCCGGTTCACCCTGATCGGCGGGGGTGAAGCTGGCGGCTTGGCAGGTGCAACGCTGGGCTTGGCCTTCTCTTGAGGGGTTTCGGTGACCGCGACCGCGGGCACGGGCACGACAACCTGTCCCAGCAAGAGAAGGCGAGCGATGACGCGGAAGAGCCATGACCGCGAGTGGTTATCGTTCACAGAGCTACCTCGACTCGGGTGATGGTTCAATGCCAGGGACGCGTCGTACGCTCGATCCATCATGGCGGCACCACGAGGGTCGCGTTCGTCGGCTCGGTAAGAGTGATGACCGGCGGAGTGGTATCCCCCGGGACGGGTGCCGGGCACTGCCAGCGTGTCGGGTCGAGGGGGAAGCAGTCCACACCGTCGTTTACGCCATCACCGTCGGTGTCCGGCCGGAAGGGATCCGTCCCGATCTGGCGTTCTACCACGTTGGTGAGGCCATCCCCGTCCATGTCAGGGTTGGAGCAGCTGAGGCCTGCCGCAATGGCCGCTCCGTCGAGGATGCCGTCGCCGTTTGTGTCGGGGTTCATGGGGTCGCAACCGTAGGCGAACTCTCGACGGTTGGTGAGACCGTCGTGGTCGGGATCGGCGTCCAGCCAAGAGTTGTCCACCGCCTGCAATACCTTCACCGGCGTCGACTTCTGGTCGACGGTTCCGTCGCCTAATTGGCCACTACCATTGTTTCCCCAGGTCCAGACCGAGCCGTCCTGACCCATAGCCACCGAATGCGCGTCGCCGGCCGAGATGTCGACCAGGTTCAGGATCCCGATGACCCAACTCGGAATGTTGTCCGCGTTGACCCCTCTGTCGCCAAGCTGGCCATTTGCGTCGGCACCCCAGGCCCAGACCAATCCATCTTGGGTCAGGGCGAGGGAATGACTATTGCCCCCCGCGACCTGCTTGGCCTGGGACAGGTTCACTACTTGGACGGGTGTGCTGCGTGGGGAATTCGTTCCGTCCCCAACCTGCCCGCTCAGGTTGTAGCCCCAGCCCCAGGTCGTACCATCGCTCTTGACGGCAAGCCCGTGATAGCTGTGACCCGCGCTGATCGCGATGGCGTCCGAGAGGATCCGGACCGGCGTCGACCGGGACGTGTTGGATCCGTCTCCAAGCTGGTTGTAGAGGTCATAGCCCCAGGTCCAAACCGAGCCCGATGTAGCCCCGTCTGTCTTGAGGGCCATGCTGAAGCCATTTCCCGCCGACACTCTGGTGACGCCGGTGAGAGCGAGCACCTGCACGGGGCTGAACCTCTGCGTGGTCGTGCCGTCCCCGAGCTCACCGTTGCCGTTCATTCCCCACGCCCAGACGGTGCCGTCCGCCTTCACCGCCAAGGAATGCCAGATGCCAGCCGCCACTCCGACGACATTCGTGAGCCCCGGCACCTGGAAGGGGGTGAGCCGAGGGTTCGTCGTACCGTCACCCACCTGACCGCCACCGTTCCAACCCCATGCCCACACCGTTCCATCCGCCTTGACCGCGAGGGAATGGTTCGCCGCCGAGATCGCAACCACTCCGTTGAGCCCGCTCACTTGTACGGGCGTGAGCCTTGGCGTGGTCGTCCCGTCGCCGATCTCTCCGTCGGTGTTGACGCCCCAGGCCCAGACCGTCCCGTCTCCTTTCAAGACGAGCGTATGGGCCTGCCCTGCCACGACCGCACCCACCAAAACGTAGTCCGCGCGGCGCACGGCACTGTCGGTCATCCCCGTGTTCCACGCCTTCGCCTTCAGAGTCAGGGATCGGTCGACGAGGATCGTGCCGCCGGAGCTGATGGTCGCGTCGGAGGTCGTGGGATCGGCCCCGGTCGTCGTATAGCGGATCGTCGCGCCGGGAGTGGCACAAGCGATCGTGACGACCTGGTGATCGGGGTAGGTGCCGGTGCCGGGCTGGATCGTGGGGGTCGCCACCGCGCTCGTGGTCAGGGTGTAGGTTCCGGTGGCCGTCGCGCTCGGCAGCCAATCCGGCTTGTAACCGAGCGCCATGATGGTGGTCGTGTCGGTCAGCGCGATGGGCGCGGTGTAGATCGGCGACGTCGGCCCCGGAGCCGTGCCGTCCAGCGTGTACCGGAGGAGCGCTCCCGACGTCGTGGTGGCCAGGGTGACGGTCTGTGTGCCCGTGAAGGTCCCGGGAGCGGGAGTCATGGTCGGGGTCGCGACCGTTCCCAAGCCGATGGAATACGAGCCGGCCGCGACGTCGCTCGTGGTCCAGCCCGGGGCCCAGACGGACGCCTTGAGGGTGAGGGACTGAGTGACCGTAATCGTTCCTCCGGACGCAACCGTGGGGTCATTCGCGGTGGGGTCCAGACCACTCGTGGTGTAATGAATCGTCGCCCCCGGCGTGACCGTCGCGACCGTCACGGTCTGGGCGCCCGAATAGGCTCCCGTGCCGGGGGTGAAGGTCGGGGTCCCGCCCTTCATGGTGTAAGTCGCCGAGACGACGTCGCTGTCGATCCAGGCGGTCTTCCAGGCCTTGGCCTTGAGGGTGGTCGTGGCGGTGATCGCCACCGGAGCGGAGTAGGCGGTTGACGACGTCGTGGGGTCCGTTCCGTCCGTCGTATAGCGGATGGTCGCGCCGGACACGGAACAGGCGATGGTGACGTTTTGGGGGGTGTTGTAGGTGCCGCCCCCCGGGCTCAGGGTCGGTGTGGCCACTTTCAGGGTGTAGATGCTTGTCTGCACGTTGCTCGGCTGCAAGCCGGTCTTCCAGCCCTTGGCCTTGAGGGTGAGGCTCTGGTCGACGACGACCGTCCCGCCGGAGACGACCTGCGCATCACCCAGGGTCGGGTCGATGCCGTTCGTGGTGTAGGTGATCGTGGCGCCCGGAGTGACGGTGGCGACCACGACGTTCAGGACATAGGTATAGGGCAGGAAGTAGTCGGGGTCCACGCTCCTTGTGGGCGTGCCCACCTTCCACGCGAAGCCGGGCTCGCTCACCTTGACCGGGCTGCTCCTCGGGTAGGTCGTGCCGTCGCCGAGCTGTCCGGAGCCGTTGTGACCCCAGGCCCAGATCGTCCCGTCCGAGGTCAGGGTGAGCGAGTGCCAATAGCCGGCTGAGATTGCGGAGGCGCTCGCCACGCCTGCTACCTGGGCGGGCGTTGGCCTCGGAGTCGTGGTGCCGTCCCCGAGCTGGCCCCACCGATTGTCACCCCAGGTCCAGACCGTGCCGTCCGTCTTGAGAGCGATCGCGTGGTAATAGCCGGCGCTGATGCGACTCGCCACCCCCGTGAGGCTCACCTGCACTGGCGTGTGGCGCTCGGTGGTCGTGCCGTCGCCCAGTTGGCCCTGGTTGTAGCCCCAGCCCCATGCGGTGCCGTCGGCCTTCAGCGCGAAGGAGACATTCGCCCCCCCGCCGATTCCGGTCGCGCTCAGGCCGCTGACTTGACCGGGCGTGAGCCTCGGGGTGGTCGTGCTGTCTCCGAGCTGCCCATTGCCGTTGTAACCCCAGGCCCACACGGTGCCGTCGCTCTTGAGAGCCAAGGAATGGTTCCAGCCGGCTCCGACCGCTACGACACCGGTCAGGCCGCTCACCTGGACTGGAGTGAGCCTGTCGTTGTTGCTTGTGTTGTCTCCGACCTGTCCATAGCCGTTGTAGCCCCAGGCCCATGCGGTCCCGTCGCCCTTCACGGCCAGGGAGTGGTATTGCCCAGCCGCCAACGCAGTGACACCTGTGAGCCCAACGACCTGGACCGGAGCGAACCTCGTGTTCGTCGTGTTGTCGCCGAGCGCCCCATGAGGGTTGTAACCCCAGGCCCAGACCGTGCCATCGCTCTTGAGGGCAAGGCTGTGATCCGAGCCGGCGGCCACGGAAATGATCCCCGTCAGGCCACTCACCGGGGTGGGCAGCGTCTTCTGGGTCCCCGTGCCGTCGCCCACCTGACCCGAAGAGTTCGCGCCCCACGCCCACACCGTCCCGTCGGGGAGCAGGGCGAGGGTGTGGAAGTTCCCGCCGACGACCATCGCGCTCGTGAATTGTCCGGTCACCGTGTAGGCGGCGCTCTGGACGTCACTCGGAATGCAGCCCGTCTTGAAGGCCCTGGCCTTCAGCGTGAAGTTGCCGAGCGTGATCGCCCCGCCCGAAGCGATGAGACTGTCGCTCGTCGTCGGATCGTTGCCGTTGATCGTGTAGTAGATCGTGGCATCCGCCGTGGTATCGGTGATCGTCACCGTCTGCCCGGCGGGGTAGGACCCGGCCGCAAGGCTGAAGGCGGGCGTCGCCGGCTGGATCGTGTAGACGTTCGTGGTGGTGGCACTCGTGGTGTAGTCCGGGTGAAACGCCTTCGCCTTGAGTGTCGTCGTGACGTTGAGACCTATCGGGCTCGTGTACACCGTGGACGATGCGGTGGGGTCGCTTCCGTTCGTGGTGTAGCGGATCGTCGCGTAGGGAGCCGCGAACAGGGTGACGTTGACCGAATCGGCGTACGTGCCCGCTCCGGGACTCATGGCCGGTGCGGCTAGCGTGCCGAAGTTGTAGGTGTAGGTGGCCGTGGCCGTATCGCTGTCGGCCCAACCAGAGTTGAAGCCCTTCGCCTTGAGGGTTGTGCCCGTGCTAAGCAGTACGGGACCACTGTAGGCGGTGGAGGACGCCGTGGGATCGCTTCCGTCCGTCGTGTAATGGATCGTGACTCCCGGCGTCGCATCCGAGACCGTGACGGTCTGGGCGGTGGTGTAGGTGCCGCCGCCGGGGCTGAAGGTGGGAGTCGCGACCTTCAGGGTGTAGACGGCGGTCGTGACGTCGCTATCGGAGAAGCCCGCCTTGCTGGCCTTGGCCTTGAGCGTCGTGCTCTGGGTGATCGCGAGGGCAGAGGAATAGACAGGAGAGCTGGAAGTGGGGTCTGTCCCGTCCGTCGTGTAGCGGATGGTCGAACCCGGTGTGGCGCAGGAGATGGCCACGGACTGGTTCGAGTTGTAGGTCCCGGCGGGGGGGCTGAAGGTCGGCTTGCCCACTTTCCAGGCAAAGCCAGGGTCGGCCACTCTCACGGGAGCAGGCTGGTTGGCCGTCGTTCCATCTCCGAGCTGGCCTTGGGCGTTATAGCCCCACGTCCACACCGAGCCGTCGGATGCGACCGCGAGGCTGTGGTATTGGCCGGCTGCGATGGATGAGATCGCCGTCAGGCCCGTGACCTGGACAGGAGCGTTGCGCTGGGTGGTGGCGCCGTCGCCGACGGCGCCGTATGGGTTGTAGCCCCAGCCCCAGACCGTGCCGTCGCCTTTCAAGGCGAGGCCGTGGTAGATCCCGGCCGCGACGGCCGAGACGCTTGTGAGACCAACCGTCTGCACGGCGGTGAGCCTCGGCGTGGCCACCGTGTTGTCCCCGAGCTGGGCAAAGCCGTTGTAGCCCCAGCCCCAGACCGTGCCGTCGCTCTTGAGGGCGCGGCTGAAGAGGGCTCCGCCAACGGTCAGGCTCATGGTGGACACGTTGCTGACCGAAACAGGATTGTGGGCCTCGGTCTGTGTCCCATCCCCGAGCTGCCCGTTGTTGTTGTAGCCCCAGGATTTCATCGCCCCACCGGCCAGCACCACGAGCGTGTGGCTGTCACCGCCCCCAATGGCGATTGCGGAGATCCCGGTCACCTGGGAGGGAGTGTTCCGGGCGTTCACGCCCCCGTCCCCGAGCTGGCCGTTGCCGTTGTAGCCCCAGGTCCAGACCGTCCCGTCCGACTTCATGGCGACTGAATGGTTGTCTCCGGCCGCTATGGCGGAGACGCTGGTGAGTCCCGAGACCTGCACCGGCGTGTTCGAGCTCGTGTTGTTCCCGTTGCCCAGGGCCCCGTAGCCGTTGTAGCCCCAGCCCCAGACCGTGCCGTCCGACTTCAAGGCCAGGCTGTGGCTGGCCCCCGCGGAGACCGCCGTTATCCCGGTGAGTCCGCTCACCTGGACCGCGGTGAACGCCGGGGTGTTGGTTCCGTCCCCGAGCTGACCATAGCCGTTGTAGCCCCAGGCCCAGACTGTTCCGTCGCTCTTCACCACCAGGGAGTGGTACTGGCCCCCGGCGGCGATTGCGCCTGCGGCCGCTCGCGGAATCAGGAAGGCGAGGGCCAAGCCGAGTGACGTCCTTGCTACAGCTCTCTGAATGGGAATGCTGGGCAATAGACCCTCGTCTCAGCGGGTGTTCAGCGGGTCCGCTTTACGCGCAGGACGCAATAGGGATGCCATCGGCGACGGCCGTCCGGGCGCGGCCGCATCAGATGCTCGCCCGCGGTCGGTAGGTCCCGAATCCTCCGGAAGATCGACGAGAGCATTCGGTCTGGACGGAGGCCTCACGTCGAGGCGTTTGGCGGATCGCACTGCGCCGTCCGGTCCGAACTCGGAACCCGTCGAGGATCTGCGCGGTCCATTTCTGGACCTGCGAGGCGGGCAAGTTAGATGCCGGGAGGGCACCAGGTGAGATAATCTAGCCAGCCCGGAGACGGGAATGCCCCCATCAGAAGACGAGCCCGGCGGCGAGTCTGCCGGGACGGGACCGCGTTCGCTCAGGCCCGGCGCGGCGGCACCCCTCGGGACCTTCCGTCCCGACGACGTTCTCTCCCGCCGCTTCAGAATCGTGACGTTTCTCGCGCAGGGCGGGATGGGGGAGGTCTACGAAGCGGAGGACCTCGAGCTCGGAGGAAGGGTCGCTCTCAAGACGATCCGTCCCGAGATCGCGACCGAGCCGCGGATCATCCAGCGCTTCAAGCGCGAGATAGCGCTTTCGCGGAAGATCACCCACCCCAACGTCTGTCGGATCTTCGACCTGTTCCACCACCGGATGGAATGGGGGACGGGGGAAGCGGAGCTGAGCTTTCTGGCGATGGAGCTACTCCGGGGGGAGACGCTTGCGTCGAGGCTTCGCGCGGTGGGACGGATGACGAGCGTGGACGCTCTGCCGATCGTGGAGCAGATGGCGGCCGGCCTGGATGCCGCCCACCGAGCGGGGGTGGTGCACCGGGACTTCAAGAGCGCGAACGTCGTGCTGGTCCCATCGGAGGATGGTCACCGGGCGGAGGATGGAGGCCTGCGGGCGGTGGTGACGGACTTCGGCCTGGCGCGGAGCGTGGAGGGGGGCGAAGGGCTGTCGACGGGCCTGGGGATGGTGGGGACCTCGGCGTACATGGCGCCGGAGCAGGTGGAGGGGGGCGAGGTCACACCCGCGGCGGACATCTACGCGCTGGGCGTCGTCCTGTACGAGATGGTGACGGGGGTGAAGCCCTTCGTTGGGGATTCCCCCTTGAGCACCGCGATGAAGCGGCTGAAGGAACGGCCCGCGTCGCCACGGGTCCATGTCCCGGACCTCGATCCCGCGTGGGAAGACGTGATCTTGCGATGTCTGGAACCGGTTCCGGCGCGTCGTTTCGCTTCCGCGGAGGAGGTCGTCCGCGCCCTGAAAGGAGACGCCGTCGCACTTGCAAAGCGGGCACGACGCCCGCGCGCTCTTCTGGCGACAGCGGCGGCTGGCCTGGTGGCGCTCCTGGGAGGCGTACTGACGTACCGCGCTCTCGTGACGGGAAGGGCGGAAACCACGGCCGCCGGTGTCACCGCAGCGCGGGCGGAGGCGTCGGTGTCCGCCCGCCGGTCGGTCGCCCTTCTGGGCTTCAAGAACCTCTCGGGTCGACCGGATAGAGCGTGGCTATCGGTGGCGCTTGCGGAGATGCTGAGCACGGAGCTCGCGGCGGGCGAGACGTTGCGGACCATCCCCGGGGAGAACGTCGCGCGGATGAAGATCGAGCTGGCCCTGGCCGATGCGGAGAGCCTGGCGCCGGACACGCTTGCGCGCATCCGGAACAACCTGGGCACGGACCTGGTCGTCCTCGGCTCTTATCTTGCCTTGGGGGCCAAAGGGGAGAGGGTGCGGCTGGACCTCAGGGTCCAGGATGCCGAGAAGGGGGAGACGGTCGCTTCCCTGACCGAGACGGGAACAGAGGAGGAGCTCTTCGAGCTCGTGTCGCGGACGAGCGGCCGTCTGAGGGAAAAGCTCGGGATCAACGCACTGACCGACGAGCAGTCGATGGCGGTACGGGCTTCGATGCCCAAGGACCCGAGGGCAGCCCAGGTCTACGCAGAGGGCCTTGCCAGGCTGAGGCACTTCGACGCGCTTAAGGCACGGGATCTCCTGGAGAAAGCCGTGGCCATGGACCCGGGCTTTCCGCAGGGCCATGCGGCGCTGGCGGAGGCGTGGTCAGCCCTGGGGTACGACAGGAAGGCGAAGGAAGCGGCGCAGAAGGCGTTCGACCTGTCGGGGAAGCTCTCTCGAGAGGAGCGGCTTTTCGTGGAGGCGCGGTACCGCGAGGTCTCGAAGGAGTGGGAGAAGGCAGTCGAGATATACCGGACGCTGTTTGAGTTCTTTCCGGACAACCTGGAGTACGGGCTGCACCTGGCGGACGCGCAGACCTCCGCGGGGAAGGCGAAGGAAGCAGTTGGGACGATCGCGGCGCTGCGGAGCCTCCCGAGGCCGGTGTCGGACGATCCGCGCATCGATCTGACGGAGGCGTGGTCGGCTCAACTCCATTCCGACCTTCACCGCGCACAGACCCTCGCGGGACATGCCGCATCGCTCGGCTCCCGAAGTGGCTCGGAGCTCGTGGTAGCGGCGGCGCGAATCAGGCAGGCAGCTACGCTAGGTAATCTTGGGGACGCAGAAACCGCGGCGGCGTACTACAAGGAGGCAAGAGAGATCTGCGAACGCCTAGGTGACAACCGCTGCAGCGCCAGAGCCTTGAGCGGCATCGCGCTGATCCAATGGCAGAGCGGCCAGTTTGCTGAGGCCCGAAGCGGGTACGAATCGCTGATCGGCTTGTATCGCGCGATGGGATACGAGGACGGCCTGGCGGGAGCGCTTGTAGACCTGGGGACTCTCGTCAACGAGCTGGGTGAACACCAGACGGCCCGAGGCCTGTTCAATGAGGCGCTAACTTACTATCGCCGAGTAGAGGACGAGGTGCGCATCGTATACGTCGAAGGCTCCATCGGGGTTGCCCTTCTCCAAACGGGCCAGCTCGAGGGAGCCGAGAAGAGATTCCAGGAGGCGCTGCCGTCAGCCAGGAAATTCGCACGGCGAGGACTTGAGGCGGTGCTATTGGACAATCTAGCTTGGATCCTGTGGTTTCGGGGCGACCTGTCTGCCGCAAAGGGAAAGGCCGAGGAAGCTGCGGCCATCAGCAGGCAGGATGGTCAGAAGGGCTTTATCGCTTTCCATCTGCTTACCCTCGGTGCCATTGCACGGGACAGGGGTGACCTCGTGGCGGCGAGGACCATGGCCGAAGAGTCCCTGGCCCTTAGAAACGAGATGGGGCAAAAGGGGAGGGCGGCAGAGAGCCAGGTCGAGCTTTGCCGTATCGCGGTTGATCAGGGGCGTGCACCGGATGCGGAACCTCTGGTTCGAAAGGCTTCGAGCGAGTTTCGAGCAGAGGAGAGCCTTGACAACGAAACCATGGCCCTCGCTGTCCTAATTCGAGCCTTGGTCGCGCAGAGCAAGCTCGCGGAGGCGGAGGAGACCTTGGAGCGAGCGAGCGCGCTCGCGAGAACAACTCAGAATGTGTTTGAGCGACTTCAGGTTGCCCTCTCCGTCGCGCGGCTTGATACGGCCTTGGGCAGGACCGCCAAGGCGAGGGAGGGACTCGGAGTGGTGCTTTCGGAAGCCCGAGCAGCCGGTTTCTATGGCCTGCAGCTCGAATGCCGTCTGGCCCTCGGCGCACTTGAGGTGATGTCGGGGGAGGCAGCCGCAGGGCGGGCGAGTCTGGAGGCGCTTGAAGCCGAGGCTAGCGCGAAGGGTTACGGCCTGATCGTGATGAAGGCGTCCGAGGCGCGGAAGGCGAGTCCCCAGACCCGTCCCGGTCCTTGAACTCCTCAGCCGACGGGAGCTCCTGAACGCGGTGAAGCGCTCGAGGGGGGAGAGCCACCTTCAACCCGACGGGAGCGGATTACGGTAGATCTCGGCCACCAGCAGCTCGCAGGACAGCGACTCAAGATGAACCGCGCCTTCGGGGCCGACAGACTCGACGGTCCATTCCTCGCCGCTTCCACGGCGCCAGACGTCCACGCGGGTCTCGGCATGGGCCGCGATCAGTACCTCTCGCAGGGACGGGATGCGCTGGTAGTGCTCGAGCCTATCGCCCCGATCATAGGCCTCGGTGCTGGGACTCGTGACTTCCACCAGGACCAGCGGGTTGGTCAGGGCGTTGCCGTCCTCGACGTCGCGTTCCGGGCGCCCGCACATGACGCTGGCGTCGGGGTAGGTGTCGAGGCCCGTGGCACGCACGCGGACACGCACATCCGACGTGAAAACGCGACAGGCACGCCCCGTCAGCGCGTTCGAGAGGAGTGCGATCAGGTTGGCGCAGATGCCGCCGTGCTCCGGCGTCCCCCCCGCCATGGCGAAGATGTGCCCGTCCAGGTACTCGTGGCGGACGTTGCTCATGTCCTCGAGGATCAGGTACTCCGCGAGGCGGTAGCGCGGTCGCCGGGCGATCTCGGCCATTTTCCACAAGTCTACTCCGCTCCGGCGAGGGGGTCGAGGCGGGTATTGAGCAGCTCCAAGCCCGTCGGGTCGCCGCGAAATCGGCCTGATCGCCCGAAGGGCCGCCGCGGCCCGCACTGCGAGTCTCCCAGCCGGAGGGGCTCCCCTCGGGGGGAAGTTGGCCTGCTACGTCAGGTCAGGCCATCAGGAAGGCGCAGCTTCCGGGGGGTGTCAGATAGGTGGCATAATCTGACCTGCCCGGAGACGGGATGCTCCCATCAGAAGACGAGCCAGGCGGCGAGTCGGCCGCGACGGGACCACGTGTCATCAGAGCTGGCGCGGCCGGCGCCTCCGCGACCTTCCATGCCGGCGACATCCTCTCGCACCGGTTCAGGATCGTGCAGTTTCTCGCCCAGGGCGGGATGGGGGAGGTCTACGAAGCGGAGGATCTCGAGCTCGCGAGGAGGGTCGCCCTAAAGACCATCCGCCCCGAGATTGCGACCGAGCCGCGCATCATCCAGCGGTTCAAGCGCGAGATTACTCTTTCCCTGAAGGTCACCCACCCCAACGTCTGCCGGATCTTCGACCTGTTCCACCACCGGATCGAGTGGGGGACGGGGGAGGCGGAGCTGAGTTTTCTGGCGATGGAGCTTCTCCCGGGGGAGACGCTTTCGTCGAGGCTTCGGGCGGTGGGACGGATGACGAGCCTGGAAGCGCTGCCGATCGTGGAGCAGATGGCGGCGGGCCTGGCGGCTGCGCACCACGCGGGGGTGGTGCATCGGGATTTCAAGAGCGCGAACGTCATTCTGGTTCCTGCAGACGAGGATGGCCACCACGAGAGCGACGGCCAGCGGGCGGTGGTGACGGACTTCGGCCTGGCGCGGAGCGTGGAGGGGGGTGAAGGGCTATCGACGGGTCTTGGGATGGTGGGGACCTCGGCGTACATGGCACCGGAGCAGGTGGAGGGCGGCGAGGTCACACCCGCGGCGGACATCTACGCGCTGGGCGTCGTCCTGTATGAGATGGTCACGGGGGTGAAGCCCTTCGTTGGGGATTCCCCCTTGAGCACGGCGGTGAAGCGGCTGAAGGAGGCTCCGGCCTCGCCACGGGTGCACGTGCCGGACCTCGATCCCGCTTGGGAAGCCGCGATCCTAAGATGCCTTGAGCCTGTTCCAGAGAATCGCTTTGCCTCCGCAGGAGACGTCGTCCAGGCGCTGAAAGGCGATGGGGTCGCGCCGGCAGGACGGCCCCAGCGCGGCCTTCTTCTTCGCCCCGCATTGGCCGCCGGGTTGGCGGTTCTCATTGTGCTCGCCGGCCTCATCGCATACCGCGGTCTGGTTGCCGGAAGGGAGACCGCGGCCAAAGCAGTCACAGAAGAGAGGGCACACCAGCTTGTTACTGCCCGGCGATCGGTCGCTCTTCTGGGATTCAAGAACCTCTCAGGCAGGACGGAGCGGGCGTGGTTGTCCGTGGCGCTGGCCGAGATGCTGAGCACGGAGCTCGCTGCCGGCGGCAAGCTGCGGACGATCCCGGGAGAGAACGTCGCGCGGATGAAGATCGAGTTGGCGCTGGCGGATGCGGAGAGCCTTGCTCCAGACACCCTGGGTCGGATTCGCACGAACCTGGGGACCGATCTGGTAGTCCTCGGGGCCTATCTCGCTCTTGGCGACAAGAGTGGACAGAAGATCCGCCTCGACCTGAGAGTCCAGGATGCCGAGAAGGGGGAGACGGTGGCCTCCCTGACCGAGACGGGGACTGAGGGGGAGCTCCTCGACCTCGTGTCGCGAACGAGCGTGCGCCTACGGGAGGCGCTTGGTATCGGCGCGTTGACCGCATCAGAGGCGGTGGGAGTACGGGCCTCGATGCCCAAGGACCCGCGGGCCGCGCAGCTCTATGCGGAGGGCCTTTCGAGGCTTCGCCACTTCGACGCGCTGAAGGCGCGGGATCTCCTAGAGAAGGCTGTGGCGGCGGATCCAGCTTTTCCCCTGGGACATGCAGCCCTTGCAGAAGCGTGGTCGGTGTTGGGCTACGACGGTAAGGCGATGGAGGAGGGACGCAAGGCGTTCGATCTCTCTGGGAACCTGTTACGGGAGGAGCAGTTGTTCGTGGAGGCGCGCTACCGTGAGGTTTCGAACGAATGGGAGAAGGCAATCGGGAACTACCGGACGCTCTATGAGTTCTTTCCGGACAACCTGGAATACGGGCTCTACTTGGCGAATGCACAGAACTCGGCCTCAAGGGCGAGGGAGGCTCTGGGGACGATTGCAGGACTGCGGAAGCTTCCGAGGCCCGCATCAGAGGATCCGCGAATCGACCTGGCAGAGGCGTGGTCGGCTCACTCGCTTTCAGACATGCGCCGTGCCCAGGCGCTTGCGAAACAAGCTGTATCCGTCGGTTCCCGAAGTGGCTCAGAACTCCTGGTGGCGGCAGCCCGGATCAGGCAGGCATCAGCAGTAAGGGCTCGCTAAACAATAATATTTACAATATGCGTGGATCGTGCTAGAATCGTCTGGTGGGAACGAGTACTTCGGCCACACGCGAGGTCGTGAGCTCCAAGGCGTGGTTGAAAGTGCTGAGCACGTTGAATGAACGACA
>WNGG01001776.1_pt1 | contig 24448 bp, 16 predicted proteins | sample 5400661 | NCBI WGS metagenome assembly WNGG01 (sample SAMN13153372, study PRJNA577476) | soil metagenome | isolation source: 100 cm soil or saprolite under Garry oak tree replicate 1 | place: USA:California | collected 2016-06-15
GACGCCGCCACGATGTCGAGAATCGTATACGAGTCAGGCTTCAATGCCGAGCGGCCCGTCTCGAACGTCACGCCACGGAGGACAACCGGTGTCTTTGCCTCCGTAAAGAGGATCGGGCACCCGGCCGCATCCACGCGCGTGCCGGCTGCCGTCCCGGGGCACTTGTCCTTGGTGTCGTCTACGCCGTCCCCATCCGTATCCGACGCGCGCTGGCAACCCGCCGTATCCACCTCGGTCCGCGCCGGCGTGTTGGGGCACTTGTCGATGCCGTCCGGCACGCCGTCGTGGTCGCTATCGACCGGGCAGCCGTTCGTGTCGACGGTCGCACCAGCCGGCGTGTTCGGGCACTGGTCGGGACCGTCCGGGACGCCGTCCCGGTCGGAATCGGTGGGACAGCCTTTCGCGTCCACCCGAGCACCGGTCGGGGTGTTGGGACACTTGTCGATTCCGTCGTTCACACCGTCAGCATCCGAATCCTTGGGGCAACCGCGGGCGTCGACCTCGGCGCCCTCGACCGTGTTGGGACAGGCGTCGAGCCCGTTGTAGACCTTGTCGTGGTCGGAGTCGCTCGGGCATCCCCGCGCATCGACGACGGCGCCGGCCGGCGTCCCCGGACACGCATCCTTCTTATCGGCAACCCCATCCTGGTCGGTGTCACGAAACGAGCTTGGCCCGGTGAAGATCGAGAGCCCCACGGAGCCGACGATATGCCCTGCCCAATTGCCGCCGGAGAACCCGGTGCTGGGGGAGTAGATGGCGCGGCCTTCGAGCCGAAGCGCGACCTGCTCGCCGAGGAAGATCCGGTCGCCGATTGCGCCGTGAAAGCCGTTGTCCGTGAAGCTGAAGCCGGGGTTGGCGCCGAACGCGAGTCGAGTGTAGCCGCCCAGCATATAGAAGAGGTTGTGCTCGTTGCCCATGTTGAGGACCAGACTGCCGCTCCCGAGCGCCAGTGTCGCATTCGCGCCGCCGGTCTTCGGTGTGGGCTGCTGGTATCCAATATCGAACTCGAAACCGACGGCGGGGCTGAAGAAGTATCCCAGACGCCCGCCGCCGCCGATTTGATTGTCCAGCATGAACGCGCGGTCGTAGCGTGTAAACGACCCAAACGCGCCGATTTCGAATTGATGCGTGTGTTGACCGACGCACAGGGCAGGAACGGTGTTGAGGCACAGTAGCAGCAGTGGCGTCCGCGCGCGCATGTCGCTCCCCGGGGTTGGCGGCACTCCACTTTAATAATCGGTGCGCCGTGAAGAAACCCCTGTAGCGCCGGTCACCAGCCGGCGGGTCTAGGGGTGGCCGTTTCCCCCGCGGATGAAGCGGAGGGCCTGCGAGAGCTGTTCGGCGAGGCTGGACAGTTCGGTGGCGCCGTGGGCGAGGTCCTGGATAGCGCGCAGCTGCTCGGCGGCTGCCGCCGCGACCGCCTCCGCTTCCTGACTGGACGTCTGGGCTCCCGCGCGTGCCTGGCCGAGCGACTCGGTAATGCGCGCGGCCAGTTCGGCATTCTGGCGCCCGACCTCCGCCACCTGTTTACCGGCGCGCGCCGTCTCGGCGGCGGCCTCGGCGATCCGATCGAGGTCCTGTACCCACGCCGCGGAGCCCTGGACGACTTGGCCGAGGTCGCCGCGGATCCGCTCGATCAGCTGCGCGGCGCGGTCCAGCGCACGGCGCGTGTCCTGGACCGCCTTCCCGACATTGCGCGCCTCGCGGCCGCTTGCCTCCGCGAGCTTGTGGACCTCATCGGCCACGACGGCGAACCCCCGCCCATGAATTCCCGCGCGCGCGGCTTCAATCGTCGCATTGAGCGCCAGCAGGTTCGTCTGGTTCGCGACGAAACCGAGCGTCTCGGAAAACTTTTCGACTTGCGTCGCCACCTCGCGCAGCCGTGCGACTTCCGCGGCGCTTTCCTCGGTGGTGGCCCCGAGATCGGTCAGCTGGCGGACCGCCTGTTGTGTGGCGGTGCGTACGCGGTCGGTCGTCTTTTCCATTTGCGAGCCCGCGTCGCGCGTCCGAGCACCGGCCGCCGAAAGCTCGGCGGCGCTGTCCTTCAGCTGTCCGGCCTCGCGCGCGGCGGTGCTGACCAGCGTCGCTGCCTGTCCCGCACCATGACTGGCACGCTGGGCGGACGCGGCAACTTCCTCGCTGGACGCCTGGATCTCCTCGGTCGTTGCGGTCAGCGTCTGCACATACTGCATCGTCTGATCGGAGGCGCCCGTCACGGGGCGCAGCGAGCCGTCGATCGCGACCATCAGTGCAAGCTGTGGTGCGAGCAGCTCGAGGAGTTCCCCGTCCGATTGCCGGTACATCGCGGGATCGGAGTGCCGCACACTCCACAACCCGACGAGCTGCCCGGCATGATAGAGCGGGACCAGCATTTCCGATCCGGGCGTCTCGGCACCCGGCACCACGACCTGATCCCTGGCGAGGCCGTGCGCGACGACGGGTCGGCGCAACCGCAGCGCCTCGCCCGTAAGGCCGGCGTCGGCATCAAATCGAAACGTGCTGCCCGGCTGCGCCGCCGTGTCGGCGACGAGCTCCATTTGCCGGGTGCGTGGATCGTAGCGGGCAAATCCCATCTGCTCCCACGGCACCAGCTGCCGTGTCAGCTCCTGCACTCGTTGGAAGCTGTGACTCAGCGTCAGCTCGGCGGCGATCACCTGGGCGAGTCGCTGGATCAGATGCAGCTCGTCGGCGCGGACACCGAATCGCAGCACATGCAGGCTGCCGGCCGTTCCCAGCGCCAGGGCTCCAAAGAGGAGGACCCGCGTGCTGCCGGGAATCACCGCGTGGACGGCGGCCAGCCAACCCAGCGCCAACGCCGCGGACACGAGGTAGACGATTGACTCCCAGCGCAGGGTGAGCCGCGCGTCGACCCACGCGATCGTCTGCCCGAGTGCCAGCTCGAGGTAGAACGTTCCGTTTACGATGACCGGCAACAGCACGATGGTGAACGCGACGATCCAGGCGTTGTCGGCAGACAGCGCCGCCCCCGCGGTCGCGCCGCTCACGCGGGCATACATGAGGCCAACGAACGTCGATCCGGCGGTGAGATGGGCCGCATTCCCCAGCGCCGTGCGGACGGGCAGGCGACGCAGCAACACGTCGCCCACGAGCATGGCAAACGGTGCCACAATGGCGGCGAACGCCCACCCGCGATCGAGAATCGCGAACAGCATGGCGCCGAGGACGTAGGAGGAGAAGCCATTGCCGGGAAGCGCGATGCCGTAGCGACGGGTGATCGCGGCGACGAGGACCAGCAGCGCACCAGCGAGCGGCAGATTCTCGCCGGCGGGCACCCAGCCATAGACGTAGGCGGCAAGTCCGGCGCCGAAACTGACGAGCGCGGCGATGGCAACGACTACACGAACGATCAGCGCGGGCCGCATGAGCTGTGGCGCAAAGTCGGCGCCGTGGCGCGGTGTGTCAAGCGCGACTATCGTTCACGCCATGACCGTCACAATTGAATACTGCGTCATCTGAAATTACGAACCTCGGGCCACCGGTCTGGCGGCCGAAATCCGTGACGTGTACCCGCACGCTGAGGTGCGGTTGGTTCAATCCTCGGGCGGCGTCTTTGAGGTCGACGTCGACGGGCGCCGAGTCTACTCCAAGAAGTCGACCAAGCGCCATGCCGAACCGGGCGAAGTGGTGCGGCTGATTCGCGAGGCTGGCTCCGGTACGCAGTGAGAATTGCGATCTCCACCGGCGGCGGTGACGCGCCAGGACTGAACGCCGTCATCCGGGCCGCCGTGCTCAGCGCGGTGCACCGCGGCTGGGAGTGCGTGGGGATCAAGCGGGGGTTCGGCAGCTTACTCGGCGAGGGTGAGCTGATGCCCTTGGGCCCGCACGAAGTCCGCGGCATCACCCACCTCGGCGGCACGATCCTCGGCACGTCCAATCGCGGCAATCCTCTCAAGTGGCGCATGCAGCGGCCGGACGGCAGCTGGGAGGAGCGCGACCGCACCGAGGAGCTGCTCGAGTCGTTCCGCGCTAATCGTCTCGACGCCCTCATTGCGATCGGCGGAGAGGGCACCCTGGGCATCGTCCTGAGTCTCTGGAAGAAGGGACTGCCGGTCGTGGGCGTCCCCAAGACGATCGACAACGACGTCGGCGGAACAGTCGCGACGTTCGGTTTCGACACCGCCGTTTCCACGGCGACCGACGCGATCGACAAGCTGCACTCGACTGCGGAAAGCCACGAGCGCGTGATCGTCGTGGAAGTGATGGGCCGCAACGCGGGCTTCATCGCGCTCAATTCGGGAATTGCCGGGTCCGCCGACGTGATCCTGATTCCCGAAATCCCTTTCGACATCGACAAGGTCTGCGACAAGATCCGCCGCCGCGAGGCGGAGGGACGCCATTTCAGCATCGTGGTGGTGGCGGAGGGGGCAGCGCCAAAGGGCGGCACGGTCTCGCTGGTCGATCCCGCCCACGAGCGCCTCGGCGGCATCGCGGACAAAGTGGCGCACTCGATCGAGCAGATGACGGGCAAGGAGACACGATCCCTGGTGCTCGGCCACCTGCAGCGCGGCGGCGGCCCCACCACGTTCGATCGGATGCTGGCGCTGCGGTTCGGCGCGGCTGCGGTTCGCCTCGTCGCCGAGCGACAGTTCGGGATGATGGTGGCGCTACAACCGCCGCGGATCGTCGCCGTGCCGCTCGAAGAGGCGCTCGCGACCCCCCGTCGTGTACCGCTCGACTCCGACAGCATCGCAACGGCGAGGGACCTGGGTGTCAGCTTCGGAGACTGAACCGAGACATTTGTAGCAATCGACGGACACACCGGTCCCTATTGCAGCGTCGCATAACATCCTATGAAATAATCACTTACGACGCCAGCCCGGCATGGCACGTCTCTTCCCTAGGAGGAGCGCATTCAAGGAGGCACCATGAAACGCATCGTCATTATCGTCGGGCTGTTGCTCGGTCTTGCCAGCGGTGTCGCAGCGGCCCAAACCCGGGTCGGCATCTCGTTGAGTTTTGGAGATCCGAACTTCGCCGGACAAGTCGTGATCGGCCGGCCGTATTACCATCGCTACGCCCATCCGTACTACTACTACCGCTATCACCCGTTTTACTATGCGCCACGGGTGATCGTGGTGCGGCCGTATCGCTACCACGCGCGCCGGTATCATCGTCGGGGGTGGTAGACCTGCGAGTTGAGTGAGAGGCGCCGGAACACGGCGCCTCTCGCTTTTCTATATTCCAGTAGTGCGCATATCCCGCGACCACTTCCTCCCCCCCGATCCCCAGGCATTTCTCGCAGCGGAGCCGTCCACAGGGCGGGTCATCGTCATTGCACCGACCCGCGCCGCCTGCGAAACGATCGAGCTCGCCCTCGGCCTGAAACTCGAGACGCTGCTCGAGCGCGAACATGGCGACGACATTCGCCGCCTGGCGGGGGGGGGCTCTGGTCAGGGCTTCGGAATCGTGGCGGGGACGGGCACGGGGAAGACGCTCGCCATTCGGAGCATGGCGGAGACGATCCTCAAGGCACCGCTGCGGGTGGGAGTGGTCAATCGCGAGCGGGAGGCCACGCCCGAGACACCCACTTGGAATGTCGTCATCATCACCACCGGAATCGCCCGCAGGTGGTTCCAAGACGGACTGATCACCGCCCAGGATACCCTGGTTGTGGACGAGATTCACCAGACCTCCGCCGAGATGGAGCTGTGCCTCGCGCTGGGGAAACGGGCGCGCTGCCGGTTCATCTGGCTGTCTGCGACCGTTGACCCGAGCTACTACTCTGACTACCTCGACTCGGCCCAGGTTCTCGAGACCAGAGCGTTTGATCCAGCCAAGGCGGCGCAGGTAAACATCCTGGCGGAGCAACCCCTCGAGTTCTTGAACGATCGTTTCATAAAACGCGTCATGCGCGAGCGGCGCGGCGTCGCCGTGTTCGTTCCTACACGCGCCGAGGTGGAGCAGATCGCGAAGGAGCTAGGGGATCGCTGGCCCAATCTGGCCACGGCCTTCTACCACGGTGGCGAACCGATTCGCGTCATTCGCCCCTTTCTTGACGGTTTGGTCAAACGTCCGTTCCTCCTTGCAATGACCGCGGCGGGTCAATCTGCGCTCAACATCCGCGGCCTCGATACGGTCGTGATTTACGACGCCCGCTACACGAACGTCGTGGAGCGCGGTAAGAACGTCCTGACGCGCGCCTACTTGGGCGCCAACGAGATCCTGCAGATGGCGGGACGCGTGCACGGCCGCGTGCAGCACGGCGAGGTCTACATTCTGAGTGACCGAGACCTCGTCTTTGAGGAGCTCCGTCCCACCGCCCCCGAATTCCAGCTCGCGGGGGACGCCGAGCGCGTGGCGATCACGTGCGCCGCCATCGGAGTCGACGCCACGGACCTCGACTTGCCTGTCCCACTCGATCGCCGGGCATACCGCGATAGCGTCGACGTGCTGACCGAACGAGGACTCATAGAGCACGGTAGACTAACGAGTTACGGCCGTGCGGTTGAGGCGATGCCGGTCGAGCGTCCCTGGGGGGAGCTGCTGTATCACGCCGAGCCGCCGCTCGTTCCCCTGGTCGCGGTCGCGTCCAACATCGAGTCACTGCATCGCATGACGAGGGAAGAACGGCAGCTGGGTGGCCTGATCGTACCGGGTTCCGATCACGTCACCGCCTACAACGTCTACGCGGAAGCGGTGAACAAGTACGGATACCTCGGCGAAGTGTATGGGCTGCCGCGACACCTCTTCCGTGAAGAGGAAATCGAGCGCTGGGCCGAGGACCGCGGCGTGCTCGTCAAGGCGATCGAAGACATCGCTCTGGGCACGGCATCGGTCTACCGTCAGCTCGAGGTCCCCCTCCCTGCCAAGCTGCCGCACGGTGACCGCAAGACGCTCGAGCTTTTTGCTGACCTTTTGGCCAAGATCATGCCGTTCGCACTCGTGATCGACGAGCAGACGGCCGATGGCCGGGAAGCGCGCGTCAGCCGCAGCTCCGTGTGCGGCAGCTGGGGCGCCATCGCCGGATCGCTCCGGTACTTCGCCGACCGGTTCGGTGTCCCGCGTGCCAGCATCGAAGGGACGCAGATCCCGGAGCGCGCCATTCGGCGGTATGCGCGCAAAGGCAGGCCCGAAGTGGTCTTCGAGCGGCAGCGGAGGCGCGAAGGTCTGATGGTCGTGCGGACCGTCGAGTACTTCGGTTTCACGCTCGACCGGGAAGTCGAGCCCTTGCGGAGCCCGTTTCCAGACGAGCTCGTCGAGTCGGCCCGCCGCGCGCTGGCTGAGGCGCTACTTGCGGGCGAGACACCTCATCCGGATCAAGGAAAGGTCCGGCGGGCGTTGGAGCGGTTCGGTCACTACTGGCGGCGCTCAGGTGGCCGGCTGAGCCAGGCCGACAAGGAGCGGGTCGGCGAACAGATTGCAGCGCAGCTTTCAGCCGTGAACTCCTGGGATTCGTTCATCGGGAGTCGGGTTTCCTTAGACCCTGACGCGGCGATTTCCGAGGGCGAACGCCACCGACTCGACGCCCTGCCCTCATCAGTTTTCCTGTATGGCGATCGCGTTCCGTTGGATTACGACGTCGACCAGGGAGTGGGTGTCGTGCGGCTGCGTCTCAAGGAGGGTCAGGCGCGCCGGCTCCATCCAAAAGACCTACCGCCGTTCGACCGGCCGGTGCGCTTCACGGTGACCCGTGGCAAGCACGAGGCGGTCCGCGCCAGTTCGCTGGATGAGCTGCGACAGGGATTACGGAATCTCGGAACCGGGCATCGGGCGCGAGTGACGCGCGGCGGCCGCCGGCCGAGACGACGCTAGCGCTTCGCGGTCACCTCGAGCAGGGTTAACCAGAGGGCATCATACGCGTCTCTCGCATCAGCGAGCGGAACGCCGGTCGCCAGCGCGACGGCACATCCGTCGACGACGGCTTCACGGGCTGCGTCTTCAAATGCCGCGTTCCTGGCCGATCGGTCAATCAGGCCGGCGGAGCACAGGCTGATCCAGGCGCGGGCCGTACCATCCTCCGCCTGACGGCGCAGCTCTTCCCAGCAGGCGTCGAGTCCGGCGGTTCCGGGGGCGCTCCGCCAGGCCTGCTCCAGCGCCGCGCTCCGCGAGGCCGCAATCTGGGAAGCGGCGGCCCGCAGCAACCGGCCGCGTGATGCGTAGTGATAGAGGATTAAGCCTTTCACGACCCCGGCGCGCCGTGCGACGGCGTCGAGTGTAAACCCTTCGACGCCCCCGCGCTGCAAGGTTTGCACGGCGGCGTCGAGGATGTTGGAGCGGGTGGCGGCGGCGTCCTTGGGCACGTTGTTGTCCCGGCGGTCAATGGTGAGGGTCAGTAAGGAGGGCGCAAGCCGAAACAAACCAGCAACCTTTTGACCTATGAGCGAGTCTCATCTTGACACGAATCTAACAGCAGCGTCGGATCCGGATGAAACCTTGGACCTGCAGGTTTTGTATGAGGATAACCAACCCATGATCGACAAACCCGTCAGCCCCGCGGGCAATGTGCCCGCCACGTTTTCTCCTCTTGTGCGCGCGGTCATCGACTCCGTCACCGAGGGCATCGTCATTTTCGATCAGCAGGGCCGGTTGCTCTACGCCAACGCCTCGGCCCGGCGGGCGATCGACGGTCAGAACGGCGACGTCCGAAACCGACTGCAGAGTCTCGGCGCGCGATTCGCTCCCCTCAAGAGCGGCACGCAGAGTCTCGGCGAAGCAGCGATCCTCCCCCCGACTGGTGCACTCACCCTCGCCGAACGCGAGCGCCAAGCCATCACCGACACACTACAAGACACGAGTGGCAAGCTCGCGGAAACGGCGCGCCGGCTCGGCATCAGCCGCACCACGTTGTGGAGACGCCTCAAGTCATACGGGATGGACGGCTTCCGCGCCTCTCCCTAGGCTCCTAGCTTCCCCGGGGGATGCCCTCCCCCGACCACGAGCCGCAGCCGTTCGTCATCGAGGAATACGTCCGCTGGTCGGACGTAGACTTCGCCGGCATCATTTTCTACGGATCCTACGTGCGCCTGTTCGAGATCGCCGAAACAGAAATGTTTCGGCACTGCGGTCTCGCGTACGCCAGCATGTTCGACCAGTACGACATCTTCCTTCCCCGAAAAGCGGTGCACAGCGAGTTCTACTGGCCGGCTCGCCTCGATGATCGCCTGCGCATCGGCGCCTACGTAGGCAAAGTCGGGACCAAATCGCTGACCCTCCACTTTGATGTTCTGCGTCCGGACGCGCGTGCGCTGGGTGCGGCCGGATGGATGGTGCTGGTCTCGGTCGATCGCCAGAAACTGAAGCCCACCCCGCTCCCCAAGGGACTGATCGCATCTCTCGCGCCGCACACCTTGAGCCCCGACGCGGCGCGGAGGGCGCTCGGAGTCGCGCCATCATCTCGCTGAGAGCGGTCCCTGCCCTGCTGGTTCTGCTGGCAGGTTGCGACGGCGCGGGTCGCTCCGAGCAGCCGCTGCTGCTCGATGCAACCGTCGCCTTTCCACCGCGCGACACGGTCCGGTTTTCGCTTCCGGCGACGACGCATCGCTGCACGGACGGACGGTCGATGCTGCTCGAGGCCGTAAGCCCCGAAGGGAACGGCGTGCTCGTGCTTCTGCATTTTCGCGACAGTCTCGTTTCGGCGTCCTATCCAGCCGTGGCGCCGGGTGACACCACGGCCCCCGGCGCGGTGGTCGCGGTGCGCTATCTGATGCGCGATGTGTCGCGTGGGTTCTACTTCGATACCGGCGCGGTTCAGGTCCGTCGTGAGGCGCGAAAACTCGCTGGGCATATTCAAGGATCGGGCATCGAGACCGGCATTCGCACGCCGACCCGTATCGAGTACCGCGACGTTCCCCTGCCGCGGCAGACCGACACGGTGTCTTGCGCCTTCGTGCCGTGACGACATCACGCGACGTGCGCGTGGGTTTCATCGGCTCTGGATTCGCCCGGCGCGTCCAGCTGCCGGCGCTCGCGCTCGTCCCGGGCACCAAGCCCACCGCCATCGCGAGCGGGCACCGCGCTAACGCCGAAGCCGCAGCGCGGGAGTTCGGGCTGCCACATGTGTTTGCCGACGGCCTGGAGCTCGCCGGCTCCCCGGACGTGGATCTCGTCGTCGTGTCGTCCACGCCCGATTCGCACGCCCGCTTCGCGATCGCGGCGCTGGAAGCGGGAAAGCACGTCTTGTGCGAAAAGCCGATGGCGCTTGACGCATTTGACGCCGCGCAAATGGTGACAGCATCCGAACAGCACGCCGACAGCCTGGCCTGGATTGACCACGAATTGCGGTACGAGCCCAACCGGCGCCGCGCGCGCGAGCTCATCCGGTCCAACGCGATTGGCGAGCTGCGGCACATCGAATTGTCGCTCAAGCCGTACCTGCGAGGAGACGGCCGGCCCCAGGCCTTCGACGCGCCGTGGAATTGGTGGTTCGACGTCTCGCGCGGCGGCGGCATTCTGGGCGCGGTCGGATCGCATCTCATCGACCTGTGCCGGTTTTGGAGCGGGAGCGAAATCACCTACGTCGCCGGGCTCGTCGAGACGTTCGGCAAACAGCGCAAAGAGGAGATGGGTGCGGTGCATCAGGTTACCGCCGATGACTACGCGAGCTGCGTGCTGCAAACGCGAAGCGGCGCCGTCGCGACGATCACGCTCAGCACCGTCGCGCTCCACGGACCCGGCCATCTCGGCCAGGTGACCGGCAGCGAAGGAACATTGCTCCTGAGCGGCGAGACGAAGCTCGAGCTCGGCAAGCCGGGCGGACCGCTTGAAGACATCTCCGCGCCGGACGATCTCTGGGAGAAGACGAAGCCCAACAACATGTGGGCCCGTTCGTTCGTCCGGCTGATGCGGGAGATGGTCCAGGTGATCCGCGGGGGCGCGCCGCAGGCCGAGCCGGCCACGTTCCGCGACGGCTGGCAAATACAGCGCGTGCTCGACGCGATCCGCGGCGGGCGCGGCGTCCGGTTAGATTGAGGCCGTGGAACAGACCTATTTCCGCAAGGGATTCGGCCTCAAAGGCGCCATCGAAGGCGCGCTCACGGCCGATTACCACAGCCGTGTGGTCGATCTCATTCGCGCGTCGGGGTACACGCTCGAGGCCGGCGACTTGCGATTCCGGCTCGCCGGCGAATTCGGGTTCTGCTACGGCGTGGACCGCGCGGTCGAGTATGCGTACGAAACGCGCACCAAGTTCCCGGACAAGCGCACATTCCTGGTGGGCGAGATCATCCATAACCCGCATGTCAATCAGAAGCTGGCGGCGATGGGCGTCGAGTTCCTGCACCGGCCGCAAGGAAGCGACGGCGAGTTCGACTTCGGCGCGGTCAAGACTGATGACGTCGTCATCCTCCCCGCGTTCGGCGTGACGGTGCGCGACTTCGAACGGCTGCGGGAGACGGGCTGCGTGCTCGTCGACACCACGTGCGGTTCGGTGTTGAACGTCTGGAAGCGCGTGGAGGTGTACGCGCGCGACGGCTTCACCGCCTTGATCCACGGCAAGAATTACCACGAAGAGACGAAGGCCACGTCGAGCCAGGTGAACAAGTATCCCGGGGGCAAATACCTGGTGGTGCGGGATATGACCGAGGCTCGCATCGTCTGCGAGTACATCGAGGGACGGGGGACCAGGGACGAGTTTCTCGAGCAGTTCAATGGCAAGATGACTCCCGGCTTCGATCCCGACCGCGACCTGCAGCGCGTCGGCGTCGCGAACCAGACCACGATGCTGTCCGGGGAATCGCTGGCGATCGCGGGAGAAGTCGCCAAGAGCATGGCGCGACGCTGGGGCGCAGAGTCTCTGGGCGAGCATTTCCGCACCTTCGACACCATCTGTTCGGCGACCCAGGAGCGGCAGGACGCCGTCCTCAAGCTGATCGCCGAGCCGCTCGATCTGATGGTCGTGATCGGCGGCTACAACTCGAGCAACACGACGCACCTCGCGGCCATCTGCCATGAGAAGGTCACGACCTACCATATCGAGGATGCCGCCTGCATCGGGATAGACGATGGCAGCATCCGCTATCGCCCGGTCGGGGCGCATTCCACCGAAGAGCGGCGCGAACGGTGGCTGCCCGAGGGCCGGCTCACGATCGGGATTACAGCGGGGGCGTCGACGCCGAACAACAAGATCGGCGAGACGATTGAGCGGATCATCACGCTGCGCGGGGCCACATTGAACGAGGTTCTCAGCTAGGCCGGTTTCGGGTATATTTCGGGTATGCCGCTGTCGCGTTTCCACCCTGTCATCGAACGCTGGTTCTCCAACCGGTTCGCCGAGCCCACGGAGCCGCAACACCGCGCGTGGCCCGTCATTCAACAGGGTGGCGACGTCCTCATCGCGGCGCCGACGGGCTCCGGTAAGACGTTCGCGGCGTTCCTCTCTGCGATCGACGGGTTGGTGCGGCAGGGGCTGACCGGCGAGCTGCGCGATGAGACGCAGGTCGTCTACATCTCACCGCTGAAAGCACTGTCGAACGACGTTCAAAAGAATCTCTCGGAGCCGATGGCGGAGATCCGCGCGACGCTGGCGGAGCAGGGGCTGCCCGACGTCGAGGTGCGGACATTGCTCCGGACCGGCGACACGCCGCAGGCGGAGCGGCAGGCGATGCTCAAACAGCCGCCCCACATCCTCGTCACGACTCCGGAATCCCTCTATCTGATCCTCACGTCCGAGCGCGCGCGCGAGATGCTGCGGTCGGTACGCACGGTGATCGTCGATGAGATCCACGCGGTGGCGCGGGACAAACGGGGGAGCCACCTGGCGCTGTCCCTCGCCCGGCTCGACGCGCTCATTGGGAAGCGTCCCCAGCGGATCGGCCTGTCCGCGACGCAGCGACCGATTGAAGAGATCGCGCAATTCCTGGTCGGGACCGGCCAGCCGCTGCCGACGATCGTGGACGCCGGCCACATCCGCACGCTCGACCTGGCCCTCGAGATTCCGTCATCGCCGCTCGAGGCGGTGATGTCGGCGGAGGTGTGGGAAGAGGTCAACAGCGGCATCGCCGAGCTGATTTCGCAGCACCGCACGACGCTCGTCTTCGTCAATACGCGGCGCTTGTGCGAGCGCATGGCGATGCAGCTCTCCGAGCGTCTCGGCGCAGATCACATCACCAGCCATCATGGCAGTTTGTCGCGAGAAAAGCGCTTGGAGGCCGAGGAGCGGCTGAAGCGGGGCGAGCTGCAGGCCCTCGTCGCCACGGCGTCGCTCGAGCTGGGGATCGACATCGGCAGTGTCGATCTCGTCATTCAGGTGGGTTCGACGCGCTCGATCGCCACGCTGCTGCAGCGGGTGGGCAGGGCGGGGCACCGGCTGGGCGCCGTGCCCAAGGGCCGGGTTTTCCCGCTGTCGCGAGACGAGTTGATCGAGTGTTCCGCGCTGCTCAGGGCAACCCGCGAGGGGCGGCTCGATCGACTGATCATCCCCGACAAGCCGCTCGATATCCTGGCGCAGCAGATCGTCGCCGCCGCCGCGGGGGAGGAATGGGACGAGGGCGATCTGTACGAACGCGTGCGTTCCGCCTACCCGTATCGGGATCTCTCCCGCGCCGAGTTCGACGACGTGGTCCAGATGCTCGCCGAGGGCTTCACGACCCGGCGCGGGCGCCGCAGCGCGCACATCCATTACGACGGCGTCAACCGCAAGCTCACGGGACGCCGCGGCGCGCGGATCGCCGCGATCACCTCGGGCGGCGCAATTCCCGACCTCGGCGATTATCGCGTGATACTCGAGCCGACCGAGACGTTCGTCGGCACGCTGAACGAGGACTTCGCGATCGAGAGCACGCCCGGCGACATCTTCCAGCTCGGCAACACGTCCTACCAGATCGTGAAAGTCGAATCGGGACAGGTGCGCGTGGCGGACGCCAAGGGCCAGCCCCCGACGTTGCCGTTCTGGCTCGGGGAGGCGCCCGGCCGCACCAACGAACTGTCGGAGGAAGTCTCCAGGCTGCGCCAGGATGTGGCGGACCGGTTGGATGATCCGCCCGCCGCGATCCAGTGGCTTGTCGAAACGATCGGCCTCAATGAGGCGGGCGCCCGCACGATCGTCGAATACCTCGGGGCCACGCGCCAGATCCTCGGTACGATTCCGACCCAGCAGTGTCTCGTGCTGGAGCGCTTCTTCGATGAAGCCGGCGGCATGCAGCTCGTGCTGCACGCGCCCTTCGGCAGCCGTGTCAACCGCGCCTGGGGGCTGGCGCTGCGCAAACGCTTCTGCCGCAGCTTCAATTTCGAGCTACAGGCGGCGGCAACCGAAGACGCGATCATCCTGTCTCTTGGTCCGCAACACAGTTTTCCGCTCGAGGATGTATTTCAGTATTTGAAGCCTGCAACTGCGGAACACCTCCTGGTGCAGGCGATGCTCGACGCCCCGGTCTTCGGGACCCGCTGGCGCTGGAACGCGACCCGCGCGCTCGCGGTGCTGCGCTTCCGCGGCGGCAGAAAAGTGCCGACGCCGCTGCAGCGCATGGAGGCCGAGGATCTGGTCGCGGCGGTCTTCCCCGATCAACTCGCCTGTCCCGAGAACCTGGTCGGTGACCGGGAGATTCCCGATCACCCTCTCGTGAATCAGACGATCGCCGACTGCCTGCTCGAGGCGATGGATTTTCCGGGCCTGAAACGCGTGCTCGAGGGGATGGAAGCGGGCCAGTTCACGTTGATTGCCCGCGACACGACCGAGCCTTCGCCGTTGTGTCACGAGGTCCTGAACGCGCGGCCCTACGCATTCCTCGACGATGCGCCGCTCGAGGAGCGGCGCACGCAGGCCGTGATCACGCGCCGCGGGCTGGATGTGAAGACGGCCGACGAATTCGGCAGGCTCGATCAGTCCGCCATCGACCTCGTGAAAGAACAGGCGTGGCCTGATCCCGAGAATGCCGATGAGCTGCATGATGCGCTGCTCGTCATGGGCGCAGTACCGAATGCGGAAGTCGGAACGCGGAATGCGAAATGGACGGATGAGTTCGCGAACCTGGTTGGCGTGGGGCGCGCGACCGTAATGGACGGGCGGCTGTGGGTGGCGACCGAGCGGTTGCCGATGGTCCAAGCCGCGTTCCCGGGCGCTCCCAACGACCCAGCCGTCACACCGCCCGAGCGCGAACAAGCCACGGCTTGGACCCGAGAGGACGCGATTCGCGAGCTGGTGCGTGGGCGGCTGGAAGTGATCGGCCCGACGACCGCCGCGGACATCGCCGCAGCGCTGGGGCTGCCGGCCGGGGACGTGGATTTCGCGCTGGCGGGGCTGGAGCATGAAGGCTTCGCCCTCCGCGGCCGCTTTTCCGCCGGCGCCCTGGGCACGGAGTGGTGCGAGCGCCGGCTGCTGGCGCGGATCCATCGCTACACGCTCGACCGGCTGCGCAAAGAGATCGAGCCGGTCACGGCCGCCGACTTCCTGCGGTTCCTTTTTAAATGGCAGCGTCTTGCGACGGGGTCGCGCGCCGAGGGGCCGGAGGGGCTGGCTGCCGTGCTCGACGTGCTCGACGGCTACGAGCTGGCGGCCGGGGCGTGGGAGTCCGAAGTGCTCCCGGCGCGGCTCACCGACTATGACCCCCTCTGGCTCGACGGGCTGTGCCTGTCCGGCGAAATCGCGTGGGGACGGCTAACCGCAATTCGAAATGCGGAAGTCGGAATGCGAAATCGCAAGGTCGGGCCGGTGCGCTCTACCCCGATTGCACTGTTCCGCAGAGAACGCGGGGAGATCTGGCGAGCCGGGAGCCCCGAGGTCGATCCCGCGACGCTGCTGTTGTCATCCACCGGCAAGGCGTTGCTCGCGGCGTTCGAGTCGCGCGGCGCGCTGTTCTTCGGCGATCTCGTCAACGCGACGGGGTTGTTGCGAACCGAAGTCGAGAAGGGACTCGCCGAGCTGGTCGCGTGGGGACTCGTGTCGTCGGACAGCTTCGCCGGATTGCGCGCGCTGCTCGTGCCATCCGATCGCCGGCGGCCGCTGGGCGGGGGGTATCGGCGGCGCGGCCGCATCGCGCCGTTCGGCGTCGAGACGGCAGGCCGTTGGGCGCGGACGCACGCCAGACGGCCGATTGCCGAAGAGCAGGTCGCCGAGGCGGTCGCCTGGCAGCTGCTCAGGCGGTACGGCGTGGTGTTCCGGCGTCTGGTGCAGCGCGAGACCTTACTCGCGCCGTGGCGCGACATCCTGCGCGTCTACCGGCGGCTCGAAGCACGTGGCGAGATCCGGGGCGGCCGGTTCGTGGGCGGCTTTTCCGGGGAGCAGTATGCATTACCGGAGGCAATCGGACTGCTCCGGACCACGCGGAGGGAGCCGGGAGCAGAGGAGTTGATAGCCGTGAGTGGGGCCGATCCGCTGAACCTGGTCGGGATTCTCACGCCTGATGAAGCGGTTCCCGCGATCACCACCAACCGCGTTCTCTACCGCGACGGCGTACCGATCGTCGTGAAAGAAGGCGAAGGGAAGGGCGAGCGATTCCTGGTGGATGTGCCGGCCGAAGAGCGCGACATCCTGCGGGGCGCGCTCCTGCGGCGCCGCCCGGCGCCGCTCGTGCGCACCTACCTCGGCAAGAGTAAGGCGGCCGGCTAGGCTTTCAGCTTCTCGAGGTACTTGCTGCGCAGCTTCGCGACTTTGGGCGCAATGACGGCGCGGCAGTACGGCTGGTTCGGATTCCTTCTGTAGTACTCCCGGTGGTACTCCTCGGCGGGATAGAACGCCTTCAGCGGCTCGATCTTCGTCACGATCGGGTCGTCGAACACGTGCTCGGCCTCGAGCTCCTTCACGACGTCCTCGGCGGTGCGCCGCTGCTCGTCATCGTGATAAAAGATGGCCGAGCGATACTGGGTGCCCACGTCGCCCCCCTGGCGGTCGGGCGTGGTGGGATCGTGCAAGGTGAAAAACACGCCCAGCAAGTCGCGATACGAGAGCTCGTCCGGGTCGAACGTCACCTGCACCACTTCGGCGTGCCCCGTCGTGCCGGTGCACACGGCCTCGTAGCTCGGCTTGGGGACGTGGCCGCCCGAATAGCCGGAGGCGACCCTCGTGACGCCGCGCAGCTGCTCGAAGACGGCCTCGAGGCACCAGAAGCAGCCGCCCGCGAGCGTAGCGAGTTCAGTTGTCATGCTTTCATTCTCGCTCCCACGTCAATAGGCGGCGAACGTGATCGGCTGACGAATCGTCACGCGCGCGGCCCGGCCATGGAGGCGGGCCGGCCGATACACTGCGGCCAGGACCACGCGTTTCGCCTCGGCATCGAAGACTGGATTCGGGGTCTGGACGACTTTCACCGTCGCCGGCTGGATGCGGCCGGTCGTGTCGAGCGTCGCTTCCACGATTACGGTGCCGCCGATGCGCAGCGCCTGCATCTCCGGCGCGTAGCGGATCGGCGGATACGAGATCAGCGCGGGCTGCTCATCCACCGCACCCACCACCGCCGGTGCGCCCAGCGGGGCTGACCTGGTGGCCGGCTGACCGCGGCCATTGATGCGTATCGAGTCCGCCAGGCGTTTCAGGAAGGGCGCCAGATCGACCCCGCGCGCTGTCAAATCCCGGTAGCCCGCCAGTCCCGCTGCGAACGCTACCGCCGCTGAGCTGTCACGCTGTTTCGCATGCCAGGCGAGGCCCTGGACGAGTTGTGCGTACACGCGCTCTCCAGGAGTGGCCTCGTTGGCGCTGTCGAGCGCCTCCTCGGTCAGGGCCAGCGCGCTATCGGCACGATGGGCGCGCAATTGATCGCGTGCCGCTCCGACAAGCATGGTCGGGCTTTTCGGCGCTGGTGGCGTCAGCGTGAAGCTGAGATCGATGCTGCTTCGGACGGCGTGCCCTTTCACCCGTCCTGGCGCGAACGTCGCCGCCAGCAGCATGTCGCGGAGTGGCTCGATGAATCCGGAATCGGGGACGTCGAGCACGCGAAAACTCTGCGCCTCGACGTGCCCCGTGCTGTCCACGATCGCAGTGATGAGGGCCTGGCCACCCAGATGGCGGCGCCGCAGCGCCGGTGGATAGGTCAGCGAACGTCCTGTCTGCCAGGTGGCTGGCTCGTCCAACTGACTCGCGCTGTACACACGCATGCCGCGCGAGACAGACTCGAAGACTGCCTCGAGCCCGGGCGCCACTTGATCGAGCCCGTTGACCCGGAGGGGCGTATACAGGCCAATCGCGGAACGGAAATTCTCGCTGGCCAGACTATCGCTGCCGCGCAGGTGCTCGAGTATGGCGCGCCAGACAAAGACATGCACGGAATCCATCAGGTACGGCGCGGATTCGAGTGCACCGGTCAGTGTGCTGTCGGCTTGATCGAACTTGCGCCCGGTGATGTAAGCCCGAGCGGTGGCTATGAGTCCGTCAGTGCGGCCTTGTGCTGCAAGGACCGGTGCGAAGAGGACGAAGGCAACCGCGAGGGAAGAACGGCGCGACACGGTAACGGGTTATTTGACCGGCTGGACGGCGCTTCGTCAACCCCTGCCGATCAATGCGTCATAATGAAGCGCGCGACCACCTGGTTGTAGAAGCTGGGATTGCCGGCATTCGGGGGGTGCGCGGCACCGGGAATCACAATCGTCGTGTCGCTCCGCAGGCAGCGCGCCAGCTCGTCGCTGATGAGCTGAAACATGCGCGGGCTGCGCTCGCCCCTGACGAGCAGCACGGGAGTCGTGATCCGCCCGAGCTCCGCGCAGGACACCGTCGGGAAATACTGCTCACGATTGGCGAGCAGCTCGTGTCGCAGCTCGAAGGCGTGTGCGAGCACGTCAGCGCGGGCCGACGGGGAGAGCTGGTCGAACCGGCCCCGCCCGTTCATGGCGTCGTAGAATGCGCGCAATCCCGCCACCGAGTCACCGCGTGCGAACGCGGCCCGCGCAGGATCGAAGGAGTTCGTGTAGAACGCGCGCCGGGCCGCGTCTCCCTCCTCGGAGGCGGTGAGCAGTGGGAAGATCGGGGGCTCGGCCAGGACGAGCGAGCGCACGAGCTGTGGATGGTCGAGCGCCAGCGCGAGAGCGGTGTACGCGCCATACCCCGAACCCACGACGTGCGCCGGCGCGATGTCCAGTGTCAGCAGCATCGCCGCCAAGTCTTCAGCATGCAGTTTGGGCGAATAGATCTGGTCGTCGTCCACCTGAGGATTGGGCGGATGATAGCGGCGGCTGTAGACGAGGACACGATAGATTTGCGCGAACTGTGTCTCCTGTCCGTTCCACGATCGCAGGTCCCCCAACGAGCCGTGGACGAATACCACGGGGGCAGCCCCGCTGTCACCGATGAGGCGGTAGGTGAGCCGCGTACCGTTGAACGACGTGGCGTGGAGCGTACGATCGAACGTGCGGAGCGGCCGAGCCGCCGGTGCCGCGGGCCCGGTTTTCTCCGGGGCCGGGTTTCCGCCGCACGCGACGACCAGCAGACAGCACACCAGAATTCGCATATCTACAGAATTACGTGCCGCGCCGAGAAACGCCACTAGCTGACCAGCCAGGCCGCTGCAGCAGCGATTTTTTGCTCGGCCCGCCAACGGCCGATGCCCTCACCCAGCGCCGCGACCCGGGACTTCGCCTGACTCGGCGAGCGACGCAGGGCCTTGCCCAGTAACTCGTAGACCTCGCGCTCGCGCACGACACGAACGGTCACGTCGGAGTGCTTCAGGCCATCGACGAGCACGGTGCGGAACAGCCGACCTTCCGACGCGTGCGCGCGCATGTGCTGATTGGCGATGCTGGCGGGATCGGTGAGCGAGGCGACGACGACCACCGCGCTGCGCAGACGATAGTGTTCACGGTATTCAGCCACCAAGGCCGCGATCGTGCGACGAGAGAAGCGCTCGATGCCGCGCACCAGGCGCGTCACCTTCGCGGTGTCGGTTTGCGCGGTGCCGAAGCCGGCGTGATAGGGTTGGCGCGAGTCCGCCACGCCGGGATCGGCCAGCTCGATGACCCGGCTGTCGAGAACAACGGGTTTCGCCGAATTCGCGATCAGCACGGCCGCGGCCCAGCCGGTTTTCACGCGAAAGCCAAGGGTGCAGGATTGTCGAGCGCTCATCCCCAGTCCTTGGAATCGGGTGCGACGCGGCGCATGGCTCGCAAAAACGTAAATGCGTGTGGCGTGTGGCGTGCCGCGTCGAAACTCGATGTATCTGCGCCCCACGCCGCACGCCGCACGTCTGCCTGCAGTCCTTCCACTTTCTCTGCGAGCACGTTCACGGTGCCGTCGTCCTTGGCCAACTTACCGGTTACCAACACGAACGGCTCACCGCGGACGGCGGCGCGGCAGCGATCGTAGACATCGGGCCGCACGATCACGTTCGTCATTCCCGTTTCGTCTTCGACCAACAGGAAGACGATTCCCTTGGCGGTCTCGGGGCGCTGGCGCGCGACGACGAGACCCGCGACCAGGCATTTGACGCCGGCTTTGAGGTTTGCCAGGTCCCGGTTGAGCGTCAGGCCAGGCGGTAACGCGTTACGTACCAACGACAAGGGATGCCCGCTGGCCGAGAAACCGAGCGTGGCGTACTCGGCCAGCAGGCGCTCGTGAGCTGCCAGCCCGCCGAATGCCAGCAGCTCATGGGGATGATTCAGGGCGAGCTCGAGCTGGCGCCGGCCGCGGCCGTCGCCCGATTGGGACGCCTGAGGCGGCAGCCAGAGACCGACTTGCCACAGCAGCTCGCGCCGTGTCAGACCGAATCCGTCACAGCCGCCGACCCACATGAGCGCTTCGATCGCGGTGCGTTTGAGCTTCGGCGGCGCGCGCCGGATGAAATCACCCACGCTTTTGAATGGACCATGTTGCTCTCGCTCGACGACGGTTGCCGTGGCGGTCTCTTCGCTCCAATGGCGAATGAACCCCAACCCGACTCGGAGTGCTGACGATTCCCGATTCCCGTTTCCCGATTCCCGTTCAACCGTGCACCAGACGTCGCTGACGTTCACGTCCGGCAGTCGCATGGCGATGCCGTTGCGCATGGCATCGCGTCCCAACGCGTCGATCGAATAGAAGCCCATCGGCCGATTATTGAAGAGTGCGACGTAATACTCGACTGGGTGATAGTGCCTGAGCCATGCCGACTGGTAGGCGAGCAGACCGAACGCCGCGGCGTGTGACTTGGGAAATCCGAACTCGCTGAACGCAGTCACCTGGCCGAACACCTTCTCGGCCGTGGCTTCGGGAACGCCGCGGGCCATCGCTCCCGCGCGAAACTCCTCCCAGAAGCCGGCAATCAGATCATGAGAACGGCGGCGGCTCATCGCGCGGCGCAGCGCCTCGGACTGGCCGGGCGTGAATCCCGCGAGCGCCTGGCACACCTGCAGCACCTGATCCTGATAGAGGATGACGCCGAGCGTTTCGGCGAGGCATTCGCGCAGCAGGGGATGATCGACGGGCGGCTCGTACGGCCTGCCGGCGGCGTGCGCGCGGCGCTGCTCCTCGCGCCGGCGCACGTAGGGATTCACCGCGCCGCCGACGATCGGTCCCGGTCGCACGATCGCGACTTCGACCGCGAGGTCTTCGAGATTGCGCGGCCGGCTCCGGCGGATCATCTGGATTTGGGCCCGGCTCTCGATCTGGAACAGACCAATCGTGTCGCCGGCGCAGATGCGGTCGTAAATCGCCGGATCCTCGAAATCGATGCGCGACAGATCGGGCGGAGTCCCCGTGCGGCGCGCGATCAACTCGACGCACTCCTCCACCAGCGACAGCATGCCGAGCGCGAGGAAGTCGATCTTGATGAAGCGCGCGTCGTCGCACGAATCCTTGTCCCACTGGCAGACAACCCGGTCTTCCATCGCGGCGCGCTCGAGCGGGACGATCTCCACGAGGGGCCGGGAAGAGAGGATCATCCCGCCTGGATGTTGCGACACATGTCGCGGCAGCCCGCGGATTTCGTGGGCGAGCTGGCACAGCTCCTTCCAGAGCGGTGCATCTTTTCGCCCCTCAAAACCGGGAAGGTGCTCCAGCTCGTCCGACAGTCTGTCCGCCCGACCGTCCGACAGTTTTGCGACCAGTTCAATTTCGCCCAGCGGCAAGTCGAGCACCTTGCCGATTTCGCGCACCGCGGACCGCAGCCGATACGTGGGGAACGAGCACACCAGTCCTGCGTGCTCGGCGCCGTAGCGCGTGTATACGCGGCGGATCAGCTCCTCGCGGATCTCGCGCGGGAAATCGAGATCGATGTCGGGTACCGATGCCAGTGTCTCGTTCAGGAACCGGCCGAGGAAGAGCTTGTTGGCGATCGGGTCGATGTGGGACAGACCGAGGAGATAGCAGACGATAGAAGAGACCGACGAGCCGCGTCCCCGACCCGGCAGCAGATTGCCGCTGGCGCGGCGCGAGCCGCGCCGAATGTCGGCCGCGACGTCGCGCGCCAAGTCGAAAAGGTCATGATAAACAAGAAAGAAGCCGCTGAGCTTGTGATGCTCGATGAGCCGCAGCTCTTTATCGAGCCGGCGCGCCGCCTGCGCGTGATAGAGCGAGCCCGGCGGGTAGCGTTCCTGCATCCTGGCATAGCACCGCTCGGCCAACGCCTGCGGCGCGGGCGCGCGACCCGAGCCGCGGAAGTCGGGAAAGGTGTAGCCCAGGTCGCGCGTCAGGTCGAAGCCCTTACAGCGCTCGGCGATGGCCAGCGTAGTGGCGACAGCATCAGGACAGTCAGCGAACAGCGCGACGACTTCTTCCAGTGGCCGCAAGTAAAACTCGCTGTTCGGATTTCGCACCCGATGCGAGCCGTCGAGCGTCGTGCGATGGCGGATCGCCACCATCACATCGTGCAGCCGATGCCGCTCGCGCGTGTGGTAGTGCACTTGCCCAGTTGCCACGACGGCAAGCTGTACGCGGTTCGCTATCTCGATCAGTGCGCGGGTCAGAGCGAAATCCCCCCGGACTCGATTTCGCTGAATCTCAACAAAAAACCGATCGCGGCCGAACGTGGCCCTGCATTCTTCCGCGAGCTTTCGGGCCGCGCTGAGACCCCCGGTCTCGAGCGTTCGCGGCACCAATCCGTCGCGGCGCGATCCGGAGAGGATAATCAGCCCCTCCTGGCGCGCCGCGATTGCCGTCAGCGGCAGCCGCGGGTCGAGACGCTCGGCACCGAGGTGCGCTTCCGTGAGCAGGCGACAGAGATTCGTGTACCCGCGGGGCGATTCGGCAAGCAGGATGACATGGCTGCCGTCTGTCAGTGTGACTTCGGCGCCGGTGATCGCCTGCAGGCCGAGCGGTTGCGCGGCATGCGCGAAGGCGAGCGAGCCGTAGATGCCGTTCGTGTCGGTGAGCGCCAGGGCGGGAAGCCCTAGACGGTGCGCTTCGGCGAGGAGCTCATCGGGCGGTGAGGCGCCGTCGAGGAAGGAGTAGGCGGAGTGGCAATGAAGCTCCGCATAGGACGGCCGATCAATCATGGCTGCTGCATGAACCAAAGACCTGTCATGAGATCCTGAAATACAACCACGCGCTTTCCTCCTTCCAACAACAACTCCAGATACGATCGCGAAATCGGTTGACGCCACCATTCATCGTCGATTCGCCACGATTCGAGAATGGCTTCGACTTTTCCGACCGTCCGGCCGTCCGGCCGTCCGACCATCATTAGACCGGACTCATCCAGTTCGACCGCCACTTGTTGCGGTTCATTTACGGCTCGTAGTCGATCAGTGCGTAGCGGCGTTCGGGAAGACGTGACCATGGCTGTACCTCGATGATGTGATAAAGAGGGGAACGCTTCACGCGCATGCGGATCTCACGCGCGGCGCGTTGCAACGCGCGCTGCTGGCCGGCGCGTGCGGCGGCCTGCGCGTCGCGCGCGAACAGCTGGAGCTCGGTGGTCCCCGGCGCGAATGCGGTGAACTCGAGAACGAGACGCTCGACGGCACCGGTGGGCGGCGACTGCTCGAGCCGTGTCTTGAGCGGCGCGGCGATGCGGCCGGCATCCGCGGTCGGGTCTTTCAATAACACGTTGACGAGCCAGGAACGGTTTGTAGGGGCGCAGCATGCTGCGCCACTACCGACGTCGGAATCCATTTGACCCGATTCCAGATCCGCACGCAGGCGAACCGCGTGCACGCGCCAACCGATGCGGCGCGGGTGTTGGAGCGCGCGGGCGATCAGCTGGTCGAGCGAGTGTACGAGCAGCTCGCGCTCGCCGACCGGTGTGAAGAACGTGAGCGCGGCAGCGATCGGCTCGGGCGCGACGCGTCCCGCGACAGGCTCGGCGATGCGGCCGGCCGCAAGTCGCCACAAATGTCTCCCCAAAGCGCCGAACTGTGCCGTGACCGCTGCTTCGGGGAGCGCCGTGAGTGCGCCGAGCGTGCGAATGCCGAGCTGGCGGAGCCGGCGATGAGTGTCGGAATCGAGTGGCAGGACGGAAATGGGCTGTGAAGCGAGAAATGCTTTTTCTGCTCCCATGGGGACGATGACAACCTCGTCCGGTTTGGATCGCGACGCAGCGACCCAAGCCACAAACTTTCCTTGTCCGAATCCCAATCGGACCGTCCGACCGTCCGACCGTCCGACCGTCCTGCGTATCGCTTCGATGATCTTCCCGGGTGATCCGAAGATCCCCTCCAA
>WNGG01004015.1_pt1 | contig 24439 bp, 34 predicted proteins | sample 5400661 | NCBI WGS metagenome assembly WNGG01 (sample SAMN13153372, study PRJNA577476) | soil metagenome | isolation source: 100 cm soil or saprolite under Garry oak tree replicate 1 | place: USA:California | collected 2016-06-15
AGGCAAGGACGACGACAGCTGGAAACTTGTTCTCTTTATCCGCCGCCTGCCTCGGATGACTCAGCAGGAGATGAAAGAAATGGAACAGTTCAATCCCAAGAGTGATGCGGATCGCTCGGAAGAGGAAGAGGAACAGCGGTTTTTAAACGGGGGCAAAACACCCAAAACGAACACGAAGATGCGCCAAAATCTCGTTTGGGCGACCGCCTCGCTCTGATTGCCTTTGATGCTACATGGCCATGCAGGCAGTGTGCCCGCAATTGCAGGAAAGCTCAATCTTGTCTCGGGCACCTTCGCAGTATGGGCCGCAATATTTGCTACCCTTCTCCGGTGCACAGCTGCAAGCCGGGTGTGCGCACTTGTTCTGCGTTTTCGTTGGCTGCTCTTCGGAGTTTTTTTTAGCGATCATTGTCGCCTACCTGATGCCCGGCATGACGACACCGTGAGCGGGCTTACCGGTCCTATACAAATTCAGGTTGCGTAACTTGTCTCTGGCATAGGTTCTACCGGAACATTAAAATCACGCAGCTCAAAAGTGGAATTGTTGTAGGCATTGTCTTCGTAACTGTTGCTGTAAAACCGTTTTGGGTAAGCATATTGAGCGCGATAGCCGTACTGACAATCAACTATCCTACCCCACAGGTATACTTCCCCGACAACAATGTTTGGCTCCCGATGCTCTAGCCATTCCATCAGATATAGCAAAGTTTTAAAAGCATAGAACCCGCATCCACACTCTGCTAGTGGCGCCACAGAACTTGCATGTGGAATCAGCTTCGGCCCGGACTGGATCTTGTGTGGCCCCCAAAATTTGACGTGTTCATATCCACCACACTGAGCCACGTTGGCCTTTTTGGGGATCCAGAAATAGTCCACCGCGAAACTGGAGAGTTTGCCTTCACGTAGCACCCAACCTCGATATCCAACTATCGGGAGGATATACGTGTCCGATACACCCATCATGGTTCAACCGGCTCCTTTTCTGGCTCATAGACCGGTTCCTTTTCTGGTTCAACTGGTTTTGGTTCCCTAGGCACTGGTTCGTGCAGTGGGACCACTTCAATTACTCTCTGCGGTTCACCAACATTCATTTTGTTCCTCACACTTTGGATTTAAATTTACCGTCTTGCCCCACACGGCCCTCAGAAGCAATGATGTTATGAGCATGTTCGCATTCGCGCTGGATGTTCAACGAGGCTGATGTAGACGGCCGCTCCTGTGAACAACCCACATGCCAGCACGGCGACGAATTCAGCAATCTGGCGCATCAGTCACCACCTTCTGCACGAAGCATCGAACAAGCCGCCATCAGTCGGTGTTCACTCAGTTGTGCCTAGGACTCAGGTCGGCAAACACAAATCGTCACGAGACACAATTTCTCCGACCTCGACCGACAAGTCGTGCTGGAACATCGGGCCTACGTATACGAAGGTGTGAAATTCTCCGTTCTCGCCGCAAGGGTCGATGTCTGGTGGGAATTCCGAGAGCAGTTGCTCATCAAATTCTCTGCCCACGAATTCCGGCGCTAAGAGTTTGGGGTCAACGCAGGTTAGCTTGGCACGCATGCCGGACTTGATCATAGAACGTGCAAGCTCCCGCGTGGGCATATCCCACACAGGAAAAATTGGCTGCAATCCAGAATTTTCCAGTTGCTTCTCGCGGTATGCCCGTATGTCGGTTAAGAAGAGATCGCCAAAAGCAATGCATTCGATGCCCGCCTGAACGGCGGCTTTGCAGGTTTCCGTCATGATGCACTCGTAGTCTGCGTTTGAGCACGGCCAAGGCAAATCCACGTCCCACAGAGGAATGCCTGCCGCTTTTGCCTGCGCTTCGACGAGGCTACGACGCACGGCGTGCATGGCGACCCGGTTCGCCGCTCGATTAAATGTCGTCAGCAGCCCAACAATTTCGTACTCATTTTGCAGCCGGAGAAGGTGAAGGCTCCAAGCACTGTCTTTTCCACTGCTCCATGAAAGCAACGTTCGTTTCATATTAATGCGGGCTCCGCTTCTGCTGCGCGCCTAAGGAGACGAACGGTTCGGGCCAGAGATTTGGCTTAGATTCTGCGGAATGCCTCTCCCCGTTACAAGATAAACTGCAAAGCTTCCCAACCAGTGACCACCCTCGTAATGCTTGCCAGTCACCGCAGCCAGTCCCGCACGCTTGTGCTCCTCGGTGACCGACAGGATCAACGGCAGGCGCTTATCGCCTTTGGGCAGGCCCGCAGCGATACCCTCTAGCATCCATGCTCGGCTGAGATTCAGCCCGTCCAGATGCGCCAACTTTGGGTCGCTGGGATCGGGCGACACCACTGGCTGCAACCAAGAGCCACTTTTCGACGAAGAAATCTGAGGCAGAAAAGCGCGAAGCCAGCGAGCAAACTCAGGACTCGGCAGCACACGCCGCATCAGGTCAGCTTCGCCGAGACATGGCGAAAGAAAGTCCTCCCCAGAAGGCTCATACGCCAGCGGACAATTTTTGTCGCTGAGATAGAACTGCCGGGCTTTCGATTCCACTAGGTCGGCAAGATTGCCGTCTCCTGTGCCGCGCGCGTAGTCCCCCATCAAGCCGAGGGCAAATGCGGTTTGGTCATGCTCTCCGATTCGCACCGGATGAGAAAGCTTGGGTAACCAGTCGTTCAGCCGTTCCAGCGTAGGCTGCTCCAGCGGACGCAGGTTCACAGCCATCTCGCGGGCTTGAGGATCGTCCCACTCGCGCAATTCTGAGACGAGTTGAAGGAGCCAAGCCAATCCATACGGACGTTCAAAGCTCGCACGACCCCTAACCCGGAGATACGCAGCTTCTTGCGCAATGTTTTCGGCGGTCAAGCTTTGCAGCAGGGCTTCCCGTGCAGATGGCACAAACGGCGCACCGGGAAACGTCCTGACCAGCCGGACGAGCAGCCAATGTCCATGCACAGAAGAATGCCAGTCATAGCAACCGAAGAACGCGGGCGTCAGCTTTCGCGGCGGAGCCACATCCGCATCGCTGTTCAATGTGTGACTGATCTTGTTTGGATATTCTTTGTGGACGCAAGCAAGCGCAAGCTTGGCGAACCGTTCAGCAGCGTTAACGTCAAACTCGGCGGATGTGGCAGTGCCCTGAGCACCCATCACGTTCGCAGTGAAGACCAAGAAAACGATGCAGACGATGAATTTCATTGACTGATACTTTAGACGAACAGTGCTGAAGATGACGAGGGCGGAGACGACACTGCGCAAACGCGACCCCTCCACGAGCCGCAGATATAGATCAGACGCCGTACCGCTTCCATAGCCGGAACCACGGATTATTCGCGTACATCTCGTCGTGCCTTTGGTTTGCGGCGCAGCGGTCGGACAACTGGAGCGGTCTGGTGTCCAGAAGTAAGTAGAGTCGTTCGAGCCACTCGATCTCGGACAGGCGGGTTGGAGTGGAGATTCGCAGACAAAACGCTGGCAGTGGTGCGTGTGACTATATGGGACTACTTTCCCACGAAATCCAGTTTGAAATTTACCATTTCTACTGAGATTTTTGTTTTTGGCAATTTCCCCAAACCCCTTTACAGGCTTGGGTTTTGCCAGTATTGTTGGGACAAGTCACGGTAGCGCTACCAAATCCCGCTGAGTCCACCTACGATTCGATTCCCGGGTTGCGCTACCAAATCCCGTAAAGCTCTGCATTAATTCACGGTAAAGTTCACAGTGTTGGAGTTTGTACCGCCGCCATAAATCCCACCGGTCGTGCGCACGTAAACCTGCGCGGTACCCGCGGTCGCAATGTCGGAAGCAGAGATTTGCGCCGTCAGCTGTTTTGCCGTTGCGAACATCGTGGAGCGAGTCGCCCCGTTCCAATAGACAATAGAGCTAGAGGTAAAGCCGCTGCCGTTGACGGTCAACATGAATGCCGCGCTGCCGGCGGTCGCAGTGTTAGGCACCAGGGCGTCGATGTGGGAAGCAGTCGTTCCACCACTACTCATGCTGTTGTTGTTACCGTAACCGCCGCATCCGAGAATGAAGATCGATAGAAGAAGAACGCAGCTGCTTTTCATGACAGACTCTCCCTATTACGGCTTACCGAAAACGTTGAGTGGATGCTAAGCTGCGGCAATTGGGAGGATGTCAACAAACTGTCATTTTGTTGTCAAAGTGTTTTCAGGCCGGCCCTCTGTGGTTAATTTCCACGCTACGGATGGTGCGGCTAACGCTTTTGGGCGGATTTCTCACTCCCGCAACGCGTTTCATAATTTCCTTGGCAATCTTGGATGAGGCATACTTGCCGTCCCAGGCATCCACTCTGCCCACCGCCAGAACGATCCCGCTGGACTGGTGGGTCATGGTGTACGTGTAATAAAACCAGCCCAGCTGATGGTCAATTTCGATGGTTACATCAGTTGCTGGATTGTTGGTGATGGAAAGCCCGCAGGAATCGAAGTTGTCATTCTTCTGTAGTTCACCCGCCAGCATCTGCGGCTTGGCGAGTGGAGTCTTCGACTGGACGTAGATGGTTTTGAAAGTTCGTAGGAGATCGGCAGCATTCTGTTTCGGTTCATTGGACTGTGAGTACAGCAAGGTCACCGCACAGAGACCAGCTATCATCACGCCTGGAATTCGTCTTGCATGCGACATGAGGATCCCCCTTTTAATTACATTTATTGCACCTAGTCCTTTGGCAAAGAGATTGCTTGCCAATACCACGCTTCTGCACCTCGGCTTTGACCTTGGCGGCATTTTTCGAATCCGAACCTTGACTCGGTCCCTCCGTTGGCTTTTGGGCAGGAAGGGCAATGCTGTTGGCCGCCAGTGCTATCACTAAAAACAACGCCGCGAGTTTCATAAGATTCTCCTATGCTCAACTGATTTCCAAGTTCAGACGAACTACGTGAAGGCACCCGCCACCGATTCGAGTGTTCCCTTATTTCACGCCAGCTTTGAACAGGGCATCCATATACCCGCGGACTTGCTGCACCGTTCCGGTCATTAAGTAAGCGTTGTAGCTGCTGTATCCTGCGGGAATCCCGTTTGTTCGAATCACGTCGATTCTGCTGAAGGTTATCTCCTCGCAAGCGTGCCGCACCAACGACAGTACTGACAGAGAGCCGCCTTGTGAGACATTCACCCCGTATGCGCCCATAGCATATTGGCCCGACGGATCGGAAAGGATCACGCCACCAAAATTTGGCGAAGATGATTGGTAATCCTCGCAAGCGTCTGCGATGAAGCGCTCATCCAATTGAAGAGTTTCGGCATCGTAAAAGAAATAGCGATTGAATTCGGCGCCCAGCGAAGTGATCGGCAAATAGAAATCCGCAGCGGAAATAGCATTGGGCAACCACACCACTGTTTTGTACTGCGCCACCGGGACCATGCCGTGGAAATTAAGCGTGATCTGCTTGCCTAATACCGCATCCTTCCAGACTACCGGATGGAGGCAAGGGTTATCGCTATACAGCGACGCATTTGCCAGTGGAATCGCGTTAATTGTTTTGACCCGGCATTCAGCGCGCTGACGATCGGAGCGTGGTTGCACCCATCGCCATTCTCATTGATGTAATCGGTGTAGCCATTTAAGAATAGAGAAGCGAAAGAGCCGCCCTGATTGTACGCATTGTTCAAAAACTGCTTGCCGTTCCAGGTCCAACGCCATAGGGCTCCACCAGATACTCGATTCGATTCAATTTTCACGGCACCGGCGTTGAGTGAAAGAATTGATTCAGTTTGATTCCCGAAGCGCGGATAGCCAAAGGCACCAAGCGGCCGTTTCATATAGCCCGCCAGCTGCTCGGACTGCCGCATCAAGGCATGGTCGCCGGTTGCGTTTACGCCTTCATACAAGCGCGCAAGTCCAAGAAGGGAGTTGCGCCCAAAAGGAAAACCGTTAGGGCCTTCCAATGTGTAGCCGGGAACACTTGTCTGAGTAGAATCCAGGTGATCGGGACCATTGTAAAATCGGTACAGTGCCAACGTTCCAGGCTCTTGACCCGTCGGAACGTAGAAGGTCTGTCCATCCGACGGGCAGGTTTCCGGTGAACAGTCTTCCCCGGAGATATCGACTGTTGTCATCCGGTCAGTGCCGCCAACATTCACACGTTCAAGAATATTCAGCGTGAGCGGAGTTTGAGATATTGCAAAAGGTACTGACACAATCAGCACCATCATGGTGGCAAGTGAAGCGCTCAGTTTTTTCATACATCCTCCCCTCAAAGATTTCTGCGAGTTGATTGACCGTGGGCGAGAGCAAAAGAATTTTTGGATTTCGTTTTCGCCTTCGGTCATCTGCGGCGCAGTTTCTGGGATTACGCATCGCATGTCCATCCACTGGGAGTTAATTTCCAATCATCGCGCTCTCAATCATTAACTTTCACCAGATCAAACACTTACATCGAGAGCTCAAGTGCGCCCCTCGATAACCGGCGAGGGAACATGCCAATTTTTCGCAGCCCAAAGTAGCTCCCCGGAGATGTTCGAACTTTCTGCCGGTTGTTCCTTCTTCCCCATTTGTGAAATGCTCATCACGAATCTGGGGCGATCTACTTTCATCCCACGAGGTGATCTATGGCGTGCAATCCAGAAGTGTTGAAAAAGGTTCCGCTTTTTGCCTTGCTCGACGCAGAGGAAACTGCGGTGTTGGCCGGACAAGTCGAACTTAAGAAATTCGCCCCGCGCGAGCGCATCTGGAAGATTGGCGATTCAGGCGGACAGGCCTACGTGACGGTCTCTGGCGCGGTGCGCGTGACCACCGTGGACGAGGATCATCAGGAAGTCGTAGTTGATGAGCCCGCGGCCGGGGAATTTTTTGGATTTGCTTCCATGCTCGAGCAGACGCCCCATCAGACCACCGCGATTGCCCTCGAGGAAACCGTGTGTCTCGAAGTGGACCGCGATGATATTGCCGTTCTGCTGCAACGCAAGCCGATGGCCGGCATGGACATGTTGACCGTGCTCGGCCGCCAGTTCCATGCCTCGCAGCACCTGGTGCGAGTTCGCGCCAGCCGCAACCCCAACGAGATCATCGAGTCTGAAATGACCTTCGGCGAGCGCATCGCCGATGCTGTGGCTCGCTTTGGCGGATCCTGGACCTTCATCATCGCGTTTGCGGTTGTGCTATGCGTTTACACCGGGGTGAATAGGTTCTTGCGCGGGAATGCCTGGGACCCTTATCCGTTCATTTTGCTAAACCTATTCCTTTCCATGCTGGCTGCGATCCAAGCGCCGGTCATCATGATGAGCCAGAATCGCCAGGACACAAAAGACCGCCTGCGCGGCGAACTGGATTACGAAGTCAACCGTCGTGCCGCGTCCGATATTCAAGGCTTGGCCCGCAAGCTCAATCTGCTGGGAGATAAAGTGGGCGACGTCGAAGATTTGCTGCGCGAAAGACTCTCGCGCGTTGGCGATAGGAACTAGCACTTAGCACTTAGCACTTAGCATTTGGCCCCTCAACTGTGGTTTGGACCAGCTCTGACGAAACCACCACCAGCCCGTAATGGCCAAATGCTAAGTGCTAAATGCTAAATAAGTGCCGCGGTTCTTGGAGCGTGAATGAATATCCTGGAGTTCACATTATTGGTTTGGATCGGTTCGGTCATTGCAGGACTGCTCGGTTCTCTCACTGGACTTGGTGGCGGAGTGGTTCTGGTTCCGTTGCTGACAATCTTTTTTAAAGTGGACATTCGCTACGCCATCGGAGCATCGCTGGTATCCGTCATTGCCACCTCCTCGGGCGCGGCCGCCGCGTATGTAAAAGAGGGATTCTCCAACATCAGGATTGGTATGTTCCTCGAGATCGCCACCACTTTAGGAGCGCTGTTGGGAGCATTCCTCGCCACCAAGGTGCCCACCAGCGCGATGGCCATCATCTTCGGCCTGATGCTGTTGTACTCGGCGTTTCTTGCGCGCAAGCCGCGGGCTAGGCCTCCGGCTAATGAAGTTCCAGACCCGCTCGCCACTCGTTTGCGGCTCAATGGCAGCTTTCCAACCCCGGAAGGAATCCGGCACTACAATGTCCGCAACGTCCCTACCGGATTCAGTCTGATGTTTGGCGCGGGCACCTTGTCCGGATTGCTCGGAATCGGTTCCGGAGCGGTGAAAGTCGTGGCCATGGATCAGGCGATGAAAATCCCTTTCAAGGTTTCCACCACTACCAGCAACTTCATGATTGGCGTGACTGCGGCGGCCAGCGCCGGGGTGTATTTGAACCGCGGCTATATCGATCCCGGACTCTCCATGCCGGTAATGCTTGGAGTGCTGGCTGGCTCGGTGTTGGGTACGCGAATTCTGGTGAAAGCAGACACTAAGTGGTTGCGACTTGTGTTCAGTGTCGTCATCCTGCTGTTGGGACTGGAAATGATTTACAAGGGATTAGCTGGGAGGATCTGATTGCCCGTTCAAAACGAGTGGACCGATCAAAAGATCGAAAATATCGTTGGCAACCTGTTACGTGCCGGCGTGCTTCTTTCCGCTGTCGTGGTTTTGTGCGGAGGCATTCTTTACCTGATTAAGTACGGGCATGCGCCGGCCGACTACCGGATTTTCCGGGGCGAACCCACTGATCTGACGAGCGTCAGCGGCATCGTGCGGGATGCCTTTGCACTGCACAGCCGTGGCCTCATCCAGCTTGGGTTGCTGTTGCTGATCGCTACTCCGGTGGCTCGCGTTGCGTTCTCCATCTTCGGCTTCGCAGAAGAAAAGGATCGCATGTACGTCGCATTCACGGTCATCGTGCTGCTGATTCTGCTTTATAGCCTTATCGGTTCTGCGTCGGGGGGCTAGAATCGGAAATGCCGATGGCTGGTTCTGAGATTGTTGCTTTTCAATTCAACAATCACAAGTCAACAATTATTTGGAAAATCGCTATCCCGCCATGGCCTACTCTTCTACGTTGGATTCTTCAACGTTGGAACCGGGAAGTGCCAGCTGCTCCGACGCAGCCGAGGGATCGATCAAGGAGTCGAGTCGATCTTGGGAGTCCCCAGCCGGTTTCTCCGATTTTCGTTGGACTTTACGTTCCATTTTCTCGCGCTGCTTATCCTGCCGCGAACGTTCCTTCAGGCGTTTGTTAAAACTTGAGCGACTTCGACCAGCCATGCGCACCTCCACAGGGAATTGTGTCGCAGAATCGGCAAGCAGTGCCGACCGCGACTGTGGGTTAATGATATCAGGCAGTAGCGGTAGAACTCAGGCTACCAGCGGGGTTCGCGAGGCTGCCGGGCATGGCCGCGGAAATCGTCGCGACCACCACCACCACCGCCAGAGCGTTGGCCGCGTGGGCCGCTGCTGCGCTCAGTCTTGGGCTTGGCTTCGTTGACGTTCAATGCACGGCCGCCTAGTTCCTTGCCATTGAGGGCTGCGATTGCTTTCTCGGCTTCTCCGGAGTCGGTCATCTCGACGAAAGCGAATCCGCGAGAACGTCCGGTATCACGATCGGTCACTACGCTTACTTGCTCGACAGCGCCGTGGGCGGCAAACAATGTCCGCAGCTCTGCTTCAGTTGTACTGTGAGGGATGTTGCCAACGAACAATTTCTTCATTTTATTTCCTTTTCTTCAAACCAATCTAACCCAGACTTCAATCGGCGAGCGTGCCCGAATGTTGCTTGACTGCATCCGTCCACGACCAATTAGGACGCTTTTTCTCGACCGGCGTGCGGCCCGGACGAGGATCATTCAAAGTCCGCACTGCGGCAATGCGCCAGGACGCTTCTTGAAAGCCCCAGCGCCGCGGCAAAGCTTCGCAGGCATTTGCGTACAAAGCAGCGACGGTTTGTCCCCACGCGTCGTGTCCATTATTTTTGCTGGCCACCAGAACCTCGTCCGCGCCTGGAGCCCCTGCCAGATAATCGGGTTTGCCCACCAGAAATGCAACTGCCTGCGGAGGTTTGGCGCTTCGTACTTCACTACAAAATTCCTGCACGTTGACCGAATCGTTTCGCACATCCACCAGCACTAGGCTGTACGAATCAGCCTGCCACAGCGCGCGCGCTTCCGTGATGTCAGCAGCGCAATCTACTTCGACGCCTAATTTACGCATGATCTTGGCTCGCAGATCCCGCTTGTTGGCGTAGGTATCCACCAAAAGTATCCGCCGTTTTCCGCTGAGTGATGCATACGAAGTGGATGATGGCCTACTCATGTGCGTCCTTCATAGGTGCAGTCGACATTCGCTTGCGTTCGAGCGCTTCACCATTTTTGATTGCCGCCGCCTGAAGCAGTTCGAAAGTTCGCTTTCGTCGCTGGATATTTTGTTTTCGCACACGGTGAAACCTGGACTTGTCGCCATTTCGTTCCGACATCGCTTTCCTCCTAGATAGGCTGGTGCTACTTAGCCTCGATCCGAGCGTCGCGGCGCAGTTGGCGACAATGCTCGCGTCTGCGAACAAGACGTCATACCGCATTTGCGACGATTACGCGACTCTGGCGTGGCAAGAGCTAACAAGAGGACGCGTTGCTGCTGAGTTATGGAGCGCCTTTAGAACAATTTTCTCAATCGCGAAGGCGCAGGGTGGTAGTAAGCGATGTGTCTTCGTGGTTAAGGTCACAGCAAGTATATACCTGCTGGTGCTGGAGCAGTCAGAAAACTACCTGCGATCGATGTCGCGACTTTCCACTGGCGGAAGTTCCCGAAGCGGTCGACAGAGACGGAATTGTACTGAGAAAACTGGGACCGTTACTTAGGTAGTGGGTCGGCCGACAGCCAGCTGCTCAATTTGCTAACGCAATATGCCCATTATCTGGTATGGTATAGGTGCGTTTGATTTGAATCGGTTGTGAGCAGCTTCTCGCTTTACCAGCTAGTGCCTGCCCTTAGTACCTCCGACTCACCATTCAGCGTAAATAATTTGAAAAGGATACAAGCAACAAAATGGCAGAACAAGGAACAGTAAAGTGGTTTAACGACGCCAAAGGCTATGGCTTTATCAGCCGTCAGACTGGCGAAGATGTTTTTGTGCACTTCTCGGCGATTCAGGCAGGCGGCTTCCGCAGCTTGCAAGAAGGCCAGAGTGTTGAGTTCGAGGTCACCAAAGGGCCGAAAGGCTGGCAGGCTGAGAACGTCCGGCCCCTGTAATTCGCGACAGCAGCGGTAAAAGGCGGTCTTAAATGTCTGTGGCGGACTCTTACATCGCAGCCATAGTGGCGATGATGTTTGTTGCGGGTGTGGTGCTATTCATTGTGAGGGCCCGCCATGGCTCAAAAGAACGCAAACAGTGGGAAGGCGTGCCCGCCACCACCGCAAAAGGGCGAGCACGCAACTAAAGAGGTACTAGAAAAGCACCGGCTCGGGTGCAATACTTGGGGTGTTTCCGCATGCGGGACGAATCCAAAGGCTCCTTCGCTGTAATCCGCTACAACCTGAGAACTTATGTTTCAGGTGGCGTTGTCGCCATCATCAAGGGAAAATCCAACGCCGAGACCACCCTCAAAAATCTAGAAGGCCAGCAGAGTTCAGAAGACCGCCACGAAGGCTGGCGATATTTCCTCGAAAAAACTGAGCTGAAAGCTGGAATGGACCCACAGGAGGCGACCAGCCTCCGCCAGGTAAATCTGGAACTCCGCGAATCCCAGGCTTAACCCGAAGTCGGAACGCAGAAGTGGAACTAACGCTTCAAAGATTCTTACTTCTTAATTCTGCTTTTCACCTCTGCATTTCCGCTAATGCCGCCGTTGGGTTTCACGCAATATGGTGGCAAAGCTTCGACCACCGAAATTGAAACCCTGGTCGATCCGTCCGGTCACAGCCACTTTGGCGCCGTTCCCCGGAACCCCATAACTCTGACTGAAGACCCACATACGGCCAGTGCCGTCATCGACTTCGAAAACTCCGGAGCCGAGCGCACCGAAAGAGCTCACAACCTGTCCGGCAATCGTCACTTCCTTGCCGGTATAACGTCCGGGATCGCGATTAATGTTCGCAATGGTGGTTCGTTGCGGGCACCCCGCAAGCAACAGGGTGCACAGTCCGATCAGAACTGCCGAAAGAACCCTAGTACGCATTTTGAGCACACACTCCTCCTACGTCGTGAGTGGACGCAGATTCTACCTCTTTTGTTGGATGCGAAAGCAGACTTTGGTGATGGCCCTCACCAGCCGACTATAATGGCACACTTAGTGACCCAGGTGCCGAAAGCTGAATTTGAGTCGCCCCTGTTTTCTGGCCGCCTGATTCGATTCGCCCCGTAACAAGCCCAAACAGGAGGAACCGTCGTGCCAGAAACTCCACAGCAGTATACCCAGCGCATCCTCGGCCACATCGACAATAAAGAGCCGTTGCAGGTGCAGCAGTCGACTCCCAAAAAACTCTCGAGTCTGATCCGAAAACTGAACAAAAAACAACTCACCAGGCGCCCCGCGCCCGGAAAATGGTCGATCGCGGAGATTCTCGCCCATCTGGCGGATACCGAATTAGCCGGCGGCTGGCGTATGCGGATCATTTTGAGCCAGAACGGCACCCCGGTACAGGCGTTCGATCAGGATGCCTGGGCAAACACTTTCAACTACATCCAGCGTGATTCCAAGTCTTCCCTGGAAACGTTCAGAATATTGCGCGAGAACAACCTCGCACTCTTGAAATCCGTCCCAAAGAATCTTTGGGAAAACTACGGCATGCACCAGGAGCGCGGGAAAGAAAGCATCGCGCACATCGTTCGCATGTTTGCGGGACATGATCTGAATCACTTGCAGCAGATCGAGAAGATTGTGAAGGAGAGCCGGCGATGATTTCACTCTTGCCCACTGGCGGTCTTCCGCGCGTACGCCCGACCAGCGCGGCGATTCCACGACTGGCGACTAGCCACTAGCCACTGCTTCTGAGTTCCTGATTGAGACCGGTCTCCCAGCCCGTGTAAGAAGTGATCACTCGTTACCTACGTCATCTCGCTCTGGCACTTTCTCACGCTTAGTCTGGCAGCATGAGAAACAAAAAATGGCTTCTGCTGCTGGCCGTGCTTTCCACCTGCGTCATAAGCCACGGGCAAGAAAGATATCTGCCTGACGCACCGTCCCATCACAAGTTCTGGGATCGTTCCAATACAGCCTTGTTTACCATTCATGCGGCCATGGAAGCCACGGATTTTGGGATCACGCATCAGAATCTGAGTAACGGAGGCCAGGAGATGAATCCAGTCGCAAATCGGCTTTGCGAAAGCGGAACGGCCGGCCAGGTGGTTTTCTTTGCCGGACGAACTGCTGGCGTTCTAGGCTTAAGCTACTTCTTCCACAAAACGGGACACCACAAGTGGGAGCGTGCCATCACCGCATTGGCAATCTCTGACTCCAGTTACGGCGTGATCTACAGTTTCGCTCATCATTAGAAGGTCTGTGGCGCTGAGCGGGTCGAAAACCCGGTTGACACGGGGGACCGAATCAAAGTAATTTTCCTTCGTCGGAATCCAGGTCTCTCATGAAACGTTGGCAGTGGGCGCTTCTCATTTTTGAACTTGCGCTATTCGCACTGATTCTGGTCCTGCCCCAAGTGGAGCTGCCGGAATTTGCGTTTCAACGCAGAACCTCTCCCATCGCAGCCAAGGCGAGCTTGTCTAGTTCCTCAGTTCGTCCGGCGGTAGCTCTCAAACTGCCCCTGCTGATTCCCGGGCGCGTCCTTGAATCGCTTGCCGAGGCCAGACTAGCTCTTTCCCCCGCACGCTCGCAGACGCGGCTCTCGCTGTTGTGCATATTGATCTGCTAGCCGCTGCTTCTAACCCTTACTCACCCTGTCAATCCATTAAATGAGTTTGCTCCGCGCGGGCGTGCCCGTGGCTCTATTGCGGGTGCGTGGAGCCTCGGGGCAGTCGCTCCGGTTGGGTGTGCGCTGGAGGATCCGCAAGGATCGCGCCTCCATCCGTTGAATGACTGCCCCGTGTTAAGTTCAACACTCAGCAATCAGCACTCGGCATTCAGCCACTTGCGGCTCGGGAGCAGGATGCTAAGTCCCAAGACTCTTGCTAGGTGCTGAGTGCTGAGTGCTGTCTCCCCTACCGTGATCGCGCCAGCACCAACGTCACATCATCCGGCTGTTCGTTAGCGCCAATCCAGTCGTCCACGGCGGCGGTCACGATTTCGCTGATGCGTGCCAGCGGTAATTGCCGATTCTCGCGAACTAATTCAATCAGCCGGTGTTCACCGAATTCGCCAAAATCATTTTCCGGCTCGGTGACGCCATCGCTATAGGCGAGAAAGATCTCGCCACGCCTCAATGGGACGCAATCTTCTTCATAATGGACCTGGTTGAAGAGCCCGATGACGGTGCCTCCGCACTCCAGTCGCCGGAATGAACCATCTTCACCCAGGATAATCGGCGGTAGGTGGCCGGCATTGCTGTAAGTGAGTTTACGTTGTTGCCCGTCGTAAATTCCCAGGAATAAAGTGGCATATTTTTCCGCCGGCGTGCTGTCGTAGAGATGATGGTTCAACAACGAAAGCATCGTCGCGGCAGAAACCTCAGCTCCCTGCAAGGTTGAAGGTCCTTTCCCAGAGCCTGCGATTGCGCCCACCGGTACTGCCTCCTGCAGCAGCGGAATGCTTTCCAGACTGTAGGCTCGCACGGCGGAATGAATGGTGGCCATCAACAACGCGGCTGAAATTCCTTTCCCGCTGATGTCTCCTACCGCCAGAATCAGTCTTTCGGGGCCCAGAGTTAAGAAGTCGTAGTAATCGCCACTCACGGTTCGAGCGGGACGGCAGAATCCGTGTACCTCGAGCGAGGGAAGCTGAGAAATACGTTGTGGAAAAAGTTGTTCCTGTACTTCCTGCGCAATGGCCAACTCATTTTCCAGACGCTGCTTCTGCTTTTGTTCCTCGATTAGTTTCTCAATCGAGGCCGTCATGGAATTAAATGAGTTCGCCAGGGTAGCGAGCTGATCGTTCGACTTCACCGGAATGCGATGGCTGAAATCACCACGATTGATGTGTTTGGTGGCCTCGTAAAGTTGAGCCACGGCTCCCGTGACGGTGCGCGTCAGGCGCGTGCCAATGAGTAACGCCGCCGGCAGTAGGATCACCCCGAGTCCCACGGCCATTACCAGCAAAATTACCTCGACTCCCTTGGCGAAGTCGCCCAAGGCAGCGAACAGCCGGGCATAAAGGATCGAAGGACGAGTCTGAATCTGTAGCACGGCGCCCGCTCTCTTTTGCTCTCCGGTTGCCCAGTCCACCACGGGAAGCGGCGTCCCGAAGTCAATTTCACGATCGAATCTTCCGTTGGACGCGGCCAAATTCCCAGCCGTGAAACTGGGACGAAGGTGTTCTTCCCCGTTCTGAATGTCGATCGCGTCCTTGCTCGCCCGATACTTAAACCCTTCGTTGGCTTTCTGCTCTTGAGAGGCGAGAGGTGCGGATTTGTTCGCAGGAACGCTGGTTTGCTGTGGTTCCGGGGCTGAGACGTAAAGCGTAATCTCGCCAAGTTCAGCGGCCACCTGATCCAACAGCTTTCGATCCAGCTCGTCACTCGAAATAACTGTCAGCTTCCGAGGACCGACATTCAAGACCGTCGCGGCGCGAAGATAAATCTTGCCCTGATCGCGTACCACTGCCTTGAAGCGAGGAGTTAGAAACGAAGGCAGCGAAAACGGTGTGCCCTCCTTGCGGTCGCAAACCGGCAAAGCTTTTGCGTCCTGCCATCCACAGATCTCCTGGTGTGACCAGGACGGCTCATGTCGCCTGAGTCCTTCCAGAGAGTCTGCTGTTGCCTTTTCGCTCCGTTCCAGGCGGGTTGCCAATTCATTCGCAATTGCTGCGTTCGCAGCTTCCAAACTACGCAGGCGGGAATTCAGCTCCGAGATCACAACAAAGTTGGCAAACTGTCCAGCGAACAAATAAATGGTGATGAGTGCCATTGCCGCCAGCAGAGCGGTGGGTATCACACCGATGAAGACGTAAGTGACAATCAGCCGGTTGCGAAGTCGCCACAGAAGTCTTTTCTTGAGCCAGCGATAGGCCACAATGGCGAACAGAACGATGACCCCGAAGCTCAGGAAGAACACCCAGCCGGTGAGGCTCTCTCCGTAGGAAAGCTTGAATAGCCCAAGCAATTTCTGCAGCGCAAACAGCAGCAGATCCAGTCCCAATAAGTACCAGGCCGTTCGCGCCACCTTGCTGGTGGGCATCAAGCCCATTTCAAATAATCGAAGACGGAGATGGCGGAAATAATTCATTACACACAACTGATTATAGATGTCCCGTAAAAGGCCAACTTTTACCGTCAGATCTCCGGGTAAAAGTCGAAGAAAGCCTCAAGACTGGTCTTTAACTGATTCTCGATCTCTTCTTTGCTGCCTTCGAGTACGTGCATAGTGACGTGCGCTTCGCGCCCGTTTTTGAGCTTAAGCGTGGCGTTTCCCACTTCAGCCACTTCCTCGGAAGGCAGCAAACGCATTCCATAGACTAGCGTTAGATTTGCCATTGCGTAATTCTAATGCACCCGCTTCGGTTCTCAGGTCTCAGGCGCCGGGTCTCAGCTCGTGGTTCGAAACCGACACGTGAGACCTGACACCCGAGCCCCGACACCTAACCTGCTAAAATCCTTCCGTGCTCCAGAGATTCTTCCTACTTCTGATCAGCATTGGGGCAGTGAGCGCTGCCGCGCAGCAGCCATCCCAGCCGCAAGTCAAAGTAAATGTGCTGAACGTCTGCTCGCCTTCCCCCGAAGAGAAGGAAGCGATTGTCTCGGCGCTCACCCGCATACCAAAGCAGCCGTTGTTCAGCCCGGATTTCGAAGTCGATCGCGGACGCACCAGCCTTCAGGAGGGTCCCGGTTTTCTTCAACCTGGCCAAAGCGGTCAGGATTCTTCCCAGTCCGCGACGGCCACGTGGGTGCGAATCCGTCGTGAATTTTCCTTCCAAGCGATGTTTTCCACGGTGCAGTATTCGTTCAGCCAGGACGCGAAAACCATGATGGAGACGTTAGTATTTCGCGTGCGCGACCCCAAAGATCTGATGCAGGTTTCGATTGAGGACAGCGCGTCGTCGGTGACCTCGCCCTCAGGCATGCTGTCCACCAACACACCCGTCAGCAGAATCAAATTGGAACGTTTTGGCAAGTCTTCGGTTGTGCTCGCCCGCTGCCCCGCGCCTGAAGCCGGGCCTGCGCCGGACCAAAGCGCCTATGGCCCACTATTTCAGAATGCGTCCGACATTGTCGCGAACTACCGTAGTCTGCTACGAGCTGCCCGTGTCGTGCCCGACGAACTGGCGCGTGTCGACTTGTTCGCTCCCTCGAAGCCACTGCCAAAGGCCGCCGCCAGAAAGCCTGCGCCCAAAAACAAATGATCTCCTGTATGCTGCATTTCCGGCTTGCAACTAATTCCGGAATTCACAATCTAAAACCTTAACTACATGGATAACATTCGCAATGTCGTCATCATCGGATCCGGCTGCGCAGGTCATACTGCTGCTCTCTACACCGCACGTGCCAAGCTAAAACCGCTGGTGCTGGAAGGTCACGAGCCTGGTGGCCAGCTCTCGCTCACTACGCTGGTAGAAAATTTTCCCGGATTCCCCGAAGGCATTCAGGGTCCAGCGCTGATCGAAAACATGCGCACGCAGGCGGGCCGTTTCGGCGCCCGCTATGAGCTGGGTCATGTAGTCAGTGCTGACCTGAGCAAACGCCCTTTCACGTTGCAGGTTGGTAAGGAAAAGATTCTCACCCAGACTCTGATCATTGCTACCGGCGCTTCGGCACGATGGTTGGGACTGCCCAGCGAGCAGGCACTGATTGGACACGGAGTCTCGTCATGCGCCACATGTGATGGTTTCTTCTTTTCCGGCAAAGAAATTGCCGTAATCGGGGGCGGAGATTCCGCTATGGAAGAAGCCATCTTCCTCACTCGCTTCGCCTCTAAAGTAACGCTGATCCATCGCCGCGACCAGTTCCGTGCCTCCAAGATCATGCTCGACCGCGCCCAGCAGAACGACAAAGTGCACTTCCTCACGGACACAGTAGTGGAAGATGTTTATGACCCAGCCCAACAGGAAGTCACGGCCCTCAAGCTGCGCAATCTGAAGACCGACAAGGTCTGGGATTTTCCCACCAGCGCCATGTTCCTGGGCATCGGACATAATCCCAACGCCAGAATGTTCGAAGGCCAACTAGATTTGGATCAAGACGGATACATCATTACAAAGGATTGTGTCTTCACCCGCGTGCCCGGCGTATATGCCTGTGGCGACGTGCAGGACCGACGCTATCGGCAGGCCATTACCGCCGCCGGAACTGGATGTATGGCTGCACTAGAGGCAGAGAGATTTCTAGAACAGGACGAGTAGGCCGTCAAAAATTCCTCACAGTGAGATTCTAAAATGAACTATCGCACTCTTGGACAGACCGGCCTCAAAGTCAGTGAGATCAGCTTCGGCGCTTGGGCAATCGGCGGCACCAGTGAAGCCGCCGGCACGCAATGGGGATGGGGCGAAACACCAGAAGCTGACGCCATCGCCGCTATCCGCCGTGCTCGCGAACTGGGTGTCAATTTTTTTGACACAGCTGACGTTTATGGGAACGGACGCAGCGAGGAAGTCCTTGGCAAGGCTCTTTCTTCAGAATGGGACAAAGTTTACGTTGCTTCTAAAGTCGGCAACGTCGTGCGGAACGGCGTCGGCGGCAAAGACTGGAGTCGCCAGCATATTGTGCAGTCCTGTGAAGCCAGCCTGCGACGCCTTAAGAAAGATGTGATCGATCTTTACCAGCTCCACAACCCGGACGAGCATGACATCCGCAAGGGCGACTGGCCCGAAACTCTCGAACTACTTCAGAAGCAGGGCAAGATCCGCTGGTACGGCGTATCGGTGTTCTTGCCGGAAGAAGGTATGGCGGTCCTCGAGCGCGGCAAAGGACAAGTAATTCAACTTGCTTATAACGCCCTTCGACTGGAGATGGAAGAAAGGGTGCTGCCGCTGGCGCAAAAGAAAGATGTTGGCATTATTGCCCGAGTACCGCTTTACTACGGAATTCTTGCCGGGAAATTCAAACCCGGCACTACTTTCGCTAGCGACGATCATCGTTCGCACACCCTGCCGCCATCCACCATGCGCGAACTTGTCCCGCGGGCTTCGCGGCTTCAGAAACTGGCAGGCATCACTCCTGGCGACTCTGCTGCATTCGGCAAATGGTCGCTGAAATTTATTTTGTCTCACCCGGCCGTCTCTACAGTAATTCCCGGCGCGCGCAATCCGCAGCAGGCGGAGAAAAATTCCAGCGCGTCCGATGGACAATCCTTGCCCAAAGACCAGGTGGAAAGTGTCCGCAAATTTTGGCGTGAAGATTCCTGGCTGCGGGAATTGCGGACCGGCTTGTAGCTAGCTTGGTTATGCGACTCGGGTCTGAGGCGCTTGGCCGCGAAGCGACTCGGCTTCAATAAAGATGCGCTTGATTGTCGGTTCTTCTTGCCGGATGCGCCGTTCGATACGGTCAATGCTTGATTCAAGCTCGGAGACGCTGAGGTCAGGGCGAAACTTGATGGTAGCCGCCAGCAGCACTTGATCCACTCCCAACTGCATGGTGAGCAAATCTCCCACCGCCTCAACGGAAGGTTCTGAGCTGATAATCTCTCTCACCCGGCGTATCTGATCCGGATCGGCACTCTCACCGACCAGCAATGCCCCACTTTCTGTTGCTAGAACCAAAGCGACTGCTCCTAAAAGCACTCCTATCAACGTGGAAGCGATGGGATCCAGATAAGGATTGTGAAGCATTTGTCCCAAAAAAATTCCGAGGAATGCGAGTGCGATTCCAATCAGAGCCGCTGAATCCTCAAGAAATACCGTGAACACACTGGGATCTTTACTCCGGCGGATTACCCGCCACAGTGTTTCTCCACGCTTTTTTTGCGACTCGAGGGCACGGCGGGCAATGTACCAGGAATAACCTTCGAAGGCGGCAGCCATGATCAGCACTGTATAGTTCCAGCCTGGATTGCTCACTGGCCTTGGCCTGAATAAGCGAGAAACTCCCTCGAAAAAAGAGAATCCGCCGCCCACTCCAAAAATAAAGATCGCTACGAGCAGCGACCAGAAGTAAAGCTCCTTGCCGTGCCCAAAGGGATGGTCGGGATCAGGTGGACGTTGGCTGCGTTTGATTCCCAGTAACAGTAAGAGCTCATTGCCCGTGTCCGCCGCGGAATGGAAAGCCTCCGCCAGCATGGCGGAACTGCCGGTATAAAGAGCTGCCACGAGCTTGCTGATCGCGATTGCCAGATTGGCGGCAATGGCAGTGTAAATAACTTTCAGTGAGGAGCCGGAAGCCACATGCTTCCGACGCGAAACCGTGCCATGAAGATGCCTGAACAATCAGAATCCCAAGAAACAAAACGGCTTGGTCCGGAAGTCTTACACGGGGCCGTCTTTGGAACTACCGCAGGTTACCAACGTCATCTTCACCATCCAAGCCTCCGCTAGGTAAGCTTCAGATGTCAGTACCTCACACATGCTGCCCCGAACCACAATTGTGATATTGGCTCTCTCATCGATATTGGTCTTCACTTCCACCTTCTCGAGTGCTCAGCAGGAACAATCCGAAACCAAACGCAAAGTTGTGACTCGTGTGGTTCCAGCGTACCCGGACCTGGCTCGCCGAATGAATGTGAGAGGGACGGTAAAACTGGAAGCTGTGGTTGCGAGCAATGGCAACGTAAAGTCACTGCAGGTACGAGGCGGACATCCTCTTCTGACAGAAGCCGCGCAACACGCGATTCTGAAATGGAGATGGGAACCGGCTTCCCACGAGACTCGCGAACCGGTCGAAGTGAGATTCGATCCTCGTTAAGTTGCCCTCCCGAAGTTGCCGCGTCGTCTGAAATCCTCTCTACGTTGTGATACAAATTTCGGTGAACGACATGCCCGAGCAATGCAACCCTCATTTAATTCTGTTTAGGCTTGCAGGCGTTCCGTGCTGAGAGCACTCTTCATCTCTCTTTCGGAAAGCCGGTCCCTCCGCACGTTTGCCGAGCGATCTAGTATTGGCCAACGATTATCCAGCCGCTTTGTGGCCGGAACCGAAGTGGAAGACGCTCTCCGCGCTGCCCGAGCCGTCAACCAGGCGGGCATGAGCGTCTCGATTGACAATCTCGGCGAAAACGTTACCAACGCCGAAGAAGCCCGCTCCAGCGCCCAGCTTTATAAGGCAGCCACGATGGTCCCGCCGAATTTCGTTCGCGTGGATATGGAAGGTTCCCCTTACACGCAGCGCACGCTTGATTTTGTTCACGAACTTCACCGCCAACCGGAAAATCAAGGACGCGTGGGCGCGGTCATCCAGTCCTATATGCGCCGCGCCGCGAGCGACATTGAGAGGCTTCTGGACGAGGGCATTCGCATCCGGCTATGCAAAGGCGCCTACAAAGAGCCGCCGGAGATCGCGTTTCAGAAGAAATCAGAAGTGGATGCGAACTACGTCAAGCTGATGAAGATTCTAATGAAGAGCGGGATCTATCACGGTCTGGCGACCCACGACGAAAAAATCATCAACCAAGCCAAGGCCTTCGCTACCAAGAACCGCATTTCTCGCGACGCCTTTGAATTTCAGATGCTTTATGGCATCCGTCGCGATCTGCAGCAAGCCCTGGTAAGAGAGGGATGGCGGATGAGGGTTTACATCCCGTTCGGCGCGGAATGGTATCCCTACCTTATGCGACGCCTGGCCGAACGCCCGGCCAACGCATTGTTCATTGCTAGGAATCTGTTTCGAAAATAAATCTGAATTCGAACAGGTGAGGCAGGCAAAAACTATTCTTCCGACCCTTGATCGCTCTGGCCGCTCTCGGCTGGGGCCAAGGGAAGCTGGGAAATCCCATTCAACAAGCCACGCTCTTCGGGGGAAAATTGGTTCTTGAAGCGGTCAGAATCAATCGCTTGCTGGCGCTGGTCCGGAGGCATATTCCGCAGGTCGGAGATCGCGCCCTGCACCAGCTTCCGGCGTTCCGGCGCCAGATCCTTGAGCTGCGAGAAAAGCTGCTTGGCGTTCTGTTTTTGCTGAGGAGTCAGGTGCTCCCAGGTCTCCATGCGGTCCAGGATGCGCTGCTGACGATCCGAGGGTAGGTTGCTGAAATGCTGCAACCGCTCTCTTAACCTTTGCTGCCGCTCCGGCGGAAGACTGCGGAACTGGGTATCGTTGTCCAGTGCCCGTTGCTGCTGATCAGGTGGCAAATCTTTGTATTGGCGCAACCACTCGCCGACATGATGTCCGCGTCCACCGGCCTGTTGCTTCCGTTGCTGTCGGTCGCCGCGACGTTCCTTGGCAAACGATGGCATGGGGCTGGCCACGACCAGTGCCAGACTGATCATCGTCGCCCACACGGTTATGAAGCGGTGCCGCAACACTTGTGTTCTCGTTTCCATCCCATCTAACGTTTTGAAATCTTCTCGCTCAAAAAAAACCAACAGAGATGTTCGAGACGCCTGCCTACGGATTAGCGTTCACATCCTGCTGCACCTGCAAGTCGTCCAACACATCGAAGTCGGAGTAAAGCTCGTGATTCTTGTCCAACGCTTGTAGGTCGCCAACTGCCGTGCCTGGTTCGGCCGCTACTGTAGTCTGAGTTGTGGGCTGGCCAGTTTCTCCCTTGGGGAACAAAGTTACGCCTACCGCGATCATCACCGCGAAAGACACAGCTAAGGCAGGCTTGCGGAGCCATTGCAGCCATCCCTCGGTCTGTTTCGTCTGCTCCTCGCGCAGACGGGCTCGCAGCCGCACGTCAAAATACGGCGACGCATCCGGAACCTTCCACTCATCCAGCAGTCTCATCGTCTGCCGGAAAGCTTCCAGTTTGCCGCTGCACTCAGCGCAGATCTGAAAGTGATTTTTCATTTCGGGCGTGACCGCGCCCAGTCCGGCGGCCAGGTCCGGCATCAGTTCGCGCATCTGGTTGCATGTCATAACAGTGTCCTTCATACAAACTCTTTAAGCTGCTCGCGCAGACTCTCGTAAGCACGGAACAATAGTGACTTCGTGGCCGACTCACTCAATTTCAGCACCAACGAAATCTCCCGGTAGTCCATCTGCTGATATTTGTGCATGACGACCGCAATTCTCTGCCGCTCCGGCAAAGCTTCAACCCGCCGACGGATAGCAGACAGCCGCTCCCGCCGCATCAGCATTTCTTCCGCCGTGAGCGAGTCATCCGGAACATCCATAGCCGCGCCGGTATTTTCGTCCGGCTCGTCCAGACTGACGATGTTCTCAGGACGTTCATGGCGTGTGTCCCGCGCGTGGTTCGCTGCCAGGTTGGTTGCGATCCGGTACAACCACGTAGTGAACTTGGCGCTAGCTTCGTACTTCTCGCGCGAGCGATAAATACGCAAAAAAACTTCTTGCGCCAGTTCCTCCGCCACCGCCGGATTACGCGCCATGCGGTACATGAAGTTCTGCATCGGCCGGCGATACTTTTGCAGCAGATAATCGAAAGCAGCGTCGTCGCCTGCTTTCACCCGCAACATCACTTCGGCATCGCTGAGCCCATCCGGAGAGAGACCGGCGACTGCCTGCGTAGGAGGCACTCCACCTCGGCCCGCGAGCAACCCGCTATCTAGGGCTATGCTGCTCACACTGATATCAACCCTTTCGGTGGCCAAAAGTTGCGTCGGAGATGGCTCGGAAGTGCCATCCCCAGAGGAGGCTACGGGCACTTTGGCGGGCTTGGGTTCGGTCGGCATTTCGCGCTTATGCCACTAATGACTAGGGGCGCGGAGGACAGGTCCCCGGTCGCACCTAGACTTAGGCTATCATGCTGGCAGCGGGACCGAAAACGGTTCAGTTGCTACAATATAGCGGCTCCGGGGGATCAACCTGGCAGGCAAGGTGCACTCCGCCATCTGCAATGGACGACTTCGCAGTTAGCCTGGCGCTGGCGCATCCAGAATCGTGCTCTGAGTTGGCCTCATCCCGTTACTGCGTATCCTCTTGCGCTCCGCCGCACGATGGTTGCGTAGTTACCTCCACATCCGGGTAATTCACAGACAGGCCCATCAGAAGTCGATCATCCATGGGCTTTCCGTTGAGATTCGCATCGAGGAACCCTGCAACGTAGTCTCGTACTGATCCCGCGGTTCTGGTCATGCCTACAGTGCCGGTTTTGATCGCGCCATTTGCCAGCCAGACTGCGTCGGAGGGCGTGAGATGTTCGGCACCTTTAAGATTCACGGCAAGCCTTGGACCGTGCAGCCCCTTCCACAAATGGCAAGTATCTGCGTCCCAGTGATCGCCGCGCGCAAACAGCATCATGATGGGCTTGTCCGTCGGGCTGAACAACGACCCCGGCATCACGCCATCGATAGATATGCCCGCGCGGAAACGTGAATCAAGTTCGACGCCGAGAAGCGCCGTCAATCCGCCGAGCGAATGACCCGCAAGGGCGATGCGAGAAAGATCCAGTTTGCCTGCAAACGGACTGGAGTCGCTGACGTTTAGCCGCTCCAGTTCATCCATGACGAATTTCAGATCGCTCAACCGGACAGCGACGGCAAGAGATGTCGATTGTCCAT
>WNGG01007428.1_pt1 | contig 24436 bp, 21 predicted proteins | sample 5400661 | NCBI WGS metagenome assembly WNGG01 (sample SAMN13153372, study PRJNA577476) | soil metagenome | isolation source: 100 cm soil or saprolite under Garry oak tree replicate 1 | place: USA:California | collected 2016-06-15
TGAGCGGCATGTCGACGAACGCCGTGTATCCGCCGGCCTCCAACGCGGCCGATCCGTGGGCGATGTCCTCCCACTCGGTGCGGCCCGGCTCGTTGAAGTGGACGTGGGAATCGATGCCGCCGGGAAAGACGTACAGCCCGGTCGCGTCGATCTCCTCACCGCCACCGCCGAGGTTGGGGCCGACCTCGGTGATGAGGCCATCCTCGATGGCGATGTCCGCTACCTCGACGCCGCCTGCGGTGACGATGGTGCCGCCGCGGACGATCACTTCTTGCCGAGCAGCTCCAGAAAGCGGCCGAGGACGTCAATCGCCACCGCGACGTCCGCCTCCTCGACCGACTCCGCCGGGTTGTGGCTGATGCCGCCCTTGCAGCGAACGAACACCATGCCGATGTCGGTGATCTCGGAAATGTACACGCCGTCATGGCCGGCGCCGCTGGCCACCGCCACCGCACCATCGCCGATGGCCTCGCGCAGAAGGCCGGTGATGCTCGGCGAGCAGGCGACCGCGGCGCGCTCGCTCACGGGGACCACGCTCACCTCCAGGTTCCGATGCCGAGCGATCTCGCCTGCCAGGTGCAGGAGGGCCTGGCATTCGAACTGCCGCTGCTCGTCGTCAGGGCTGCGAACGTCGAGGCTGAGGGTGACCTCGCCGGGGATCACGTTGGCGGCGCCCGGCCGGACCGTGAGCCGGCCGACGGTCGCGACGAGGCCGGGCTTCTCGCGTACGCCGTCGACCGCCTCGACGAAGAGCGAGGCTCCGACCAGCGCGTCACGGCGCTGTGGCATCGGCACGGTGCCGGCGTGGCCGGCTTCCCCGGTGAAGGTGAGCTCGTGGCGGCTCTGCCCGGCGATCGCGGAAACCACACCGACCGGCAGGCCGAGTTGCTCCAGCACCGGTCCCTGCTCGATGTGCACCTCCACATAGCCGAGCGGACGCTCGCCGCTCCATCGGTCCTCGGCGATCCTGTCCGGGTCGCCTCCGAACCTGCGGATCGCCTCTGCCATCGTCACGCCGTCCGCGTCCGTACGCTGCAGCTCCGCTCGATCGAGACGGCCGGCCAGCGCGCGGCTGCCCAGATAGGTCGAGCCGAAGCGGAGGCCTTCCTCGTCGGCGAATGCCAGCACTTCGATGCCAAACGGCAGCCGCAGGTTCGCGTCGTGCAGACGCTGGACGGCAGCGATCGCGACCACGACGCCGAGCGGTCCGTCGTACTTGCCCGCGTCGCGGACCGAGTCGAGGTGTGAGCCCAAAAGCAGGGTTTCGGGTCCGGTCCCTTCGTACCGGGCGCGCAGGTTGCCGATGTTGTCGCGCGTCACGGTCATCCCGGCCTGGTGCATCCACCCCGCGACGTGCTCGTGAGCGCGGCGCATCGCGTCCGACGCGAACGGCCGGGTGATCCGGCCGGGTTCGTCCGTGCAGGCGGCGAGGATCTCGCATCGCTCGAGCGCGGCCGCTCCGTCGTTCACGGCTGAGAGGTAAACCTGATCTCCTGCGCTCCCTTCCACAGCACGAGGTCGCCGAGCTCCTTCAGTCGGTCACTGCCTTCGAAGATCGTGGCGAAGTGGTTGCCCGCGAGCTGTCCCATCCGGCTGGCGAAAAGCGTCGCGCCGTAGGGGAACAGGATCTCGGTCTCGCTGATCCCGCCGGGGTAGAGGAGCAGCTGGCCCGGGGCGGGATGACTGGTGTGGTTCTCGTAGCCGAGGCCGAAGTCGAGCTCACCGAAAGGAATCCACGCGGCCTCACCGCTCCAGCGGGCCTGGATGAGCTGTGTTTCGAGCGGCAGCATCGACTCGAAGGCTTGGCAGGTCCGAGGGGCGGCTTCCCTCTCCATTCGCGCGAGAAAGCGCATGTCTGCGACCTTGATCTCGACGTTCATGCGCATAAAAGTAGCGCCGCTGCCTTGTCGAGGCAGCGGCGCTGGAAAGATCTGAGTTACGCCCGGGACCCGGCCATTCCCGCAGGGCTCGCCGCCCGGCGGCTCATCATGTTGAAGGCGTAGTAGAGGATGCCGGTCAGGACGAAGCCAACGATGAACGTGATGTCGCCGATGCCTGGGTTGGCCGACGGGATGACGCCGGTGTAGAGGATGTTGTTCCCGAACAGCCATACGGATACGACCAGGCCGATGGCCATCGCTGCGGCCCCCTGCCAGCGTTGGTACTTGGTGTCGTAGAAGATCGACTCGTCACCGTAGTCGCCTTTGCGCAGCCAGTAGTCAGTGAGCACCACCGCGAGCCACGGCCCGATCCAGTAGCTGATCAACAGCAAGAAGAACTCGTACTTGCTGCCGGGGCCGACGTTGGCCTGGCCGACGATGCCGATGATGTAGCCGAGCACACCGGCGGAGACCGCGAGGAGCGCGCGGCGCTGGCGCAGCGTGAGCCCCATCTCGCGGATTCCAAGCGCGACCAGGGACATCGTGCCGCTGTAGATGTTGATCGCGTTGGCGGCGACCGCACCGATCGCGATGCAGAGCAGGGTGAGGTAGTAGATCAAGTCCGGCATCGCCACCCGGAGCTGCACAGTTGGGATGTCGGTGGGTCCCCACTTGGTGCCCGCGACGGTGGCGAGCGCGGCGCCCGCGAGCTCGATCACCACGCACGACACGAAGACGCCCATGGCCGCCCAGAACCCGACCATCTGCCGGTTCGTGTTGGGCGGCAGGTAGCGGGTGTAGTCCGCCGCGTACGGATTCCAGCCCGCGGCGTACCCGAACGTTGCCGTGAACAGCAGCGTGAAGCTGCCGAACTCGCCGACGAACACGGGCGCCTTGGCGTTGACGGGGGCCCCGAAGTTCGCCTTCGTGAAGATGAAGATGGTGGCCAGGGCGAAGACGATGCCGAGCAGCGGCAGCGCCCAACGCTCGAACACGTGGATGAAGTTGTGGCCCAGGGTGGCGATCGCGACCTGCGCCACGACGATGATCAAGAACGTGACCGCGAACGGAAGGTTGACGTTGATGAGCAGCGCCAGCGCCTGCAGCGCGAATGCACCGCTGACGCTGTTGACGATGAACCAGCCGATCGTGCCTGTGAACGCGTTCAGACCCGCGGGCAGGATGTTGCCGAGAAAGCCGAAGGCGCCCCGGCTCTCGACCATCATCGGCACGCCGAACTTCGGTCCCCACGACGAGAGGACCCAGTGCGTCAGCGAACCGAGCGCGCTGCCGACGACGATGGCCACCGCGGTCTGCCAGAAGCTGAGCCCGAACACCGCGATGCCGAGGACTCCGACGTAGACCGTCGCGAACTCGAGGTTGGGTGACAGCCACGTCCAGAACAGGTCGATCGGCTTGCCGTGACGCTCCTTGAGAGAGATGTACTCGACCCCGCCGGGCTCGACGGTGGCCACCCTCTCCCCGTAGTCGCCCTCCCGGACAGGTACGTGTTTCTCGACTTCCTGAACCGTTTGCATAGGCGCCTCCCCCAAACGCACTACAAACCGGACGAGTACGCCCGAAGTTTAAGGAACAATTAGAGTTCCGTCGAATGCTCGATTTGCTGCTTCGGGGCGCCAGGCTGCCTGGCGAGCTGGAAACCCGCGACATCGGCATCAAGGACGGCATGATCAGCGAGCCCGAGGCGGAGTCACGGCACGAGATCGACCTGGCCGGGGCGCTCGTGACGCCGGCGCTCGTCGAGCCGCACATCCACCTCGACGCCGTGCTGACGGAAGGTGAGCCGCGTCACAACCAGACCGGATCGCTCTTCGAAGGGATCGCGATCTGGGCGGAGCGGGTCAAGCAATTGACCGTGGAGGACGTGAAGCAGCGCGTCCGGACGGTCTTGCGCTGGCAGCTGGCCAACGGCGTTCAGTTCGTGCGCAGCCACGTCGACGTGTGCGACCCGGAGCTGAAGGCCGTGCGGGCGCTGGTCGAGCTGCGCAAGGAGATCGGTGACCAGATGTACCTGCAGCTGGTCGCGTTCCCACAGCAGGGAATCATGTCGTTCGACGGCGGCGAGGACCTGATGCGCCGCGCGATCGATCTCGGGGTCGACGTCGTGGGGGCGATCCCGCACTTCGAGCTGACGCGTGAGTACGGCGAGCAGTCGATCAAGTTCGCATTCGCGCTCGCCGCAAACAAGGGTCTGCGGGTCGACATTCACTGCGACGAGACCGACGACGACCAGTCACGCTTCGTCGAGGTGATGGCCGCCGAGACGATCCGGCTGGGGATGGGGGGCCGCGTCACCGCCAGCCATACCACGGCCATGCACTCGTACAACAACGCCTACGCCTACCGGTTGATCAACAACCTCAAGCGCGCGCAGATGCACATGGTCACCAACCCGCTCGACAACTCGACGCTGCAGGGGCGGTTCGACAGCTACCCGATCCGGCGCGGCCACACGCGGGTCAAAGAGCTGCTGGCGGCGGGCATCAACGTCTGCATCGGACACGACTCGGTGATGGACCCCTGGTACCCGCTGGGCTACGGCGACCCGCTTCAGTCGGCGTTCGTCCTGGCTCATTACGGACAGATGTCGGGCCACGGGGAGCTGCGGACGTTGATGGACATGATCACGTGGAACCCGGCGAGCGCGCTGGGCCTCGAGCACTACGGGCTGCTCCCCGGATGCCGCGCAGATCTCTGCGCGTTTGCCGCGCCGAGCGAGATGGACGCGATCCGGCTGATCGCGCCGCGCAAGCTGGTGCTGCGGGGAGGGAAGATCGTGGCGCGCACAGAGCCCGAGCGCACGACCGTGATATGGAATGACCGCGAGGAGCTCGTCGACTTCCTGAAGCCGGCGTCCAATCCCGCGCCGGTCAGTTAGAAAAAAATTCACCGCGAGTGCCGGCGCTCGCGGGCCTCAGCGCAATGCCAAACCCGCGAACGCCGGCCGTGGCGGTTATTTGAGTCCGCTCGTGAGCCGCGCTCGGACCGGCTAGCTGAGCGCGTAGATCCCCGGCAGCTCGCGGTAGAGGCCGGCGTAGTCGAGCCCGTATCCGATGACGAACCGGTCCGGGATGACAAACCCGGTGAAGTCGATCGGGACAGGGATCTCGCGGCGCGCGGGCCGGTCGAGCAGCGCGGCCACGCGCACGGAAGCAGGTCTCATGCGCCGGAATCGCTTGAGGATCGTGTCCGCGGTCCGGCCCGAGTCGACGATGTCCTCGACCAGCAGCACGTGTCGTCCCTCGAGCGAGCCCTCGACCATGTGCGCGATCTTCACCCGGCCTGTGCTCTTCGTCCCGGCGCCATAGCTCGCCGCACGTACGAACTCCAGCTCGGCCGGGATGGAGAGACTTCGCAGCAGGTCGGCCGCGAAGACCGTCGCGCCCTTGAGGATGGCGACCAGGACGAGCGGCGTCTCGATGTTCGCGTAGACCTCTGAGATCTCACGCCCTAGCTGCTGGACGCGTCTCGAGATGCGCTCGGAAGAGATCATCGCCCTGCCTGGTGCGCGTCTCGACCGGCGGGCCCTCGGAGGCGACACCACAGCCTCTGGCATGCGAGGAAGAGTCTAGTGTTGGCGCGATGCGCAAGGTCTATCGCGGCCGCGACATCGAGGTGAGCTTCGACCTCGACATCTGCATCCACATCGCGGAGTGTTTGCGCGGCGACTCGAAGGTCTTTCAGCTCGAGCGCCGGCCCTGGGTGCTGCCGGACGCGGGCAAGCCGGACCGCGTCGCTCAAGTCATCGAGCTGTGCCCGAGCGGCGCCCTGCAGTACAGGCGACTCGACGGCAAGGCGCAGGAGCAGCACTACGGCTCGACCACCGTCACGCCGATGCGAAACGGTCCGCTCCTGGTCACCGGCACCATCGAGGTCAGGCGCGAGGACGGTTCAGTCGAGACGCTGCCTCGCGCGACGCTCTGCAGGTGCGGCTTCTCGGAGCACAAGCCCTTCTGCGACAACAATCACCTCAAGATCAACTTTCAGGCGCCGGGCAACGTCTTCAAGATCCACCTGAGCCCGGTCCGGCCGGCACTCGACAGGCCGATCTCCAAAGCCGACGATCCCCGCGGCGCCGATTAGTTGCACGACGTCGAGCGGTTCAACCGCTGGGCTGAGTCCTACGACCGCCACATCCTCCAGAGGCTGATCTTCGAGCCGGTCCAGAGAACGCTGCTCGAGCTGGCCGCGGCCGAGGTTCCCGCGCCGGAGGCGATCCTCGACGTCGGCTGCGGGACCGGCCGGCTTCTGCGCGCCACCGAGGACCTGTTTCCGGGCGCGCGGCTCGAGGGCGTCGATGCGGCGGCCGAGATGGTCAGGTACGCCCAGGCGGCGATTCCCACGGGAAGCCGCATCCGGTTCCAGAACGCAGTCGCCGAGAAGCTGCCGTTCGGAAACGCCGAGTTCGACCTCGTCTTCAGCACCATGACCTTCCACCACTGGGCCGACCAGCGCGCCGGGATCGCCGAGGTTGCTCGCGTCCTCGCCCCGGGCGGCCGGTGGCTGCTCGCCGACTTCATCGCGACGGGCTGGATGCGCTACGTGCGCCGGTTCTTTCGGCTGAAGCGGTTCCCAGAGCGCAAGGTGCTCGACCCGATGCTGTCGGCGGCAGGCTTGCGCGTGGTGACGCAGCGACGCGTGTTGGGCGTCGGCAGCCAGGTGCCGGTGCTGGCGATCGGGCCGGTCAGCGCGCTCGGTGCAGAGTCGAGCTGAGGCTGCTCTCGGCGACCAGACGGCCCCGAAACCACACTCTCGACGGCGGAGGCTGCAGGCGAAGCGCATCCTCCCAGGTGGGCACCGGCAGCCACATGAGGTCGGCCCGGCATCCAGGCTTCAGCCCGTAGTCGCCCAGCCGCATCAGCCGGGCGGGGGCTTCGGTGACTGCGCGCAGCGCGAACGCGAGGTCGGCTTTCGTCGTCAGGTGCGCGGCGTGGGCGGAGATCAACACGACCTCCAGCATCGAGCCACGACCGAACGGATAGAACCCGTCCTCGATGCAATCCTGGCCGAACAGCACGTTGACGCCCGCGGCCCGGAACTCCCCGATCCGCGTGGTCCCGCGCCGGATCAACCCCCGGTCGCCGCGGCCCTGGAGGACCAGGTTGGTGACGGGGTTCGCGGCGATGGAGATCCCGGCCCGCAGGCACTTCTCGATCACGCGCTCCGCGTAGGCGTCATCAGCCGCTGCCAGCGAGCAGACGTGGCCCGCACAGACGCGGTCCACGTAGCCGCGTCGCAATGCTTCGTCCGCGACCATCTCGAGCGTGCGGATGCCGCCGTCGTCGGTCTCGTCGACATGCATGTCGAGGTCGCGGTCGAAGCGCTGCGCGAGCTCGAAGCACAGTCGCACGTGCTCGCGCTGGGAGGCCTCGTCGGGCTCCCAGTGTGGCATCCCACCGACGACGTCCGCGCCGGCTTCGAGCGCCGCCTCCATCAGGTCGTAGGCGCCCGGGTCGCGGATGAGGCCCTCCTGCGGGAATGCGATGGTCTGGACCTCGGCGATGTCCGCGCAGTCGGCCGCGGCAGCGAGGACGCCCTCGAGGGGAACCAGGCCGGCGATCGTGTCCACGTCGACGTGAGAGCGCAGCCGGGTGGTCCCTGACACGACCGAGTCTTCGATCACGCGCCGCGCACGTCCTCGCACGTCCTCGACCGTGTACCGCCGCTTTCGCTCGTGGATCGAGTCGATGGCGCCGGCCAGCGTGCCGTCGTGCTCCCGCAGCTGGCTCCGGATCAGCGCTTTGTCGAGATGGACGTGGCCGTCTATGAAGGCCGGCAGTACCAGCTGCCGCCCGCAGTCGACTACCTCGCCGGCGCCGGCCGCGGCGCCTGGCGATACCCCGGCGATCCGGTCGCCATCGACTTTGACGTCGACCACAGAGCCATCAGCCAGCCGGGCATCTTGCAAAGCCCACATCGGGGCCTTAACTTAGCGCGGGGCCCGGGTGGCCCGGGCCTCTCACAGGGGAGGGGCGCCATGGCGGTTGCAACCGGGAAGCGCGAGCGCGACGTCGTCTATCCGGAGGATCGGCTCCCGTGGCCGCAGACGATCCTCATGGGCCTCCAGCACGTCATGGCCATGTTCGGCGCCACGGTGCTGGTGCCGTTGATCCTGGGTTTCAATCCGAACACCGTCATCTTCTTCAGCGGCGTCGCCACCCTGATCTTCCTGTTCGTGACCGGGTTCAAGGTGCCCAGCTACCTCGGCTCGAGCTTCTCATTCATCGGCTCGGTGCTGGCGGTGCAAGGCACGCAGAATCCGAACCACGGGCTGGCCTACGCGGGCATCGTGATGGCGGGCGTCATCTACCTGGCCATCGGCGCCATCATCCACGTCGTCGGGGTCAACCCGATCCGGTTTCTGCTGCCTCCGGTCGTCACCGGGACGGTGGTGGCGGTGATCGGGCTAGCGCTGGCAAGCGCAGCGACCGGCAACTACGCCGGCGAACCCTTCACGGCCACGGTCACCCTGCTGGCGGCGGTCGCCGCCGCGGTGTACCTGCGAGGATTCCCGCGCCTGCTGCCGGTCCTCATCGGCATCGTGGTCGGCTACCTGGTCTCGATCTTCTATCCGCCGTGCGCAGCCGCCAGATCGGCGTGCCATATCGACTTCAACGCGATCGGGCAGGCTTCGATCGTCGGCGTGCCGACCTTCAGCTTCCCGGACTTCAGCCAGTTCGGCACCACGTTGAGCCTGTTCTTCTTCATCCCTGTGATCCTCGTCGCCGAGAACGCCGGTCACGTTTACGCCATCAGCGGGATCATGAAGCGCGACCTCAGCACCATGCTCGGGCGCACATTCATCGGCGATGGCCTGGGGACGACGATCAGCGGGTTGCTGGGTGGTACGGGCGAGACCACCTACGCAGAGAACATCGGCGTGATGGGCATCACGCGCGTCTTCTCGATCATGGTGTTCGTCGTCGCAGCGGTCTTTGCCATCCTGCTCGGCTTCATTCCGATCTTCGGCGCGCTCGTGCGCAGCATTCCGGTCAGCGTCCAGGGCGGCATCGAGATGTACCTCTTCGGGCTCATCGCCGTGATCGGGGGCAAGATCTGGGTCGACGCCAAGGTGGACTTCTCCAAGCGCGCGAACCTGGCCGTGGCGGCGATTCCCCTCATCATCGCGGCCGGCATCCCCGCCACCCAGGCCATTCCGATTCACATCGGCGGCCTGACCTTGACCTTCAACAACCTCGGCCTCGGCGCGCTCAGCGCCATCGTCCTGTACCAGCTCCTGCGCCCGGGCCACGTTCGAGACCAGGAGAGCGAGCCCGAGGAGGTCGTCGCCAGGGAGTAGGGCATGTGCGTTATAGAAATGTGAAGATCAACCGGCGGACGGTCGTGGGACACGCGTCCTGCCTGTGGCTGATCGTGCTGATCAGCCTTCTGGTCACACCGGTGGCGGGACAGGCGCGTGTGAGCGGGGGCTGCACAGCCTCGGCCACCGCGTCCAGGTCGGGATCGGTCGACCTGACGACCGCAACGGTCTGGCACGTGACTGACGCGGACGTGATCAGCGGCGCGGCCCGGGCACCAAGCTCCCAGCGTTCCGCGCAGCTGAAGGTGGTCATCTTTGGGGTGGGCCTTCCCCTGCTGGATCGTCAGGGCAACAGCACGACGGGTGCCGCGGGCCCGTACCGGATCGCGGACTACGACCACTACTCGCGGGTTCTGTCCGTGGCGGGTACGAGCACCAGCTGCGACGGCGCCGTCTTGATCATCGTCGATGACGTCGCCCCACTGGCGACCTGGGCCGGGGTCCTCGGCCTGATCGCGACCCTGCTCGGCCTGATCGGCTTGATCGCGAGCCTTTTCCTGCAACCGACCGGCTCCTCCCGCGTGGTGGGAATGATCGTGGGGTTTCTTGCCGGCCTTGGAGTCGGGCTCCTCCTCCAGGAAGCCGCAACGCTCGACCCCGCGAACGCGCTTGGGCTCGCGCTTCCGGTGGCGGGCGCCGTCATAGGGCTGGTCGTGGCGGGCGCCTTCTACCGCCGGCGCGCAGACCGGCTGACCTGACCGCGATCACCAGACCGCGTCTGGACCTGTGGCATTGTTTGGCGCGTGACCGAGAGCCTCGAGGAGCTGCGCCGGCGGCTGCGCTCCGGCACGCTGCCTGAGGAGCTGCTGAAGCCCGGCCGCGAGGTCGTTCTCCGCTCGGGCGATCGCGTGCTGACTCGCGACGAGCTGCGTGAGCACGCCGGGCACGTGGCGGGCGGCTTGCAGGGCCTCGGTCTCGGGGCGGGCGATCGCGTCGCCCTTTATGCCGCGAACTCGCTCGACTGGGTGATCGCGTATCTCGGCGTCCTGCGCGCGGGCGGATGCGTGGTGCTGATGAACCCGGACTACCACCTGTTCGAAGCGGAGCACATCCTCCACGACTCTGAGCCGGCCATGGTCATTGCGGACCGCGAGCGCGCCAAGGTGATCGGAAAGCTCGCTTTGCGCGCTGTGCCTCTGGAGGACCTGCCCCGCGCGCCGGCCGCGTCCTTGCATGCACTCAGCCCCCAAAGTCCGGCCGCGATCCTCTACACGTCTGGTACGACCGGACGCCCGAAGGGAGCGCTGCTCGACCACGGCAACTTCCTCGCCCAGGCCCGAGGCGCGATCGAGGTGTGGCGTTGGACGAAGAGCGACGTCCTCGTGCACGCGCTGCCGCTCTTTCACCTTCACGGACTGGGGATGGGGCTGCACGGCACGCTGCTGAGCGGCGGGAGCGCGATCCTGATTCCCTTCACGCCGCAGGGCGTGGTCACCGAGCTCCAACGTGGCGGGACGATGCTGTTCGGCGTGCCCTCGATGTACCAACGGTTGTGCGAGTGGCTGGAGGAGCACCCAAGCGACCTTTCGCCAGTGCGTCTTTTCGTCTCCGGGTCGGCTCCGCTTCCGCCCGCCCTGTTCGAGCGGTGTGCGCGCCTTCTCGGCCAGCCCCCGGTCGAGCGCTACGGCATCACCGAAGGCGGCATCGTCGTCACCAACCCCTATGACGGCCCGCGCCGGCCAGGACGCGTGGGCTTTCCTTTTCCCGGTGTCGAGGTCAAGCTCGGCGAGCTCGGCGAGGTTCAGCTCAAAGGGGGACAGGTGTTCAGCGGTTACTGGGGCAACCCGCAGGAGACGGAGGAGGCTTTCACGGCCGACGGTTTCTTCCGCACAGGCGACGTCGGCGAGATCGGCGAGGACGGCTCGCTCGCCATCCGAGGCCGGATCAAGGAGCTGATCATCACCGGCGGTTTCAACGTCTACCCGCGAGAGGTCGAGCTCGTGCTCGAGACGCACCCGGCCGTCCAGGAGGTCGCGGTGGCGGGCGTGCCCAGCGAGAAGTGGGGAGAGGAGGTCACGGCCTTTGTGGTGGCCTCGGGAACGGAGCCGCTGGACGAACGCGATCTCATCGCGTTCGCGCACGAGCGCCTTGCGGCTTACAAGTGCCCCAAGCGCGTGGTTGCCGTCGAGAAGCTGCCGCGCAACGCGATGGGCAAAGTCCAGCGCGGGCTGCTCGTGAAATGAGATTTCTCGACCTCACCCAGGATTTCTCGCTCCACACGCCCGCATTCGCGGGCTATCCGGGACCCGCGATCCGATGGATCAAGCGTCTCGCGTTCGAGAAGGCAGGCGGGCAGGAGATCACGATGACGCTGCATGTAAGCACGCACCTCGACGCGCCGGCGCACTTCCTGACCGGCGGCAAGTTCATCGGCGACCTGCCGCTTGACTTTCTGATCGGCCCCGCGTGCGTCGTCGACCTGCAGCGGTTTGGGATCGGCGACTACGACATCTACGGCCCCGAGCACTTCGAACGATGGGAGAAGGACACCGGGCTGAAGATCGAGCACGGCGACATCCTCGTCATCCGCACCGGCTACCACCGTTACTACCCGGAGAACTGGACCGACCGCTCACGCGTGGACGAGACGAGGTATTTCATCCGGCATCCCGGTCCCACCCGCGCGTTTGCCGAGTGGGTCCGGGATCGAGGCGTGCGCTGGATTGCGGTCGACGCTGGCAGCGCGGACCATCCGATGAACACCGTGATCCGCCGGATTCGAGCCGATGAGGCCGAGGAGGCGGAGAAGAAGCTCGGCCGCAGCCTGGACGAGATCTTCCCCAAGGCCGACTACCAGATCATGCACACGCTGCTGTTTCCTCTCGACGTGGTTCACATCGAGAACCTCGGCGGCCGGCTCGACGAGGTCCTGGACCGAAAGATCATGTTCGGCTGCTTTCCGTGGCGCTTCCAGGGCGGCGAGGCCGATGATCGACTAGGTGAAGCCGCCGCCGTTCGGGTACCACGCGCCCCGCACTGTCGACGAGGCGTGCACGCTGCTCGGCTCACTCGAGGACGCGAAGGTGCTCGCGGGCGGGCAGTCCCTCATCCCGCTGCTCAACTTCCGCCTGGCTCGGCCGAGCCACCTGGTCGACATCAACCGCATCGACGGCCTCGGTCGCATTTACGAACGCGACGGTGGGGTTGCGGTGCAGGCGCTGGCCCGCCAGGCGGACGTCGAGGACTCGGACCTGGTCGCGCGCGCCTGCCCGCTGCTGGCTGATGCAGTCCGCCTGGTCGCGCACCGCGTCATTCGCAACCGGGGCACGGTTTGCGGCAGCATCGCGCACGCCGACCCGGCCTCCGAGCTCCCTGCCGTGCTGCTTGTGCTCGGCGGAAGCGTGGTCGCCCAGTCGACCCGCGGGCGCCGCGTGATCCCGGGAGAGGTTCTGTTCCGCGGCGTGTTCGAGACCGTCCTGGAGCCCGACGAGCTGCTGGTCGAGGCCTGGTTCCCGGTGTTCGGGGGCAAGCACGCGATCCTGGAGGAGTCGCGCCGGCACGGCGATTTCGCGCTGGCCGGCGTCGTGCGGGCCGGCGAGCGGCTGGCGCTGTACGGGGTTGCCCCTACGCCGGTCCTGGCCGATCCGCAAGACCCTGCACGCGGCCTGGAGCCCAGCGGCGATCTCGAGGCCAGCTCCGACTTTCGCATCCACCTCGTGCGGGTGCTGGCCGAGAAGGCGCTCGCCTAGGTGGCGCGGCCCCGAAGTTCCTTGCATCTTCGCGTCCTCAGCGGCCGGGCGCCTGCGGCGCTGAAGCCTGCGTCAGGGGGCCCGGCGCTGCGTCGTCATGCAGCTTTGGCTGCACTCCTCCTCGCGCCACCCCTTCCTTGGCTCCGGCCGCCGACGCCGCGAAATATGCGGCGGACCTCGGAGCCGCGCCACCAATGAGGGTCAACGGCGTCGAGCATCCCCCGCCGGGGAATCCGCGCCGGCTTCTTTCCGACCACCTTCGCCACGACCTCGGCCTGACCGGCACGCACGTGGGCTGCGAGCACGGCGTCTGCGGCTGCTGCACGGTGCTGCTCGACGGGGCGCCGGTGCGATCGTGCCTGATGCTCGCGGTCCAGGCCGAGGGTCATGAGGTGACGACGATCGAGGGCCTCGCCCGCGACGGCGCGCCACTGCATCCGGTGCAGCGGGCTTTCCACGAGTGTCACGGGCTCCAGTGCGGGTTCTGCACGCCGGGATTCGTGATGTCGGTGGTAGGGCTGCTCGCGCAGCATCCGCATCCGACCACACAAGAAATCGAGGAGGGGATCGCCGGCAACCTCTGCCGCTGCACGGGCTACGCGTCCATTCGCCGGGCGGTGAATCGCTCCGTCGAGCTGATGGACAGATGACGACGCGCTGGTTTGGAGCACCGGTGCAGCGGGTCGAGGACGACCGCCTGCTGCGCGGGCACGGTCGCTTCACCGACGACATCGACGAAGGCGCGCTCGAATGCTGCTTTGTCCGTTCTCCGTACGCGCACGCGCGCATCACCGGCATCGACGCCGGTGCGGCTCGCGGGGTACCAGGGGTGGTCGCTGTGTACACGGCCGCCGACCTTCCATTCGGCGGTGTCGACCTGCCGCTCCTGATTCCGCATCCCAACCTGACCCAGGGCCGCACGCAGCGCTGCCTTGCCTCCGAGGTGGTTCGGTATGCGGGGGAGGCGGTCGCGTTCGTGGTCGCGGAGAGCCGCTACATCGCGGAGGACGCCGCCGAGCTGGTGCAGGTCGAGTATGAGCCGCTTCCCGTGGTCATCACACCCGAGGCCGCGGCCCGCGCGGAACATCTTGTCCACGACGACGTACCCGGCAACGTCGCGGCGGAGATGCTGCAGGAAGCCGGCGAGGTGGACGCGGCGCTGGCACGAGCGCCTCACCGCAAGCAGCTGCGCTTTCGCTACGAGCGAGGCGCGGCGAGCCCGATGGAGGCGCGCGCGGTGTGGGCCCGCTGGTCAGATGCCGAGCACAAGCTCACGGTCTATGACTCGACGCAGTCACCCACGTCGATCCGCGGCGGCCTGGCGGTGCTGTTCGGCTTGCCGGAATCCAACGTCGAAGTCATCGCGCCTGACGTTGGTGGTGGATTCGGGCCGAAGATCATGCTCTTTTACCCCGACGAGCTCCTCGTGCCGTACGCCGCGATGCAGCTCGAGCGGCCGGTGAAGTGGACCGAGGACCGACAGGAGCATTTCACCGCCGTCAACCAGGAGCGCGGCCAAGTGCACGAGGTCGAGGTCGGTTTCGACGACGAGGGTCGCGTGCTGGCGCTCAGCGACGACTTCATCCACGACGGAGGCGCGTACACGCCGTACGGGATCATCCTGCCGATCATTTCGGCGGCCCAGCTCCCGGGGCCGTATCGCATCCCGAACTATCGCGTCCGCTTTCGCGACATGTACACGAACGCGACGCCGACTTCTCCGTACCGCGGCGCGGGCCGGCCGCACGCCTGCTTCGTCATGGAGCGTACGCTCGACGCGATCGCCGCACAGCTGGGGCTCGATCGCGTCGAGGTGCGGCGGCGCAACCTCATCCAGGCGGACGAGTTTCCGTATGACGTCGGAGTGGGGTGGCAGGACGGCAACACGGTCGTCTACGACAGCGGCGACTACCCGACGCTCCTGGACAAGGCGCTGGCCCTGCTCGGTCCCAAGCCTTCTGGCGACCACGTCGGCATGGGCCTGGGCATCTATGTCGAGGGCACCGGAGTCGGACCCTACGAAGGCGCCCACGTGCAGGTTCTCGTGTCGGGCAAGGTCGTCGCCGCGACCGGCATCCCGAGCCAGGGTCAGGCGCACGCGACGGTCTGGGCGCAGGTCGTGGCCGACGAGCTTGGGGTCGACGTCGCTGATGTCTCGATCACGAGCGGCGACACACGCCGATTCCCATGGGGCGTCGGGACGTTCGCGTCGCGAGGCGCCGTGACCGCGGGCAACGCGATGCACGTCGCGGCGCGGATGGTCGCCGAGAAGGCGAAGCAGGTCGCCTCCGACCACCTCGAGGCAGATCCAGCCGACCTCGAGCTGGCCGGCGGTCACGTCCGGGTGAAAGGCTCTCCCGACCGAGGGATGCCGCTGGGCGCGGTGGCGGTGCTGTCCAACCCTGTTCGCTACGCGTTCGGCGGTGGAACAGAGGCGGCGACGCAGTTCGCCGCGAAGCCTCGTCCCGGCCCGCCGCTGCAGGACGGCCAAGAACCGGGTCTCGAGGCCACCGGGTATTACAGCCCGCCTGGCTCGACATGGGCCTCGGGATGCCACGCGGCGTACGTCCGTGTCGACCCGAAGACTTTCCGCCTCGAGATCCTCAAGTACGTCGTCGTGCACGACTGCGGGCGGATGATCAACCCGCTGGTGCTGCAGGGCCAGATCGAGGGCGGCGTCGCGCAGGGAATCGGCGGCGCCTTCTACGAGCGCCTCGCCTACGACGGCGACGGGCAGCTCCGCAACGCGTCGTTCATGGAGTTCTTGATCCCGTACGCCACCGAGATACCGCCCATCGAGATCGACCACATCGAGACCCCGTCACCGCTCAACCCGCTGGGTGTGAAGGGGGCGGGGGAGGCGGGCGTGATTCCTGTCGGCGCGGTGATCGCGTCCGCGATCGAGGACGCAACCGGCATCCCGATCACGGAGATGCCGCTGTCGCCGCTGAAGCTCTACGAGCTGAGCAGGAATCTCCCGCGTTAGCCGGCACTCGCGGGTATCCGGTGCTCGCGAAACCCGCCCGCGCCGGCACTCGCGGCTCTAGTCGACCCTCACCACCGCCGCCACGATGTTGCCGCCCGGCGGCCCCTGGTGGGAGTTCCGTTCGCCCCCACTGACGTAGTTCGTGGTCCGGCCCGTGACCGAGGCGACGAGCATTCCCCCAAGCGCCTTGCCGATCTCGTATGCGTGTGTGTCATCGAGGAGCGTTATCCGATGGCCTCGCACCTGGTCGCTGCCCGGGATCACGGACTTGGCGAACACGTGCACGAGCCGGTCGAGGTCTTTCTCGTCGGGCAGGCCGTCGTTGAATGCTAGGCCGGCCGACCTCAACGCCCTGCGCACTCCCTCAGCGTCGATGAAATCGCGCGTTACCGCGTGTCCGATCCGCAGCGGGCTAGCCGAGTTGGTGGAGTTGCCGAACACGACGACCTCGCCGTGGCGCTTCTCGCCACCCGAGGAGGTCATCGCAACCTCTGAGTAGAGGTCCCAGTTGCGCCGCACGACGTCGTCGTTCAGCGCAGACTCGGGCACCTCCCCCAACGCCATCGCCACGCCGAGCGCCGCGCCGTCGTTGGCGTAGACGCCCGCGCCCTCGGGGCCGAAGGTCAGGTCGTGCGAGACGACGGTCTTACCGCGCGACTCCGCGTCCCTGATGCTCGCGATGGAAAGCCCCGGCACCTTGACCATCACGAGATGAACGTCCTTCGGGTCGGTCAGGCCGGCGTCCTTCATGGCTTCATGCGTCGCCGCGGCGACCTTCCGGATCATCCCCATCCGCCCGACCTCCTCCGGCGCGATCGGCTCGGATCCCGCACGGCCGACGACCAGGCGTTTGTCGCCGTCCTTTCGTTCCGGCGCATCGACCCATTCCCGCGTCACCGCCGCGATGTGGGGCGTGATCACGCCGGGACAACCGCCAGAGAGGACGAAGATGACGCGCTTCGCGACCTCGTCGACCGGTTTGCCGAGAAGGTTCGCGGTCCATTCGCGGAGCGCCGCGTCCGCCCAGATGCGGCCCCAATCGTCATGGGCGCCGGTGCCCTCGGTCTTGCCGACCAGGGCAACCAGCGTGTCGGGCCTGATCTTTCCCGTGTCGGCCAGCTTCTGCAGGCCTGAGGTGTCGGCTGGAGTTGCGGATGGGCAGACGAACATCTCGACGCGCTGAACCTTCAATCCATCACCTCCGGCGGACGTTGGAAACCGAATCCGGGCATCTGCTCGAGCTGTTCGGCGAAGTCGAGCAGCTCGTACTCCTGCGCGAAGCGCCCGACCAGCTGCACGCCGACCGGCAATCCGTCATGCAGCCCCGCGGGGATGGAGACGGCCGGCGTACGCGCGAAGCTCACGGGAAGCACGAACCGTACGTACCGCGCCCATTCCTCGCCGAGGAATTGCGGCACCTTCTCGATCGGCATGGGGAGGAGCCCGAGCGTTGGGGTCAACAGGAAGTCATACCGCGTCTGCAGCGGCACGGCCACGGCGAGATTCGCCGCATTCGTGGCGGACTTGAAAGCGTGGAAGTAATCCATCGCGGACAGGCTGCGTCCTTCGGCCGCAAGCTTCTGGATGCCCGGACCGAATGTCGACAGGTCCGCGGGAAAGCTGGCCATGTCGGCGCGGCGGACGGTGCCGTAGCCCTCGGTCACCGGATCTGGATTCCAACCGATCTCTTCGACCTCATGCCCGGCTTTCTCGAGGGCGGCGGCCGCGCGGCGGCAAGCGTCCTGGCAGGCCGCCTCGGCGCCGGCGTAGGCGACGCCGACCAGGGCCCCGCGCCTGGGCGCTGAACCGACTCGCGCGGTCGCCGTCATCACCGAGAACAGCAGCCGCGCGTCTGCCACTGTGCGCGTCATGGGTCCGCGTGACTGCAGCACGGTCACGTCGACCTCTTCGGACGGGATCCGGTCAGGCGTTGGGCGCAAACCGACCACGCCGCAGCACGAGGCGGGAATGCGGATCGATCCTCCGGTGTCGCCGCCGAGCGCGACGGAGCACATGCCGGCGGCGACTGCGGCGCCGCTTCCGCCGCTCGACCCGCCCGGCGTTGTGCCCTGTCGCCAGGGATTGTGCGTTGGACCGAACAGTGGGTTGTTGGTACCGATCGACGCCGCGAGCTCGGGCAGGTTCGTCTTGCCAAGGACTGCCATCCCGGCTGCGCGCGCGCGGGCGACCGGCACCGCGTCCTCATCCGCGATCCGGTCGCGCCACGAGGAGGTTCCGTACGTGTACGGCATGCCGGCCACGGGTTGGCTGTCCTTGACCGCAAGCGTTACCCCAGACGTGGATCGCGCATCGCGGTCGACGTGGATGTAGGCGTGGATGCGGCCGTCGAAGCGGTCGATGGCGTCGAGATGCGCGGTGACAACCGCCTGAGGATCCAGCTCGCCGGCGCGCACCTGGCGCGTCGCGTCGGTCGCCGTCAGCCAGCGTGCAGAAGCCTCGATCAAAGGTCGTCCAACACCGCTTGAATGATGCTCTCGAACAGCTCCGCGGCGGTGGTGACCCCAAACCCCATCACGCCTCGGAGGTCGAATGACTCGTCGGCTGAATTGGACATCACTCTGAGCGCCGACCAGGGCACACCGTTCTGGTGCGCGACCTGGGCGACCGCGGCGGTCGCCATGTCGAGGCACGCAGCGTCGGGAAATTCCCGGGCGAGCGCGTCTCGGACCGCGCGCGCCGAGACGATCTGGTCGCCGGTAAGCACGAGGCCAGATCCCGCGTGCTTCGACTCGAGCCGCGCGGCCCGTAGCAGCTTCTCCGCCACCGCGGCATCGGCGGCGATCCTCGAAAGGCCAAGTCCAGGGATCTCACCTTTCGCGTCGGCCAGCGGCCTGCCGTCCATGTCGTGCTGGATTGCGCTCGTCGCCACGACGACCTGACCCGGACGGGTCTCGCTCTCCAGGGCGCCGGCAAGACCGAACGAGAGGATGCAGCGCGGCTTGAAGATGTCGCACCCGTACTGAGCCGCCATCGCAGCCGCGACCTTGCCGGCACCTCCGACGATGACGACAAGGCCGTCACTTTCCCAGATCGAGAGTCGAGGTCCGACGGTCTCGGACCGCGGCATCCTGCGCACCAGCGCGTGCGCCTCCTCGGCGAGCGCTGCGATCACGACCACGGGTCTCTTGTCAGGCACGTGACAACGCCGCTTGCGGCTCCACCACGGGCTGCCGCTTCGGACCGAGGCCGAAGATCGTCCGCATCAGCCTCCATCGCTGCACGCCGAGGTCGTAGAGGATGAGCGTGGTTCCGTAACCGAGCACGACGATGATCGCGAACTTCGGCCACAGGTTGAGATTCCATGTCACGACCAACGAAGCAACCGTCAGCACGACGGGGTGATGGATCACGTAGAAGGGCAGCACCGACTCATTGGCGTAAGTCAGCACGCGTCCCGAAGAATTCAGCCAGCGGATGCCGGCGTAAAGCACGGCTAGGTTCCAGGTCCAGACGTCGAGACTCCAGAACAGCGTGAAGGCCGCTTGCTCCGGAACTGGCAGGTGCATTACGCCCGTCATGCTGAACCCCACCGACCCGAGCAGCAGCGCCGCGCCCAGAGCGGACAGGACGCCGATCGCCAGGATCCATGGAATGTCGCGCAAGATCGCCGCCTCGAAGCGGCGGTCACTGAACAAGATCGCTCCCATCGCGAACACAAAGGTATACGTGGCGACATCGGCCCAATCCTGGTAGCCGGGAAAGAACGGCCGCAGGATGAACTGCGATAAGTAGAGTGGGGCGGCGATCAGAAAGAGACCGCCGCGGAAGTTGGCGAGCCTGACGAGCTCTCCGGTGAAGCCGATCCCGATCTGTCGCCGCAGCCATATGAAAAGGGGAAGGCAGACGACCGAGATCGCGAAGAGGTAACCCAGGAACCACAGGTGCAGCCAGTACTTGGCGATCCACGACAGGTGCGGCTCGAACGTAAAGGTGCGGAAGAAGTTGACGTAGAACGCGGGCAGCTGGCTCATCGGGGGTGGCGGGTTGTGGCTCGTGATGAATCGCTGGTACGGCGAGAGGACGACCAGGCCGACGACCATCGGCAGGAGAAGGCGGAGCACGCGCCTCCAGACAAACTGCCGCGGCGTGCTGGAGCGAAGCCCGAACCACGCGTCGGCGCCCGCGATCATGAACATCGCGGGGATGCCCCACGGGAAGCAAAAGCCGGCGAACGCGCTGAGTAACGTGCTGTGGTCGCGATTCGAGACGAGCCAGGGCATCGTCGTGAAGACGAGCGACGAGTGGAAGAGCAGGATGCCGTAGACGATCAGCACCTTGAGCCAGTCCAGGTAGTGAATTCGCTGACGGCTCACGTCAGCGGAGATTGTGGGCTAGTTCGCCAGTGTTCGGTCCCGTGTGCGCAGCCTGAGCAGCCACGCCCCGGTGGCGACGAACCAGATCGTGAGCACCAGCGTGAAAGGTCGCTGGAACAGACCGTCCGGATAGGACGTGACAGGACGTATCGCGACGCCGAGGCCTTCGATCGCCACCGCGGCCAGACCGGCGACGAGCCAGAGCCTGCGCGGCGGATTCAGATGAGAGCTTTGCAGCGAGCCGATGAACAGGACGAGCGGCGCGACGCTGGCAATGGCAAAGCACGTCTGCGACACCGTGCCATGGACCACGCCGGCCAGGTGAGACTGCGGATCCTGCTGGAACGCGCCAGTTGCAAAAAGAAAGATCCCGGCCGCCATGATCAGGAGCGAGCCGAGTCGCCACGCCTGACTCTCATGCGTCGAGAACCACAGGCCGATCCCGACGAGGACGGTGAGCAGCCCGGGGACCAGAAAGAACCCGATCACGAACTCGTTCGCGTTCGGTGTGCCGCGCGTCGCGAGGTCGCTGAAGGGACGCGTCAGCAAGTCGTAACCCTGACGGCTCAGGCCGTGGGTCAGGAACTCGCTCCACATCAGAACCGGCGCGGCCAGCGCGGCAAAGCCGCCGGCCCGGCGCAACGACACGTGCACCATCCCATCTTATCTACGCCCAGGCGGGCGCTGTCTACCCGGCACCAGGGCCATGTGAACTCGATTGAACTCGCGCTTCAACAGGTCCGCGATCACGAGGTAGCCGGCCGAGTAAGCCACGATCCCCGCCTGTTCAATCGTGCTCAGAGTGCCGAAATGCAGAAGCGTCTTGATCGCCGGCACGTTGATGAACGCGATCGTGACCGCGAACGCCGCACCGATCGCGAGCAGGACTGGCGCGCTCGGCCAGGGGCGATCGAAGAACCACTCCTTGCCTCGGACCGCAAAGAGGATGAAGAGCCCGGTCGATCCCAGGAACAGGAACCAAACGGCGTGGACGACTTCCTCAGGGCGTCCCTGAAAGAAGCGCAGCAGCCCGAACGCAAGCAGTGCGTTGAGCACGCCTAGAAAGATCGAAAGCTCGACGAGGCGCCTTACGTCCCATCGTCTGGGCGTGGAGATGTCGTCAAAGGCGACCACGTCCGTCGCCAGCGCGAGCATTGGTAGGTCGGAAAGCAAGTTAAGGAGCAACAGCTGGGCCGGGAGAAGGGGCAGGTACGGCAGCACCAGCGATGCAAAGGCGACGATGACCACGTTGGCGAAGTTGCCGACCATCGTGTAGAGCAGGTATCGGTTGATGTTGGTGAAGATCCGCCGGCCTTCTGTGATGCCGTCGACGATGACCTCCAGGTTGTCTTCGAGGAGGACGATGTCGGCTGCGCCCTTGGTCGCGTCCGTGCCGCTCGCGAGCGCGATCCCGACGTCAGCCGCCTGAAGGGCCGGTGCGTCGTTGACACCGTCACCGGTCACCGCCACGTGCCGGCCGAGGTGCTGCAGCGTCTGGACCAGGCGGAACTTGTCGGCGGGCACGACCTCGGCGAAGATGCGGCCCGCCACGGCGGCAGCCTCGATGTTCTCGCCCTGCATCTCGGCCGCCGAGATGATGGCGCTGTCCGGGACGTCGAGGCCGATCGCTCGGGCAATGGCGGCGGCCCGCGGCCTCGCGTCTCCGGTCACGATCTTGACCTCGACGCCGAGGCGGCCGGCATCCTTCAGAGCTTCGGCAGCACCAGGTCTTGGTGGATCGGACAGGGCCAGCAGCCCGATGAGCGTCAGCTCCGCAGTATCAGGGGCTGAACCGACGGGGGCCGCCGCGACAGCGAGCACTCTCGAACCGTCCTCCTGCATACGCGCAATCTGGTCGATCACCTGCTTGGAAGTCGACTCATCCAGGGGCTGGTCGCCGCTCGGAGCGCGCACGCGGGAGCTGCGCTTGATCAGCCTGTCGGCCGCGCCTTTGAAGATCAGCTCTTGCCGCACCGCGACGCACATCAGTTTTGTCTCCGGGCTGAACTCTTGCACCGTTTGACGGGGCTCCCTGGTCACCGCGTCAAGGTCCAGGTGGGCGGCCGCGGTGATGATCGCGTCGTCGATCACGTTGACTCCGCGCTCTGGGTAGCTCGAGCAGAGCACCGCGGACCGCAGCAGGCTGTCGCGCGGGACCATGGACCATGTATCCACCAGCTGCGTCCGGTTCTCGGTGATCGTGCCGGTCTTGTCGTGCAAGCACTCTCGCGCCGAGTGCGAGCGTGGTCGCACTGACTGCAGGCAGCGCCTCGGGCACGATGCCAAGCGAAAGCGCAAGCGCCAGCGTCAGCGAGGTCAGCACGCCGCGCCCGAGCAGCGCGTTGGCGACAAAGACCCCTGCCGCGAGCAGCAGTCCGAAGCGCAGAAGGAACCCGGCGAACTTCGTCAGGTTGGCCTCGAAGTCGCTGTGTGCGTGCGCGGACTTGACCAGCTCGGCGGTCTGGCCGAACTGTGTGCGCGTGCCGGTTGCGACCACCACCGCTTTGCCTTCGCCTCCCACGGCCGTGGTCCCCGCGAACGCGATGCCGGTCCATTCGACGGGCTGGTCGCTGTTCGCAGGACGTGTGTCTTTCTCCTGTGGAACCGACTCGCCTGTGAGGCTCGCCTGGTTGACCTGCAGTCCCTGGCTCTCGAACACCCGCATGTCAGCAGGCACGAGGTCCCCGCTGAAAATCACCACCACGTCACCGGGAACGAGCTGGTCGGCCGGCAGCGCGATCTCCGCGCCGTCGCGGATGACGCGTGCCTGCATCGGGAGGAGGTTGCGAAGGGCCTCGAGCGCCCTCTCGGCCCGGTATTCCTGGAGGATGCTCAAACCGATGTTGAGCACGATCAGGAGCAGGATGATCCCGCCGTCAACGAGGTCGCCCGTGACGATGGTCAGGATGCCTGCCCCGGTCAGCAGCACGTTGATGCCGTTGCGTGCCTGGGCCGCCACGATCTTCGTCAGCGAACGCGATTGCGCGGCGATGGCGTTGGGGCCGCGCTCCGCGATGCGCCGTTTTGCTTCCTCGGTCGAGAGGCCGGCCGGTCCGGAGCTCAGGGCCGTCAAGACCTGTTCCGGACTGGCTGCCGCCGCCTCGGCCGTGGTCATGTCTGGTGCCATGATGAGAGGTAGGAGTTAAGAACGACGCCTAGCCAGAGCGAGACTGCGGTGGCGCCCGATCTCGCGCATGCTCAACCCCTCGACCCGGACGAGCTGCGCCGCATCAACGCCTACTGGCGCGCTGCCAACTACCTGTCGGTCGGGCAGATCTACCTGCTCGACAATCCACTCCTCACGCGGCCGATTCGCCTCGAGGACATCAAACCCCGCCTGTTGGGCCACTGGGGCACCACTCCGGGGCTGAACCTCATCTACGCGCATGCGAACCGGGTGATCAAGCAGCGCGACCTGGACGCCATCTACATCATGGGTCCGGGACACGGGGGCCCCGCGGGCGTTGCGAATGCGTATCTCGAGGGCACCTACACCGAGCGCTATCCGGACGTGACGTTCGACGAGGCCGGCCTGCGCAAGCTGTTCCGCCAGTTCTCATTTCCGGGCGGGATCCCAAGCCATAACTCACCGGAGACGCCCGGCTCGATACATGAGGGCGGTGAGCTCGGCTACGCGCTTGTCCATGCGTATGGCGCGGCGTTCGACAACCCCGATCTGACAGTCTTCGGCATCGTCGGCGACGGCGAGGCGGAGACGGGTCCGCTCGCAGCGAGCTGGCACTCGAACAAGTTCGTCAACCCGGCGCGTGATGGGGCTGTGCTGCCGATCCTCCACCTCAACGGCTACAAGATCGCGAACCCGACCGTGCTCGCGCGAATCCCGCAAAAGGAGCTGCTGGCGCTGTTCGAGGGGTACGGACACACACCGGTGATCGTGAGCGGTGACGATCCGCCCAGCGTCCACCAGCAGATGGCCGCGGCACTCGATTGGGCGCTCGACGAGATTGCGCGGATCAAGCGGGCGGCGGGGTCAGACCACGAGGCGCACCGTCCGTCCTGGCCAATGATCATCCTGCGCACGCCGAAGGGCTGGACCGGACCGAAGACTGTCGACGGCGAACAGATCGAAGGCACCTTCCGAGCCCACCAGGTACCGATCTCGGACTTCGCATCGGAGCCCTCTCGCATCGAGGTTCTCGACGACTGGATGCGGAGCTACCGGCCAGAGGAGCTGTTCGACGGCT
>WNGG01004653.1_pt1 | contig 24433 bp, 24 predicted proteins | sample 5400661 | NCBI WGS metagenome assembly WNGG01 (sample SAMN13153372, study PRJNA577476) | soil metagenome | isolation source: 100 cm soil or saprolite under Garry oak tree replicate 1 | place: USA:California | collected 2016-06-15
CGCTGGGCGAGCCGCTGCTGATGTGGTGGAACTTCGTCGCCCGCACGCCGGAGGAAATTGCGGCCGCGGCCGGCGACTGGGCCAGCGGCCGGTACGGCACGGTGAACGGCTACGACGGCGATCCGCTGGCCGCCCCGCCGCTGGATCCCGCGCGGCTCCGGCTCTCCCGCCCCCGGTAGCCGCTGGCCCGGGACTATGGCTGGGGCCTGGGGCTGTGGCCGGCGCCGGGTGTGAGACGCGACACTCCGTGGTTCACGGCGGGGGACGCGGGTAATGGGCGCCACGGAGCAAGCCGAGCACTATAGGCTATTAACTCTGTTGGAATAGTATTAAATGTCCAGCCTGTGCATCACTGCCGCCGAGGGGATTCGATGGCCCTGCCGGACTTTTTCGTGGCTGGCGCGCCGAAAGCAGGCACCACTGCCCTGCACGCGGCGCTGGCTCGCCATCCATCGTTGTACATGTCACCGGTCAAGGAGCCCAAGTTCTTCCTGACCGACGGCCCGCCGCCCGCCCGGGGCGGTCCCGGGGACCTGCGCACCTACCGCGAGCATGTCTGGCGGCGGGACGACGCGCCGAGGAGGAGCGCCGGATCGCGGCTGGCTGGGCGGACTTCTGGCACTACACGGCGCTCGGCCGGTACGGCGAGCAGCTTGAGCACCTGTACAGCGTGTTCCCCAGGGACCAGGTCATGGTCTTGCGCTACCGGGCCCTCATCGGCGAGCCCGCCCGGGTGCTCGACCGGATCTGCGAGTTCCTCGGTGTGGCCACCGGCGTCCTCACCGAGGTGCCGCGCGAGAACGTGACGGCGCACCCGCGGCTGACCCGGCGGCACCGGGCGCTATCTCGCGCGCTGCGCCTCGGCACGGCCGCAAGCTCTGCGCTGCCCGGCCGGGCCGAGGCGGCGATGACGAGCCTGCTGGAGCGCAGGCTCCAGCAGGATACCCGGCCGCGCCAGCCGCTGACCTGGTCCGAGCGGCAGGCGCTGCTCCCGCTGTTCGAGGCGGACGTGCGGCTGCTTGAGGCGATCACCGGCGAGAGCTTCGGCGACTGGCTGCGGCCGCGCGGGGATTCCGGCGGCCTGGTCGGCGCCCGGCCATCCGGGCAACGGCAGGCACGCAACGGCCAGCCGCGCGACTTCTGACTGGCCCAGCGATCCGGCCCGGCCGCCCGGACCGGACGTTGCCATCCCGGCCGGCCCGCCCGCCCGGACCAGGCGTTGCCCACCCCGGCCGGGCCGACTGCCCGGACCGGACGTCACCACGCCCGGCCGCGCTGGCGCATCCGGCCGGGCGCACCAACGGCCCGGTCCGTCAGCGCAGCTCGGTGCGCAGCTCGTGCGCGCCATCGGCGCGGGTCAGCTCGTAGTACCAGCGCTCGCGGCCGCCGCCGAGATCGATCACGCTCAGGTACCGCAGGCCGCCGCCCTGCGGCGACTGCGCAGCGGGAACGGAGCCGACCGCGGTCAGCGCCGCCGGCCCGGTTCCGGTGGCCAGGCCGGTGCGCTCCTCGTAGTTCTCCGCGGCGGTCGCCCGCCCGTCGTAGTGTGCGATGATCTCGCCGCCGCTCCGCCGCACGGCGGTAACCCGGACCCCGCGCGCGTCCCACTCACCGGGCCGCGGGCTCAGCGCGGTGCCCTGCCAGGCCCAGTCCAGCCCGTTGGCGCTGATCGCGTACTCGGTCGCCATCCGGTCTGCCTGCTCAGGATCGGCCAGCGGGTGGGTGGATGCCCACAGGTGCCAGCCGCCGTCGTGGCGCACGATCACCGGGTCCTTGACCGCCTTCGCGGCATCGCCGGGCAGCACCACCCGGCTGCGCCGGGCATCGAACTCATCCGGGCGGGCGGCCTCGATCACCTCGACCCGCCAGTGCTTGGTGCCGGTCGTCGCGCAGCTCAGGTACAGCCGCCAGGTGCCGTCGGCAGCCCGCACAAGCGCCGGGCGCTCCAGCGACTCGGCGTCCATCTCCGCCTTGCCGATGGTCAGCAGCGTCTCGAAATGCACCCCGTCGGCCGAGCGCGCCACCGCCACGGCGTATCCCCGGCCAAGTCCCAGCGGCCGGCGCAGACGGTAGGCGAGGTAGATGTCCCCGTTGCCGCACGCGGCGCTCGGCGCTCCCGCCCAGGTCCCTGGTGCTGTCCCGGGCGGCGGCACGGCAACCACGGAGCGGTCGGGCTGGGGCATGAGCGTGGCCACGTCGGGCCCGGCATCGTCGGAGGGCACACCGGAACGATAGATCAGCCGCGACGGCCTCGCAGGCGTAGCCGGCCGGGCGAGATCACCGGGCCGGCTGGCTCACTCGGCGGGGACGCACCCGGCCGCGAACGTGACCAGGCCGCCGATCAGGACGATGACCCCGAAGGACTGCAAGGAGTGGTACGAGCTCGCGATGACGAACGTGAGGAGCGCGCCGAGCGCGAGCAAGGCCAGGCCCAGCGCTTTCACCGCGTGTCCCTCCCTGAGCCTGCCAGCGAGCCTGCAAGCGAGCACCTGAAAGCGAACGCAGCAGGCGAACGCTGCAGCATGCTTCGCTCCCCGGGCGCGATCAGCGCCGCGCCGCGAGTCTTGCTCAGACAGTAGCGGCAAATATCCGGCATGACCACGGAGCCGGCCGAATGCGCGGCGGCCGGCTAGCCGGGCTGGCTGACGGCTGCCGCCACGGCCGGGACACGGTCGAGGACGATGCCGAAATGGTCGCGGTAGGCGGCCAGGACGGCGTCATCGGACGGCAGTTCTTGCCTGGTCCGCGTCCCGTCCGCGGTCAGGATCAGCGTCCGGCCGCTGATGGACACCCTCCCGCCTGCCGTCAGCCGGGAGCAGACCACGGCGCGGGTGAACGGCGATTCCGGCGAGGTCTGCTGCCACCAGCAGGTGGGCCTGAAATCGGCAAGCGCCCGCTCGCGCAGCTCGAGCCGGTACTGCGGCAGGCCGTTGCGGATGATGTCGATGTCCGTGGCCCCGTCCTCGCCGGGCACCCGCCCGGCCCGGCCCGGAACCTGCCCAGCCATGCCGGGAACCTGCCCAGCCCGGCCGGCCTGGCCGCCCCCGCCACCCCGGATCGGCTCGCCGCGCCGCTCGGCGCCGGCCACGGAGCCCGGGACGGCATCGGCCAGCAGGAAGCTGCCAGCCGGATCGTCCTGCTTTCCCCGCTCGCCGAACCGCAGCGGGAACTCGCTGTGATCGCCGAATCCCACGTCGGCAAGCCAGGGCCCGTCCCCGTCGATCGCACGCACGAGCAGCGCCAGATGGTCGAACGGCGGGCCGATCCTGTCGTCGTTGAACACCCGCGCCGCGAGCAGCCGGACATCGAAGCCCAGCGCGCCGAGCAGCAGCGCGAACGCCCCGTTGAGCTCGTAGCAGAAGCCGCCCCGCCGCCTGGCCACGATCTTGTCGATCAGCTCGCCGTGCTCGAGCGAGATGGGCTCGCCCAGGTGAATGCTCAGGTTCTCGAACGGGACTGCCAGCAGGTGCGCCCGGTGCAGCGAGCGCAGCGCCGCGGTATCGGGCTTCGCCGGCCGCCCGGCGCCGATCCGGTCCAGGTAGGCCCCGAGTTCTTTGTCGTTCATCACGACCAGCCTGCACCTTCAAGCCGGCTTCAGGTCAAGCCGGCGGCGGCCGGCCTGTCGATTCCGGCCGGGGCCGTTCGCCGGTTCAGCATAGAGATCTTCGAACTGGCCCCGATGCCGATGTAACACCCGGATTAACGGGGCCAACGGCGCCAGCGCGGCTCAGGGCACCCGGGGTGGGCGGGGGCCGGTGCCCTGATCCGCGCTGGCCGGCAGCCGCAGACCGCCCGCGCTCGTCACGCCGGCAGGCGGGTGCCCTGAGCCCGGCCAGCGCCGGGTAGCCGCGGCAGGCCGCGCGCGTCACACCAGCAGGCTGCCGCCGACCACCAGCGCGACGGTCGCGCCGACCAGCCACAGGCCGCACCACGCCGCGCGCGGGATGCGGGTTTGGCCGACCCCCGGGTCCTGCTGGGTACCTGCCCGTCATAAAGGCGGCCGAAGCATCCGATCACGCGCATTGCGGTCATCGCGGGCCGCGGCGGACTACCGTGACAGTGCGGGCCGTTGACTCGTCCCGCTAGTCCCCGGCCTGTCCCGCGTAAGGAGTACCGATGCCCACGCGCACTGCCCGCACCGCATGGAACGGCACGCTGCAGGAAGGCTCCGGCCAGGTCGAGCTGAGCAGCTCGGGGGTCGGTACCTACGAGGTCTCCTTCCCCAAGCGTGCCGCCGAGGATGCGGGCGGCACCACGAGCCCGGAGGAACTGATCGCGGCCGCGCACTCGGCCTGCTACGCGATGGCGCTCTCGTCCGAGATCGGCGGGGCCGGCGGCACGCCGCAGGCCCTTGAGGTGCAGGCGGACGTCACGCTCGGCCCGGACCCGGCCGGCGGCTTCCGCATCACCGGCATCAGGCTCACCGTCCGTGGTGAGGTCGACGGACTGGACGCGGCGGGATTCGCCGCCGCGGCGCAGAAGGCCAAGGAGGGCTGCCCGGTCAGCAAGGCGCTGGCCGCGGTCGACATCACGCTGGACGCCGCGCTCGACACGTGAGCGCGGCACCGCGTTGCCTACCCGAAATCACCTCCGCGCCGTAGGATCCGCTAGGCGCTCCAAACAGGGAACAGGTACGCGAGGGCGATCTGCCGGGCCGGTGGCTGCGCAGACGGCCGAGCCCGGCGCCGGGAGGTGCCGCGAGCATGCAGCGTGACCGGATCCTGGCGCTCGCCCGCGCCTACTGGATCGACATCGCCTGGGTGATCTTCATCGGGCTGAACCTGCTCGCCATGCAGGTGTTCTCGGCCTGGCAGACGGTCCCGTTCCTGATCATCTGGGTCAGCCTGACCGCGGTTTACGGCTTCCGCCTGTGGCACCTGGGTTCCACCTTGGCGACCGTCGCGGTGGTGACGCTGGCCACCGGCGGCCTGATCGGGTGGCAGGTCATCCGGGGGAAGCAGGACGGGGATTATCTCGCCGAGGTGCCGCTGCTCGCGATGATGTTCGTGGTGATGGTCTGGCATGCCCGCAGGCGGCAGGCGGCCCTGGCCGAGATGAAGCGGATCTCCGAGCACAACTTGCTGCTGCTCGACCAGCAGCGGCAGTTCCTGCAGGACGTCTCGCACGAGCTGGGCACGCCGATCACCATCGCGCTCGGTCACGCCGAGCTGATCGAGCACGCTGCCACCGACCAGGCGATCGCCGAGGACGCCAAGGTGGCCGTGGACGAGCTGCTGCGCATGCGGCGGCTGGCCAACCGGCTGCTGCTGCTTGCGTCGACGGACGGACCCGACTTCCTGCGGGCAGCGTCGGTGGACGTCCCCGAGCTGATGGTGGAGACCCTGCACCGGTGGAGCCAGACGCCCCGGCGGTGGTCGCTGGGCGCCCTCGCCGAGGTGAGCGTGCTGGCCGACGCGGACAGGCTCACGCTCGCGCTGGACGCGCTGATCGAGAACGCGGTCGATCACACCGAGGCTGACGGGCGGGTAGAGCTGAGCGCGCGGGCCGATGGCGACAAGGTCATCCTGGCCGTGTCGGACTCGGGTTCCGGCATCGCGGCGGCTGACCTGGAGCGGATCTTCGCCCGGTTCTCCCGTATCGACGCCGGCCGCAGCAGGGAGATCGGCGGCTTCGGCCTGGGGCTGGCGGTCGTGAAGGCGATTGCCGAGGCTCACCAGGGCTCTGTCCAGGTGTGCAGCACAGTGGGCAAGGGCTCGGTGTTCGAGCTGATCCTGCCCGCGACCACCCCCGCGCGCAGCATCCCCCGGCCGTCCCAGGACCGCCACCCGCTGCCGAGCACCCGGCAGATGTGACACCGGGAGGCGCCTGATCCGCGGCCTGCCGCTGGCGGCGACGGCAGCCGGCCTGGCCCGCACAGCGCACGCCCGCGAGGGTACAGCACGTGGATCCCGGTATCCAGTGCGGCAAATGACTGGCCGCCGGATACGTCGTTGATCGTAGGCCGCACCAGCCATGTGCTGATGGCTGGCAGTCCGGCCGTGCGCACACCATGGCCAGATGACGCAGGACCAGCGGATAGCCAGGCGGGCGCTGCCATCGCCGGCGCAAACCCTCGCAGTGCCGGACGGCGCGGCGCGATCCGTGCCGCCACTGCCGCAGAGTCCATACCTGGTGACGTCCTCCGGGTGGCGAGCCCGCATCTCGGTGGTCATCCCGGCGGTCAACGAGGCTGACAACCTGCGGTGGCTTCTGCCGCAGCTGGCCAACGTGGACGACGTGATCGTCGTTGACGGCGAATCCACCGACGGAACCAGCGACGTGGTGCGGGAACTGTGCCCGCACGCGACTCTCATCCTGCAGCCGCGGCAAGGCAAGGGAGCCGCGCTGCGCGCCGGGTTCGGCGCCGCCATGGGTGACATCATCGTAATGATCGACGCCGACGGGAGCATGGATCCACTGGAGATCGATGCCTTCGTCGCACTGATCGCCCGTGGCTTCGACATCGTGAAGGGGTCACGTCACTCGTGCGGGGGCGGGTCGGAGGACCAGACGTTCATCCGCCGGATGGGAAACCAGCTGTTCGTCCGGCTCGCCAACCTGCTGTACGGAAGCAGCTGGAGCGATCTGTGCTACGGCTACATCGCCATGCGCCGGTCGGCCATTGACCGGTTGCGCCTGCACTCCGACGGGTTCGAGATCGAGACCGAGATCTGCGTGCACGCGGTGACCGCGGATCTTGCCGTGGCCGAGGTGCCGAGCTATGAGCTCAACCGCCGCTCGGGGTCGTCCAACCTGCACCCGTTCAGGGACGGATGGCGGGTGCTGAAGGTACTGCTGCGCAACCGGCTGCGCCAGCGCAGGGAATTTGCCCGGTGGCTGGGGGCCAGCCAGCTTTCTGTCGAGCGCATCGGGCTTGAGCCCGCAGATGGGTGACTGCCGTGTCCGCTGAGGTCGCAGCCGACTTCCTGTCGGTCGTCGTATGCACCTACGACGAGGCACGCCGCCCGCTGCTTGAGCGTGCGCTCGAGGCGCTGAAGCACCAGGAGCAGCCGCCCGCGGCGGTCATCGTCGTCGTCGACCACAACCCGGGACTGCTCGCCGCGCTGCGGGCGGATCACCCGCAACTCGCGGTAGTGCCCAACGACATGCGGCGCGGCTTGTCCGGGGCGCGCAACTGCGGCCTGGCGCTCGTTACGACGCCCGTCGTCGCGTTCCTCGACGACGACGCCGTTCCGCAGCTGGACTGGGCAGCCCGCCTTACCCGGGCATACGGGACGGCAGGCGGGCAGAACATCCTCGGGGTCGGTGGTTCGATCATCCCCGACTGGGAACAGGAGCGGCCCTCGTGGTTCCCGGCCGAGTTCGACTGGGTCGTGGGCTGCACCTACCAGGGCGCCAGGACCGACCCCGGGCCGGTGCGCAACATGCTCGGCGCGAACATGTCGTTCCGCACCGCGGCGCTGCACCAGATCGGCGGGTTCCGCGAGGGAATCGGCCGGATCGGCGCGGTGCCGCTCGGCTGCGAGGAGACCGAGGCATGCATCCGCATGGCCCGCGAGTTCCCCGGCGGCCAGATCCGGTTCGAGCCCACCGCACGTGTTCATCACCACGTTCCCGCCGAACGAGCCGACTGGCGTTACCTGCTGCGCCGGTGCTGGGCCGAAGGTATTTCGAAAGCACACGTCACCGTGCTCGCCGGACGATCGTCCGCGCTATCGACCGAGCGGGAATACGCGACCCGGACGCTGCCAAGGGCGGTTGCCCGGTCGCTCGGCGAATCAGCACGCGGCCTGCGGGCGGCACCACTCGGCCGGGCGGCCGCCATCCTGGCCGGGCTCACCGTGACCACCGCAGGCTTCGTGGCAGGCCGTCGAGGCCCGGTACAGTCCCCGAGCTATGCCAGCATCCGAGCCGCACGATCTTCACCAGGGCCGCTGGGGGACAGCAATGATCAGTAGGGCCGTTGAGGGGAACAGCAATGATTAGACGGCCGGCTTTCCGGCGAACATCGCGACGTACGCTCCGGGCCGCCGCCATCATCACGGCAGTGAGCGCCCCGCTGCTGGCAGCCGGCTCCACCGTGGCCGCCTCGTCCGGGGCCATCTCCCCCAGGTCCGTCTCGTCCAGCGCGGCTGCCATCGCCTCCTGCACTGTCCGGCATCTCCCGACACTCGGCGGTCCGTATGGCAACGTCACTGCCGCGGCGGCGAACGGTGACATTGTCGGCATCGCCGACGACGCGTCGAGGGTCCCCCAGCCGATCCTGTGGCGGACCGGGAAACCCGAGCGGATCCGCACGGGCCTGGCCGGCAGCGTGCCCACCGGCCTCAACACGCGGGGAGACGTCGTCGGCAACAGCCCGAACGGGGAAAACACAGTCGGCTGGATCTGGTCGGGGCATCGAACCATACGGCTCCGGGGTTCCGGTGAGCTGACCGCCCTCCCCGCCGCCATCAGCAATCGCGGCGTCGTCGTCGGCGCACTCGAATCATCCGAAGGGCTGCCGGGCGAGGGCGACAACAAGCCTGGGGCGTCGGAGGACGAGCAGGCCGCCGTGTGGCGGTCACGGACCGGTCCACCGCAGCTACTCGCCCCGCTGCCTGGCGATCAGGGTGCCCACGCGTTCGCGGTCGACGGCCACGGACGGATCGGCGGGGTCTCGGAAGGCGCTCGTTTCCGCCCCGTCATGTGGGATCTCTCCGGCAGGCCCCACCCGCTGCCTGGCCTGGGCGGCGGATATGGTGCCGTTCGCGCGTTCGGTCCAGGAGGCGTGGCGGTCGGTGACGCCGTGGCCAGGGACGGCTCGGATCACGCGGTGCAGTGGGACGCGGCCGGGCGGATCACCGATCTTGGCCTGCCGACGGGGAGCCGCACCGCACAGGCCAACGGCGTGTTGCCCGGCGGGGTTGTGGTGGGCACGGCGCAGATGCCCGCGCCCGGCGGCGGCCTGCTCACGCAGGCCGTGCGCTGGCTCGCAGCCGGCCAGCCGCAGTTGCTGGCCGCGCCGGAGGCCCTGCAGCAGAACGTAGTGGCCGCCGCCGGCTCGGCACAGACTGCGGTTGGCTACCGAACGGACGCCGCGGGCGGCCGTCATCCAGTGATGTGGCGGTGTGGACGATGAAGCGTGTCGTGATCCTGCTGACTACGGTTGCGCTCGCTTGCTCCGGCCACATTCTCCTTCGCGGTGGCAGGCGATCTCGGGGCCAACGGCAACACCTCCGGAGTGCTCGACGCGGTGGCCGCCAGCGGGTCTTCGCTGTTCTGGCCCCTCGGTGATCTCAGTTACAGCCAGGTCCCCACAGAGTCGGCGTGGTGCGACTACGTCCACACGCACCTTGGCGCGAACTACCCCGCCGAGCTGGTGGTCGGAAACCACGAGGACAACGACGGACCAGACGGATTCATCTCCAACTTCGCGTCGTGCCTGCCCGACCAGACCGGCGGCGTGAACGGCACCTACGGGCAGGAGTACTACGTGGACTACCCGGCCGCGAATCCGCTCGTGCGGTTCGTGATGATCTCGCCGGGTCTCGACCTGAACGCCAACGGCACCAACTGGTCCTACAAGCAGGGCACGGCCCACTACAACTGGACGGCGAACGCCATCGACGGAGCCCGGACGGCAGGAATCCCGTGGGTCGTCGTGGGGATGCACGAGTACTGCCTGTCGCTGGTGAACCACTCCTGCTTTGTCACCGACGACATCATGAACCTGCTCGTCTCCAAAAAGGTCGACCTCTACCTGCAGGCACACGACCACGCCTACTCGCGGTCCAAGCAGCTCGCGCTTGGCGCCGGCTGCGCGGCGATATCGAGCACGAGCTACAACCCCTCGTGCGTGGCCGACGCCAGTCCCGCGTCCGGCTACACCGCGGGCAATGGCACCGTGATCGCGACCGTGGGCAGTGGCGGGCGGTCGATCAACTCGCAGGACCCGACGCTGGCCTGGGCGCCTTACTTCCAGACCTACATGGGGTCCAACAACAACGCCACCTACGGGTTCCTCAAGGTCAGCGTCTCCGATACGCAGATGTCCACGCAGTTCGTCCGCGGCTCGGGCGGCAGCTACACCGACACTTTCTCGCTGACCAAGCCACAGTCGTCGCCGTCTCCCACGCCGACGCCGTCTCCCACCCCGACGCCGACCCCCACCCCGACGCCGACCCCGACCCCGACTTCGGGGGCCCAGGCCTCCGTCCGGAGCAGCGCAACCTACGCGAGCACCGCGAGCGAGACCTCATCCACGGTGCCGATGCCAGCGGGCTGGCAGCCCGGCGATGTCGTCTACGTGGGCTACGAGCTGACCAGCAGCTCTGGCACGGTTACCGTCCCATCCGGCTGGGCCGAGGCGGTCCCGCATTTCCGGTCGGCTAGCTCCACCAGCTCGCTGAGCGGCGTGCTGCGCCGCGTGATGCAGGCAGGCGACCCGAACAGCCTCACCATCAGCCACACCTCCGGCCGGTTCGCCGCGATATCGGCCGCGGTCTCGTCGGCTAACGGCACCACGCCGGAAGACGTCACCCCGGCCGCCGATGTCAACACCGGCGTCGCCTTCCCCAACGTCGAGATCCCGTCCGTCACCCCGGTGCAGCAGGACGCGCTGCTGCTCGACTTCGCCGCCGTCCGCAACGGCACCAACGGATCCGCCACCACCTTCACCGCGCCCGCCGGGATGACCGAGGCGGCGGAGGTGTCCACCGTCGTTTCCGCCGTGTCCAACGCCGCCATCGAGCTGAGCTACGCCGCGCTGTCCTCCAATGCAGCGACCGGGGTGAGTGACGCCACCGTCCAGACAACGGGCGGCACCGCCGTCAACCCGATGGGCTCCGCGATCGCGGTCCGCTCGGCGGGGTAACCCCTGGACGGGCGATTCACCGGGGCCGGCCGGCCGTCCCCGGTGAATCGTCGTTTGCCGGCCGCGGCGCGCCCCCGCGATTTGCGTAGTCGCTCTCGTATATACGGGCGTACCAGGCGCGTGACCAGGCCACACATAGTGGCCTGATGACGACGAACCCGGCCGCGGACACCGGATGGCTATCCTTCGACGTGCACGGGCGGGCGCGCATGGGGGTGGCCAGGAACGCGCCAGCCGCCGCGCAGCTGCGCACGATGTTCGCCGACTTCCTGACCGGAGACGGGAACGGGCCGTTTGACCTCACGGTCACCGGCGAAATGCAGCCGGTTCACGGGGTTGCCTACGCCGAAGACGAATTCTGCTATGCGCCGGACGCGCTCGTCCTGCGCGCGCCTCCGCTGCAGATCCTGCGCAACGGCGCGGGGATGCGGCTGAACGGGCCAGGGGAACTGCTCACCACCGTGCTTCCGCTGCTTGACCGGATCCTGGTCGAGCGGGGCGTCGCCATGATCCATGCGGCGACCGTCAGCATCGGCGGCCATGGCATCGCGCTGCCGGCCGCCGGCGGGGTGGGCAAGACCAGCACGATCGCGAAGCTGATGCGGCGGCCCGGGGTCGGCTTCATGGGCGATGACTGGGCTTTCCTCTCAGCGGAGGGGGAGCTGCTCGGATTCGCCAAGCCGATGTTCATCAAGCCCCATCACCGCACGATCTACCCGCATCTTTTCCACCGGATGCGCAAGCCCCTGGTACCGAAGAGGCTGTCGCGGCCCATCGGCCGGCTCACCACGGTGGTGCATCCCGTCGTCGTGCGCTCCCCGCGGCTGGCAGCCTTCATCCGGCGATGGTCACCGGAACACATGATCATCCCGCCGCGCGCGGCGCTCCGGGGCTCCCCCATCGTGCGGTCTGCCCCGCTGTCGGCCGTGGTATACCTCGAGCGGTACGACGGCGCGGAGCCGCGGCTGGCCGAACTCGACCGGGCCGCCATGGCCGCCCGGATGCTCGGCAACTTCCACATCGAGATGACCGCGCATTCGCGCGAGGTCCTGAACCTGCTTGGCGCGACCGGCCAGGTGCCGCTGCAGGACATCTTCGCCGACAAGGCCACGATCCTCGGCAAGGCGCTGCAGAACGCCCCGACGTTCCTGCTCCAGGTGCCCGTCGCCTACGACGCTGATCATGCCTCCGATGTCATCGTCGAGCAGCTGGCGATGGCGCTGGCTCCGCTCGGCATCTCAGTCGAGCACGGCTCATGAGCGTCGTTGACGACACTGTCCAGCTTGCGGACACCACGGTTGTCATCCCGGTACGCAACGCCGAGCAGCTTCTCCCGGCGTGCATGGAGTCGGCGCTGCGGGAGCAGCCCCAGGCGGTCATCGTCGTCGACGGGGAGTCGAGCGACCGCAGCGCCGAGATCGCCCGCGGGTACGGCGCGCTGGTCGTCTCGGACGAAGGCCGGGGCCTTCCGGTAGCCCGCAAGCTCGGGGCCGAGCTCGCGACGACGCCCTACGTGGTTCTGGTCGATGCCGATGTGGTGCTGCACGACGGCGCGCTGCGAAGCCTGCGGCAGGAGTTCCAGGACGGGGGCTATACCGCGCTCCAGGCCGGCCTGGTCAGCACCGGCGGCCCGGGTTACTGGGGCCGCGCGCTCGCGCAGCACCATCGCTGGGGCCGCAGCAAGAGCTGGTTCGGCCTGGTCGCCACCATCTTCAAACGGGACACCCTGCTCCGTATCGGCTTCGACAACCGGTTCGTCTCGGGCGAGGACATCGAGCTGCGCTGGCGGTTACAGCGCGAGGGCGCGCGCGTGGGCGTTTCGCCGCGCACCGTGGTCACCCACCGGTTCGCTGATGACTCCTTTGCCTTCGCGCGCATGCAGTTCCGGATGGACGGCCGTGGCCTCGGCAAGATGATCCGCAAGCATGGCTGGCGTGGGGCGCCCCTGCTGGCGCTGCCCGGCGCGGCAGCTATCCGGGGTATCTGGCTCAGCCTGATCCGGCTCCGCCCGCAGTGGATCCCGTACTATCTCTGCTTCGCCGTCGGCAACTACCTGGCGATGATCGCCGAGATGGCGGGCGCGCTTCCGGCGGTACCGGGGCGGCTGGCGCGGCGGGTGCTTGGTCAGGGGGCGATGACCGGCGACGCGATCGGCCTGATCATCGGGCGCATGGCGGCGCTTGGCCTCGGGTTCCTGTTCTGGCTGATCGCGGCGCATGTCGCCAGGCCAGCCCAGGTCGGTTTCACCGCCGCCGTGGTGTCCGCGATGATGCTGTGCACGCAGTTCGCCCAGCTCGGCACCGGGCAAGCCTTCATCAAGCTGTACCCGCAGCACCTCAAGAGGCCGGCGCCGTTGCTGGACAGCGTGCTCTCGATGGCCGTGATCGGGGCGGTCGTCACCGGGCTGGTCTTCTTGCTGTTTGCCCGCTCCATGTTCAGCCAGCTCGATCATGTGGCGCACGATCCGGTCTGGGCGGTTTCGTTTCTCGTCCTGGCGGTGTTCGGCACCGCGCAGGTCGTATTCGACCAGATCTCGATGGGCCTGCAGCGCGGCGGCCAGGCCATTACCCGCAACGTCGCCTGCGGCCTGCTCACGCTCGCCCCGCTGACGGTGCTGCCCGCCCTGGGCGTCGGGGTGTCCAGGCTGGGCCTGTTCCTGGCCTGGGTGCTCGGCGGCGCGGGCACGGTCACGTTCGGCCTCTGGCAGCTCAACAAGACGTGCGGCGGCTACCGGTACCGGCCGCGGCTGGTGCGCAGCCTCATTCCGGCCATGGCGACGACCGGCCTGGCCAATCACACGCTCACGCTGAGCGAGCGGGTGCCGGGGCTGGTATTGCCGATCGTGGTGGCCGAATTGCTCTCGCCGCAGGCGAACGCGTACTGGTACGTGATCTGGATGAGTGCATGGGTGGTGTTCATCACGCCGCTTTCGGTGGGCATCGCGCTGTTCGCCGAGGGTGCTCACCGGCCGGCCACCATATCCAGCGCCACCACTCAGGCGCTGCGGGTCTCGCTGATCTTCGGCGGCGGCGGCGCTGTGCTGCTGTGCCTGCTCGCCACCCCCGTTCTTGATCTGATCGGTCACGAGTACGCGCGGGCCGGCGCAACGCCGCTGCGCATCCTGCTGCTCGGCGTTGTCCCGATGGCTTTCACCAGCGCTTACTACGCCGGGTGCCGGGCGCGGGGGCGGCTGGGTGAGGCGAACGCCACCGGCATCCTCGGCGGGCTTGCGGCCATTTTCGGCACCGCCCTGGCCGGCGCCAGATACGGCCTGCCCGGCATGGCGGTCGCCTGGGTTGCGGTCCAGACGATTGTTGCCTGCTGGGCCGGGCTGCGACTGTGGACGGCACGGTGGTAAGAGCACCTGAGCAGGTCCAGGTCCAGCTCGCCCTGTGGCCGGCCGAGCCGACGCCGCGCCGCTCAGCGCTTCTTGAGCAGATGCGCTTCCTCGTGCTGCCGGCCGCCGCGGTCGCGTGCTACGCCTTGTCGGTGCCGCGCATCCATGCCGGGGCCATGAACGACCTCGGCCTGATCTCGGTGCTGCCATGGCCCACATTTCTGGCATTCGGCCTGCTCACGGCCGGCTTCATCGCCTGCTGGCGGCGCGCCGACCAGGCGCCCTGGCTGCTCTTCGCGCACGTGCTGCTGCTGATAGTCATGCTGTACGGGCTGCCCGGCCTGGTCATTCACGAGCCGAGCGGACCCATCGTGTTCCGGCACGCCGGCATCACCGAGAACCTGATCCGCACCAGGGCCGTGCACACCAAGATCGACGCTTACTTCAGCTGGCCCGGCTTCTTCATGGCGCTGGCCAGCCTGGTCAAACTCGCCGGCGTGCCCAGCGTGCTCAGCTTCGCCACCTGGGCGACCGTCGCCTTCAACCTGCTGTACTTGCCCCCGCTGCTGCTCCTGACGCGGGCGCTGACGCGAGACCTGCGACTGGCGTGGGCCACCATATGGATCTTCTACGCGGCGAACTGGATCGAGCAGGACTACCTGGCGCCGCAGGCCTTCACCTATCTGGAGTACCTGACGATCCTGGCCCTGCTGCTCACGTATCTCCGCCCCCGGCAGAGCGACCTCGACGCGGGCGGCCGGTGGGAGCGCAGGCTGCGGGCACTGCTGCGGATTCGCTGGGCTGACGTTCCGGTTCCCGCGGTCTCCCGCTGGACGACCGCGGCCGTGGTGGCGCTGGTCGTGCTGCTCTACACCGCCACCGTAGCGAGCCATCAGCTCACCCCGTTCGCGATCCTCATCGGCGTGACGGCGCTCGTCGCCATCGGGCAGTGCACCGCACGTGGGCTGCCGCTGCTGATGGCCGTCATCTTCGCCCTCTGGGTTACCTTCGCCGCGCATGGCTACATCTCCGGGCATTTCGGCCAGATGGTCGGCAGCCTGGGCGACCTGACCAGAGCCACCTCGGCCAACGTCACCGCGCGGATCAGCGGCAGCCCGCAGCATCTCATCGTGGTCAGGGAGCGGCTGCTGCTCAGCGGGATGCTGTGGCTGCTCGCGCTGCTCGGCGGCATCCGCCGGTTCCGGGCCGGCTACGCCGACCAAGCGGCCGCCGCACTGGGCCTCGCGCCGCTGCTGATGTTCGGCATGCAGGTGTACGGCGGCGAGATGCTGATGCGCATCTACTTCTTCATGCTGCCCTTCGTGGCGTTCTTCGCGGCAGCCGCTCTCCGGGTGAACCGGGTGCCGAGCAAGCTGCGCACTCGCCTGCCCGTCGCGCTGCGCGGCAGTGCCACCGTAGCCGCCCTCGGCCTGCCCGTCACCGTCCTGCTGGCCGGCTGCCTGCTGGCGCGGTACGGGAACGAGCGTGCGAATTACTTCACCCCGAGTGACCGGGCCGCATTCACCTTCCTTTACGCCCAAGCCCGGCCAGGTTCGGTGTTCGCGGTCGAGCAACCGTACCTGCCGTGGAAATACCAGGGATACGACCAGCACAAATACCTGTCGCTTGAGTCAATGCTCGGCCAGCGGCACCCGCCCGCGCCCGCCCAGGCACTGGCCAGGATCACCCGGGCGCTCCGGCCGTTCCCCGGGCACCCAGCCGGATTCGTGATCGTGACCCGCTCACAGCACGTCTACGCCCAGATCTTCGGCGGCGTACTCTCGCCGAGCTACATCGACAATTTCGAGCACCTGCTGTCGGAGTCGCGGCGGTTCCGGCTCGTTTACGCCAGTTCCACTGCGCAGGTCTACGTACGACAGCTCTACCAGCGGCATCGCGCGCTGGTTCGGCCACGACGGCTGGAGTTGAGGCATGCACGATAGATGGCTGCGGCCCGGAGTAGTCCTCGTCTCCGGAGCCGCCCTGGCCACGGCGACAGGCGCCGGAGTCGGCGCCCCCTGGCGCACGATCCTGGCCCTGGAGTTCGTGCTCGTGTGCCCGGGCGCGAGCCTGGTCGGAGTGCTCGGCCTGGGCGACCGCCTGGTCGAGCTGGGCATGGTCGCGCCGCTGAGCCTGGCACTCGTGACGCTTACCTCCGTTGCCCTGTTCTACGGCGGCGCGTGGTCTCCCGACAGGGAGCTCGGCCTGCTGCTCGGGCTGTGCCTGATCGGGCTCGTCTGGTCCCATCTCCGCTCTCGCGCAGATCAGTGCGCAGATCAGAAGGAGGAGGCATGACCTATCTGCTGGCGAGCGATCCGTTGCGGCTCAGGGTGATCACTCCGGTCTACTTCGTGCCGATCGCCGCGCTGCTAGTCCTGCTCGTGGAACGGGAGATGATCCGGCCCAAGCCGGGAACGCCGAGGACGGTGGCGCATCATGTCATCGATCTCGCCATCGTCCCGCTTGTGTCGCTTTTCCTGATCTTCGTCGGCCTCCGCACACTAACCATGCTCGGGTGAGGGCGATGGCAGTATCCGCAACGCTCATGCGACCACACCGGACGGCGCGGGCTAGCTGTGCCCGCGGGGGCCTGACCTTGGCAGCCGCCCTCGGCGGCGCGGAAGCGGCCTACCGGCTGGCCGGCCAGTTCTGGGGCGCGGCCGCCTTCGCCATGATCTTCCTCGCCACCGTCCACGTTGCCGTGCTGGCCGGCCGGCGCGGGCGCGGCGCACGCGGGACTGCCGCCGATCCCGCGCTGACCGGGCTCATCGTGGCAGCCAGCCTGGTCCCGCTGGAACGGCTGCTCGTTCTCAGCGCCCCCATGCTGCCGTTCCTGCGGCTCTACCCGAACGCGCTGTGGGTGCTTCCGCTCGGCATAGCCGCCGTTTACGCCTACCGGGCCCGCTGGATCCCGTTGGCGCAACCGCAGTTACTGCCTCCGCCCGGCGGCAACGGACGGCAGCCGCTCGCCTTCCAGGCGGCCATGGTGGCGGCCGGCGCCGGGCTCGGCGTGCTTGCCGCCGTCAGCATTCCCTACGCCGGCCCGCACGTGCTCGTCCACGCCGACGCAGCAAAGTGGGCAGGGGCAGTGCTGTTCGGGCTGGCCGGCGGGGTTGAGGAGCTAGCCTGGCGCGGCGTGCTCCAGCCGCTCGCGGTCAGCGCGGCCGGCCCGGCCGGGGTCGCCGCCTCGTTTCTCGCCTCCGCGTACGTCGCGGTGGCATGGATGGGCCCGTTCGCGGCTGCGCCGGTGATCGCCCTGTCCGCTGTGACCAGCGTGATCGTCTACCGGACTCGCTATCTGGCCGGCGCTGTGGCAGCCCATTTCCTGCTGAACCTGCTCCTGCTGATGCTGCGGTGAACGCTCCTGCCCTCGTCATCGTCAGCGACCTGCACCTCGGTGGCGGCCTTCAGGCCGGGTCCTGGGGCCGGGGTTTCAGCGATGAGTTCGCCGACGATCATGAATTCGCTGACTTCCTGGGCTGGCTCAGCGCGCGCCGGGAGTGCCGGCTGGTGTTCCTCGGCGATGCCTTTGATTTCCTCCGGGTTCCGGTCACCGGCGCGCGTACCGGCTTGTTCGCCCGCAGCGACGCGGAGGCGGTCGCCCAGCTTGACATGATCGCGGCGGCCCACCCTGCCGTGGTCAGGGCTCTGTCGGCTGCGCTCGCCGCCGGAGTGCGGGTCGACTTCGTGTCCGGGAATCACGACGCCGAGCTCATCCGCCCGGCGGTGCGGGAACGGCTGTGCACGCTGCTTGGCGCCGCTGTCGGCTTTGTTTCCTGGATCCTGTACATTCCTGGCGTTCTTTACGCCGAGCACGGCCATCATCACCACGACATCAATGCCTTCGCCCGCCCGCTGTGCCCGTACGCGCGGAAGGGCGGGCGCCTTGAGCGGCCGCCCGCGGCATGGCTCGGTGACCTGCGGCGGATCGCGGCGGGCCCGGGACGCTGGTGGCGGGATGCCGCCGCCGGGCTGCCCGGCCGCGCCGCGGCCAGCAGGCGTGCCAGCTACCTGGCCGACCTGCTGCCCTCGCACGCAGCCGAGATCGGGCTCCCGGCCGGAGTCCTGGCCGAGCTGCACCGGCTGGCCAGCTTCTCGCCGCTCGGAGCGGGCCGGCGGCTGGCCGCCAAGCCGTTCCGGCGCGGCGGCGGCCACGGTTACCTGCCCGCCTCCGCCGCTGCCGTGCACGCCCTGCTGGCCAGGAATCAGCTTGCCGTGCCGTTCTACGCGTTCGGCCACACGCACGCCGCGATGCGGCTGCCGCTGGGGCTGAACGCGTGGTACCTCAACAGCGGCACCTGGTCGGCGGCGAGCTGGGGCGGCGCCGGCGCCCGCAGGACCTGGATCGAGATCACGCCGGGCCGGCCGCCTGCCTCTGCCGCGCGGCTGCTGCGCTGGTCCGGCGCGACGCCGCCGCTGGCCGACCCCGGGGTACCCGGCTAGGGCCAGGCTGTCGTGCAGGCACGCGCCTCACGGAGCTGCGCTCGGCGGGCAAGCGCGACGGCCTCGAGCGTGGTGTGCACCTCGAGCTTCGCCATCAGGTTTTGCAGGTGGCTGCGGACCGTATTGGCGGACAGGTGCATGCGCTCGGCGACCTCGCGCCGGCTGATGCCGTCAGCCAGATGGGAGAGCACTTCCCGCTCGCGCGGGGTGAGGCTGACGAGCGGGTGCTGCGAGGCCGCGTCCTGCTCATGGCGCTCGCGCAGCAGCAGCCGTAGCACGGGCCCCACTGCGGCCGCCGGGAGGCATGTCTCGTCGCGCATGACGCCGCGGATAACGGCGAGCAGCTGCTCGATCGATTCCTCCTTGGGTACCCATCCGGCGACTCCGCTGCGGAGCGCCTGCACCAGGCGCGCAGCCGCCGGCACCGCGCCCAGCATGATCACCCGGACCGGCTGCGGGGTGGTGACCGGGATGCGGTTTAACTCGTCGGCGAGTTCGAGGCCCCCCGCCAGTTCGCTGTCAAGCAGCACGACATCGACGTGACGTCCGCCGAGCAGCATGCGCGCAGCGGGCGCTGATTCGGCGGCCGCGACGAGCCGCAGGCCGGGCTCGACCGCGAGGCGGGATGCGAGCGCGTCGGCGAAGGTCCGCTGGCCGTCCGCCACCAACACGCTGATCTGGGTCATTCCGACAGCGTGACCTGCGCGCGGGGATAGCACCACCACAGGATGTGTGTGGATTTCTACGATTTATGTGGGAGATTGCGCATCGTGCGGGACTCCTTCCGCCAGCCGGGCCCGTACTGCGATGGCCGACGCCTCGAGCCGCGAGTGGGCGCCGAGCTTGGTGAGCACGTTCTGGGCGTAGGTGCGAACCGTGCTCGCCGCGATCTGCATCGACCGCGCCATCTGCTTGGTGCTTTCACCCGCGACGATCCGGCGGAGCACCTCCATCTCCCGCGCGGTGAGATAGTCCCACGGTTCCTTGCGCGGCTGCGAGGTCAGGTGTTGTACGACGTCGCGGACCAGGCCGGCCTGGAATACGAACCCGCCGGTGGCCACCTTCAGGAGCGCAGCCGCGATCTTGTCGACGGTCTGGTCCTTGCGGATGATCCCGGCGACGCCGAGATCGATCGCCTTGGACAGGACCTGCGGATCTGCCACGCCCGACAGGATAAGAACCTGCGTATCGGAGTGATTCGCCCGGATGGCGCGCGCCGTCTCCAGGCCGTCGTCTCGTCCTGGCAAGTAAAGGTCGAGCAGGCACACGTCCGGGTGAGCGCTGGCGACCGCGCGCAGGCACTCCTCCGGCGTCGTCGCCGCCGCGACGACGTCGTGGCCCCGTGCTTCGAGGGCGACCGCCAGCGACTCAACCAGAATCCCCTGGTCATCGCAGACTACGAGACGCATGATTTACCTCACTCCGCTGTTTGGCCTGCGACGCATGAATTGTCCGCGCGATTCCCGGCTGCGGCAATGCGCAATGTCTGTCGTACCTCGCCTGCGCGCCCGCAGCCCGGGCGGCCTGAGCAGGCACGATGATGTCGGCGACGGGCTGGCGCAGGGCACGCCGAATCTCCCGGGAAAAGATCGATCCCCGGGACGCTTGATGAGGAACACCCCTGGCGCGGATGCCAGCCGGCCTCGCGCCTTTCCCCGTATGCGGCATTTATCGGCGCCGCTTCGTAGCCCGGCTCGAGCGGGAAGCCGAGCGGGCTATTTGTCAATTCAGGTTTCACCCCTCCGCCGCCGCCAGAGTGCCTGCCGTCGGCTACGCCCCCGGACAACATTGCTAAACCTAGGCTAAACCCTAGGTAAACGGCGCGTCTACCTTCAGTTGCGCGGCGGTGTACAGGTCTCCCCCTACCGGTCAGGTGCCCGCCCGCGGCCGGCCGCGCAGCCTGGGCGAATCTGGATCATGCGCGGCTGCCGCAGCTGGCCGGCTGCTCAGGCCCGGCGCAGCCAGGCTGCGGCAGAACGGGCTCTCCCAATTGTCACGTCAGCAACTAACGTCACTTCCGTCACAGAATTACATTAGTGAAATTTGTCATCGTCTGCGCATTCGCTGGGTGATCGGCTTACTTCCGATTAGCCGCCGCTTTGCCTTTTCTGCGGGTAAACATCCGTGGTAGCCTGCGCATACGACAAGCGTTTCCGGACGGATTCGCTTGTTATATGTTCTGACCGGGGGCCGGGTAACCAGGGGGACTTCGATGGTGATGCAGAGCATTGACGCCCGGACGACGATGTCCGCGCTCATGTTAGGCCTGCAGGAGACCTGTCACGACATGCGACAGCCGGTCGCCAGCGTGTTCGCGCTGGCGGCGGCCGCGTTGTCCCAGCCCGACCTGCCGCAGCCCGCGCGTGCGTACCTGGAGCAGATCGTCGAGCAGGCCGAGTGGCTGGCGGATCTGATCCAGCAGTCGCTGCCTGCTGCCGGGCCGGGCGCTCCGGCCGGCTGCCAGACCGACCTGCTGCGAGTTGTCCGCGATGCGGTTGCCGCCGAGTGCCTGACGTGGCCGGGCGACCTGCGGGTAGCGGGCGAGGCCGAGCCGGTCTTCACCGCCGTTCACGCCGTATTGCTGCGCCGCATGGTGGCCAACCTGCTCAGCAACGCTACCCGTGCAGCAGGGCCGTCGGGCGCGGTGACCGTTGTGGTCGGCAAGCGGCGGCGTTCGGCGACGCTCACGGTCGAGGACACCGGACCAGGCTTCGGGAAGATCGAGCGGGGCCTCGGGCTTGGCCTGAACGTGGTATCGAGATTCGCCACCGCGCACGACGGCATGCTCGACTACGGATGCAGCCCCACCGGCGGTGCACGGGTCAGCCTGTCGCTGCCGCGAACGGCCGACGCCAGGATAGGGCTGCGGCGGCGGTACTTCTAGCAGCGCGCCAGCCTCCCTGACCGGGCCATGGCTTCGATCTGGTAACGCCGGCCGGTCCTCCGGGCTGAGGCCGACTGCGGGCCGGATGACCGGGCGGCGGCCCGGGATGGGACAGCCGTCCGGGATCCTGGCAGCGGCCGATACGGGTGCCGGTGCGGGCACGCGTCCCGGCGGGCGCCGGCCCCGGGCGCGGGGCGAGGCCGCCGGGCCGGCCGGGCGCCCTGGCAGACTGCCCGTTGTGCATCGCCCCCGCCGCGGACCGTTCCGTGACCTGCCACGCGAGGTGGCCGTCCTCACCGCGGTCTCCTTCACGGTGGCGCTCGGGTTCGGAATCGTCGCCCCGGTGATACCGGCGTTCGCCCGACACTTCGGGGTGAGCACCGCCAGCGCCGCGAGCGTGATCAGCGCGTTCGCCCTGCTGCGCGTGGCGGGCGCGCTGCCGGCCGGTCGGCTGGTGAACCGGTTCGGCGAGTACGGCGTGATGTCGGCCGGCATCGCGATTGTCGCGGCGAGCAGCATCCTGGCCGGGTTCTCCGACTCCTTCTCGCAGCTCATCGCGCTGCGCGGGGTGGGCGGGCTCGGCTCGGCGATGTTCAGCGTCAGCGCGCAGACCCTGCTGCTCGGCAGCGTCCCGGCCGAACAGCGGGGCCGCGCCAGCGGCCTGTACACCGGCGGTTTCCTGATCGGCGGGATCAGCGGCCCGGCGATCGGCGGGCTGGTCGCGGCCTGGTCCCTGCGGGCGCCGTTCTTCATCTACGGCGGCATGCTCGTGGTGCCTGCCGTCATCTCCGCCGCCGCGCTGCGCGGCAGCCCTGGCCGGCCCGCCCGGGACGGTCCGGGGACGTCACCGCGGTTCGCCGAGCTGGCCCGCGCGCTGCGCAGCCGGGCCTACCGCGCCGCGGCGTCGGCGAACCTGGCGGACAGCTTTGCCGCCATCGGCGTGCGCAGCGCGATCGTCCCGCTGTTCGTCCGCGACGTGCTGCACCGGTCGGCGGTCTGGACGGGCATCGGCTTCCTCGTCGTCGCCGCCGTGAACGCCGCCGCGCTGCTGCCGGGCGGCCGGGCGGCGGACACGCTCGGCCGGCGGCCGGTCATGCTGGCCGGCTGCGTGCTGTCGGCCGGCGGGATGGTCATGCTGGCGCTGCTTCCCGGGCTGACCGGGTACCTGGCCGCGCTGGCCACCTTCGGCCTGGGATCGGGCCTGCTCGACGTCGCGCCCTCGGCGATCATCGGCGACATCATCGGCGGCGGGGGCGGCACGGTCGTCGCCTCGTTTCAGATCGCCGGCGATATCGGCACGATCGCCGGCCCGGTGGTGGCCGGCTTCCTGGTGGACGCGGTCTCGTATAACGCGGCGTTCCTGCTTGCCGCGGGCGTCCTGGCGCTGGCGGCGGCGTTCGGGCTGGCTGCGCCGGAGACCCGGTGGCCCGCTCCCGAGTTAGCAGGCCCGATGGCAGCCGCCGGCCCGCCGGCCCGCCCGCCGCCGGGCCGGCGGCTGCCGGGCTAGGGCGTTACCAGCCGGGCTAGGGCGTTACCAGCCGAGCTCGCTGAGCCGGCTGTCGTCGATGCCGAAGTGGTGGGCAACCTCGTGCACGACGGTGCGGCGTACCTGGTCGGCGACCTCTGCCTCGGTGCCGCACATCGCGCAGATGGCACGGCGGTAGATGGTGATCCGGTCAGGGAGCGCGCCCGCGTAGTGCGTGCTGCGGCTCGTCAGCGGGATTCCCTCGTAGAGCCCGAGCAGCCCGGGCGGGCCGCTGTCATGCTCGACGATGACGGCCACGTTGTGCATCAGAGCGCCCAGGTCATCGGGCAGGCCATCGAGCGCGGCGACGACCATCTCCTCGAACCGGCCCGGTGCTACCTCGATCACGAGCCCATTGTCGGTCGCCGTCGCCGCCGCCGCGACCTGGCCCGGCCGCGCGCGCCGGTGACCGGGCCGCCGACCGGGTCAGGCCCGGCCCGCCTGGCGGCTGGCCAGCAGGCTCGTGATGGTCACGATGACGATGACGCCGGCGATGACGGCCAGCGACACCCCGGTGCTGATGCGCGGGATGACCAGGGGCCCGAGCCCGCTGATGCCGGACTCCAGCAGCGCCTCGGTGATGAGCTTCACCCCGATGAAGCCGAGGATGACCGACAGCCCGGCGGACAGGTGCGCGAGCCTGCTCAGCAGCCCTCCGATGAGGAAGTAGAGGTGACGCAGGCCGAGCAGGGCGAGCGCGTTGGCGGTGAAGACCAGGTAGGGCTCCCGGGTCAGCCCGAAGATCGCCGGGATCGAGTCGAGCGCGAACATCAGGTCGGTGCCCGCGATCGCGAGAATCAGCACAAGCACCGGGGTGGCCATCAGCCGGCCGCGCACCCGGGTGGTCAGGCGAGCGCCCTCGCATTCCGGCGAGACGGGCACGATCCTGCTGGCCATGCGCGCCATCGTGCCCGCGCCGTCGTGCGTGCCATCGCCCGGCCGCCCGACGGCGAGCCTGACCGCCGAGTAGATGAGCAGTGCCCCGAACAGGTACAGGACCCAGCCGAATGCGTGCAGCGCGGCGGCGCCGACGGCGATGAAGATGCCCCGTAGCAGCAGGGCCAGGATCACCCCCAGCATCAGGATCTGGCTGTGCAGGCTGCTGGGCACCGCCGAGGCTCTGATCAGCAGCACGAAGATGAACAGGTTGTCCAGCGACAGGCTGTACTCGGTCACCCAGCCGGCGAAGAACTGGCCGGCCGCGGCTGAATGGCCCAGCCAGGCCAGCGTGGCGCCGAACGCGGCGGCCAGCGCCACGACCGCCACCGTCCCCAGCGCGGCCTCGCGCAGCCGCACGCCGCGATGGCGCCGGTGCACGCCGAGCGCCAGGTCCGCTCCGGCCAGCACGACCACGGCCGCTACCGTGACGGCCCAGGTCCACAGCGGGATACTGAGCGTGTCCACCGCGCCGGCCCGCAGCGCGGATCA
>WNGG01001862.1_pt1 | contig 24430 bp, 19 predicted proteins | sample 5400661 | NCBI WGS metagenome assembly WNGG01 (sample SAMN13153372, study PRJNA577476) | soil metagenome | isolation source: 100 cm soil or saprolite under Garry oak tree replicate 1 | place: USA:California | collected 2016-06-15
CATACACGTTGTCCACGCCGCAAGAATACAGCGCTGCGAGCAGGTGCTCGACCGTGGAGAGCAAGACGCCCTGCTTCATCAGGCTCGTGGCGTAGCTGACACGCGCGACGTTCCGCCCATGGGCCTCGATTTCGAAGTTATCCAGGTCGGTGCGGCGGAACACAATCCCGGTATCGGCCGGGGCAGGCGTCAGCCGAAGGCGCCCAGCAACGGCAGTGTGAAGGCCGCCCCCCGAAGTTTCAACCGGCCTCAGGATAGTCGTCTGTTGTGCCATGAATGCTAAAATAGTAGCATTTTGATGGCCGATAAAAAACCAGAATACGTCTTGTAAATCAACAAGTTACAGCCATAATTGCTGAGTCGGACCGCGCAGTGTTGTAGATTTGCAACAAAACGCCAGTTTCGCCGTGCATTCTCGGCAGGATGGGAGGGCTACATTCGAATCGCGGCTCCGGCCTCTCGTGCTTTCTTCAAACCGGATCCCTCGGAAATCTCTGCTCTACTGGAACGGCAAAACCCTTAAAATCTTTCTCCACAAGCCGAGCGATGCCCTTCCTTCGAAGACGATGTCTTGAGCATGAAGGAGCCGATATACGCGTCTGTCCCGCGTGGTCTTCGGGCTCGACGAGAAGGAATCCTTAAACAAACAGCGCCACACTTTGAAAGCAGACCAGCGGCAACAGACTTCGCGTCTTTGCCGCTTGCGGAACCGCGTTGGTGGAGACGGCAACGCAGTGGTATAATATTGGTTTCTCAGGAAAGCGAGCGTGAAGCTATGAATCGGCTCTCGAAGATCCTGATTGTCGCGCTGTCGGTGCTCATTTTTTCCTACGCCGGGCTGGGCTATGTTCTCGGAAAGACCGGCGAAGAAAAGGCCTATCGCTCGCTGACCGTTTACAGCGAAGTGCTCCAGCGCATTCAGCAGGATTACGTGGACGAGCCGGACCTCCACTTGGTTACCTCGGGAGCGCTGCACGGCTTGCTCGAGGCGCTGGATCCGGCGTCGGCCTACCTCACTCCGCGCGAATACACCGAGTACAAGCAGAAGCTGGCCAGCGCCAAAAAGGGCGAGACGGGACTCACGCTGAGCAAGCGTTCTGGCTTCATTGTTGTCGTTTCTGTGCTGCCGGACAGTCCGGCGGCAAAGGCGAGCGTGCGCAGCGGCGACCTCCTCGAAGCAATCGCGGGCTTCACGACGTGGGATATGGCCGTCGGGCAAGCGCTCAATCTTCTGGCAGGCGACCCGGGCACAACGGTCAAAGTGGCTGTCGTGCCGCGGGGTCGCGTGGAACCTCACGATACCGACCTGGTGCGCGCGCCAATTGGCCCTCAGAAAATTCTCACCCAGAAGGTTGACCCGGACATCATGGTCCTGCGCCTGCCCACCCTGGAAGCAGGGCGCGCCGATGAGCTTCGCAGCAAGCTCCAGGAACTGGACCGCCAGGGCATCCGCAAAGTAGTGCTTGACGTGCGCGATTGCGGGCAGGGCGAAATGGGCGAAGGCATCGCTGCGGCGCGGCTGTTTGTCACCTCCGGGAACATCGCCACGCTTCGCGGACAAACCGTCTCCCAGCAACTTTTCGCGGCTGACCCGGGCAAAGTGGTCTGGAAGGGCCCCGTTTCCGTGCTCATTTCGTCGACCACTTCCGGCGCAGCGGAACTTCTGGCCGCGGCCATCGGAGGCAATCATCGCGGCGACGTCGTTGGCGACCGGACATACGGCCTGGCTGCCGAGCAAAAGGTGATCCCGCTTGAAGATGGCGCCGCGCTCATCCTGACGGTGGCGAACTATTATACGGCGGCGGGGAAGTCCATCCTGGAAGAGGGCGTGCCGCCCACAGTGGCAGTGCGTCCAGCCAGCGACGACCAAGCCGATTCCGTGGATGACAACGGCGCTGCCGCAGCGCCTCCCGAAACTGCTGAGCCCCGGCCGCTTTCGCCGGAAGACCCCGTCCTGCGCAAGGCCATCGAGCTTCTGAAGGGCCCGGGGCGCAAGGCAGCGTAGCTGTTTGACGCCCTGGCCGGATACCCTTCTCCCGCGAACCCGAATTTCGAAATTGTCTGAGCGGACCCTCGGCCTTCGGCTGGCCGCAGTTTGTGCGCTCGCCCTTGTTTTCTTCTTCACCGGCTGCGGAAAAAAAGAGAAGCCGCTCACCCCCGCGCAGATCCACGCCATTACGCGTGAATTGCAAGCCGCAGTGCCGCGTGACCCTTCGCAATACGGCCGCGTATGGGCGACCACGCGCAAGACCGCGGCCAATGACTGCGCGACCGATCACCTTTATGTGTCGGTGCTGCCCGGCGGCTCCAGCGAGGCGCACAGCAGGAGTCTGACCGACCTCTTGCAATCGCTCGACCGTGTAGCGACCCGGTACAAACTGACGCGCGATCCGCTCGGCAGCGCCGCGGGGAATGTCCAGTTCCTCTATCGCCACGATGGTGCGCCAACCCACACGATTCACATCCTGACGCAACATGCGGGAACGAGTCCGGAGGTTCCGGCCTCCGGGGCGCGGCTGGCCATCATCATTGACGATATGGGCTACGACCGGGCGTCGGCCGATGCTGTCTTCGCGCTGCAGTATCCTTTGACGCTTTCCGTGCTGCCGGGCCTGCCCCATTCCGCAGACGTGGATGAAGAGGCCAAGCGGCGCGGCTACCAGGTCCTGCTCCATTTGCCGATGGCCTCCACCGGGAACAGCAAGCCCGAAGCGATCGAGATCCACCCGGGAATGTCTGCCGAAGAGGTCTCTCAGACCGTGGCGCAAATGCTCGCGACAGTTCCAGACGCCATCGGCGTGAACAATCACCAAGGCTCGGAGGCGACCGCCGATCCGAACCTGATGGCCGAGCTGATGCCGGTGCTGCGCGAGTACAAACTATTTTTTGTGGATAGCCGGACCACCACGGCAACCGTTGCGTACGACACCGCGCAGCGGATGGGTGTCCCCGCGGCTTACCGCAACGTGCCGTTTCTGGACGACGCGGCCGATGCAGGCTCGATTCGCCGGCAACTGGCCCTGGCAATCCGCGACGCGCGCAGACAAGGCGCCGCGATTGCCATTGGTCATCCGCATCCTGTAACGCTCCAGGTGCTTCAGGAAATCCTTCCCCAACTTGGATCGCAAGGCGTGACTCTGGTGTTCGTCTCGCAACTTGTGCAATAAGAATCCGTGCGGTTCTTGAGTCCGGCCGGCGACGATGGGCCTCGCTACTCGAGGATCTCCGCGCAGAGTTGGAATACGTGCTCTGCGATAGAGGGCGCGGCGGTCAACCCCGGCGATTCGATGCCGATGAGTTGAATCGCGGGAGGCACCGCCGGGTCGCGCGTGATGACAAAATCGCCGTAGCCTTTTCTGTCCGGAGGAACCAGCTTAGGCCGCAAGCCGGAGTAAGCGAGGTGCAGGTCGTTCTCGGTCACCTCGGGAAGCATCTTCTGCGCATTGCGCGCGAAGTCGGCCACCGACAGGCGATCCTGTTCGTAATCGTTTTTATCCTGGACGTACCGCGCCGTCGGGCCGACCAGCACCGTTCCCCAAAGCGTCTTGGTGAAATGAATTCCCAGGCTCAGACCCTTTGCGTGCGGGAGCGGATACACCAGACTGTTGATGAGCGATGCTCGCGGGCCGCGAATCTCGCAATACTCGCCGCGAACCGGATAAATGCGGTAGCGCGTGTTGCCCAGCAGCGCAGCCACTTCATCGGAGAAAAGCCCGGCGGCATTGATTACGCAGCGCGCTTCGATGGTTTCCAGCGGGGTTTCCTGCGAAGAGCCGGACTCGCCGCCGACACGCACTGTCACGCGGATGAAATCGGCATGCGCTTCGAGCGCTTCGGCCTTCGCGCGGGTCACGATGTGGGCGCCCTGCTCGGAGGCCACTCGCGCGTACGCTTTCACCAACTCCTCGCTCGAGACAATCCCCGTCGAACGAATCTCGAGCGCGGCCACTCCGCGAATGTGAGGCTCGCGCGCGCGAATTCCTGCGGCATCCAGCCGACGTATTCCCTCGACGCCGTTGGCCCGGCCGTGTGCGGCCAACTCTTCCAGTTCGCCGGCCTCTTCCGGCGAGGTCGCCACAATCAGTTTTCCCGTGCGCCGATGCGGGACGTTATGCGCCGCGCAAAACTCATAGGTGAGGCGGTTCCCCGCGACGCAATGCCGCGCCTTCAGTGAATCTTTGGGGTAGTAGAAGCCGGAATGAATGACGCCGCTGTTGCGCGTGCTGGTGGCCATCCCGACTCTCGGGAGCTGCTCCACCAGAAACACGTCATCCCAGCGGCGCGACACGGCTTGCGCAATCGCGCATCCCACCACGCCGCCGCCGATGATCAGAATGTTCGCCCGGTCCATAACCTCGAAAGCCATCACCCTGACACTCGTTCATCAGCGGCGGAATCCTACTTTGGCAGCCGCGGCATGGGCGGCCAACTGCTGGCCCTGCCCTGGAACAGGGCCTTGCACTTTTCCTCGCGTTTCGCTCCATCGTGGACGGCAAAGCTCGCCGGCCTTTCGTCGGGGCCGGACCACATGCTGACGCCGGCGTACGCGCCGTCTTTGCGCAAAATGTAATACACCATGCTGACGTACTTGATCCTGGTCATGTCGCTGCTGTAGTTGCGCACGATGCGCTTCAATGCGTCCGTTCCCGCTTCTTCCGGCGACATTCCCTTGCGCATGTTTTCCACAATGGTGTGCGCGCCCGCGACCTTGATGTTTTCTTCGCCGTTGCCGGTGGCCCCCGCCGCGCCCACATCCTGATCGCAATAACAGCCTGCGCCGATGATGGGCGAGTCGCCTAATCGTCCGGGAATTTTCCATGCCAGGCCGCTGGTGGTGGTCACACTGGACATCTCGCCTTTTTCATTCAACACAGAGCAATTGATGGTTCCGGTTGGCGGATGCAGGACCTTATGGATGGCATCCGCGCGGGCTTCGGGGGGAATGCCGATGTCCGCCGCCAGGCCATAGAGCCTCCGAACATGTTCCGGCTGGCCCGCAATCGGCGAAATTTGCAACGGCGCTGGAGGTTTCCAGTTAGGATCGGCCATTCCCGGCCCCCACCAGTCCTCATTCGAGTTGGATTCCTTCCACAACTGCCATATCTTGCGCGAGTGTTCCGTCAGCAGATTTTCTTTCGGGAAGCCCATCTTGAGGCCGAAGCGGGTTGCGCCTTCGCCGGCCAGCATCACGTGGCCGGTATGCTCCATCACCGTTTTGGCCAGCGACGCTACGTTCTTGATGTCATGGGCGGCGCCCACCGCGCCCGCGCGCCGCGTTGGGCCGTGCATGCAACAGGCGTCGAGCTCGACCACGCCTTCTTCATTGGGCAGCCCGCCCAAGCCGACGCTGTCATCATTGGGATCGTTCTCCGGTCCGGAGACAACCGTGATGGCGGCATCGAGCGTGTCCGCGCCCGCGCGCAGGCGCTCGTAGCCGGCGTCAATGTAGTTCAGTCCGTTGCGGGCGCAGATGATGATGTTCTTGCCGCCGGGGAGCGCGAGCAGCGTGTTGCCTCCGGTTGCGGTCCGCCCGAAAAGATTGCGGGCGCCGGCGGCAACGCTTGCGGAAAGGGTGGTGAGGAAAAACTTTCGTCGAGTCCAATGATTCATGCGTACACCTCGGAAGAAGTGAACTGCGTTTTGGAAGCCGCCCGAGAATAATCCGGGACAGCAAACCGCGCAAGCCCCTCGCTTGGGCGCGAAGCCCGAAATTCGAAGACGCGACGAGAGGACATTTTGCACTTGCTACGACGAATTTCTTTTCTGTTGCGCGCGGGGCGATGTCGCGTCAGAGTAGCGCGCGATGGAGGCGCGTTTTTCCAGGCCGGGCGTGCGGTGGGTGTTCCTCGCCGGGGTCTTCGCCGTTGCCGGCGCGCTGGCATTTTCCGGAGGGAGAATCGCCCTTGCCAATCACTACGCCGCCGGGGAAACTTCGGAAGGGCTTGGGCGAGCGGCCCATCTGGAGCCCGGCAATGCCGAGCACTGGTATTTCTTAGGCCGCAACTGGCAATATAACTTCGATCAGCCGGACCTGCCGCTGGCCATTTCGTATTATCAGCGGGCATTGGCGCTCGACCCCCGGTCAGCCAATACTTGGATGGACCTTGCCGGTGCCCGCGAAGCCCAGGGCGATACCGCGCAAGCCCGCGAAGCTTTCGAACAAGCGCAGAAGGCCCATCCCATTTCCGCCGACGTGGCGTGGCGCTACGCGAACTTCCTTCTGCGACAGGGAGAGATACGCCAGGCCTACTCGCAGGTTCGCCGCGCGGTGGCAGAGGACCCGAATCGCGCTGCCGCCGCCGTCTCGGTTTGCTGGCGCGCCAACCCCAACATTGAAATGATCCTCGACCAGGCCTTGCCTCGAAGCGCCGCGGTCTATCTGGAAGCGATTCGCTTTCTTTCCAACGAACATGAAGGAAGCTCCGCACTGGCAGTCTGGAAGCGGCTGGCAGAGCTGCACCCGAGGATCGAGTTGAAGACGGTATTTCCCCTGCTGGATGAGCTTTTTGTTGAAGACTCCATCCCGGAGGCCCGCAGCGTCTGGGGGCAGGCGGTGGAGATGGCCGGGATCACTCCGTCTGCTCCATCGGACGGCTCGCTGGTGTGGGATGGCGGATTCGAAGGCGACTTCATTCCGGGCGGCTTTGGCTGGCGGTGGAGGCCCGATCCCGGCGTGCAATTCACGTTCGACCGCGAGAAGAAACATTCCGGAGGGCGTTCTCTTCGCATCACCTTCGACGGCACGGAAAATCTCAATTTCACGCACCTCTTCCAATACGTCCCGGTGCAGCCGGGGAAGACCTACCAGTTTTCGGCGTATGTAAAGACCGAAGAGATCACCACCAATCGGGGTCTGTGCTTCGCGGTCTTCGATTCGCGCAACCCCGGAGCGACCGGCCGCCTCACTCCCGATTTGACCGGCACGCAGCCATGGACGCGCCTCGAGTTGTCGTTCACGGCGGGCTCGGACACGCGTCTGGAGACGGTTGTCCTGCGGCGAATTCCCAGCGAAAAATTAGACAATAAATTGCGGGGGACGGTCTGGGTGGACGACGTCGCGGTTGTGCCTCTTGAACTCGGCCCGAAGAGGCCTGCTCGATGAAGTTTATCCGGGCGGGCATCTGCGCGCTTGTGCTGTTCGCGGTCGCGGCGCACGGCGGAGTCGAAGACTGGGCGGCGGCAGTATTGGAAGCAGGGGCCGCTGCACTGATCGCGTTCTGGGGACTGCGCGTAGCGCAGGGATGGGAAAAGGAAATTCACGGCCATCCGCTTCTTGGCCCCCTGGCCGCGTTTGCGGCGGTGGTCCTGGTCCAGTTTGTATTCCGGACCACGGCGTATCGCTACGCAAGCAAAGTGGATTTCCTCCGGCTCATGGCTTATCTGATTCTTGTTTTCCTCGCCGCGCAGGCTTACCGCACGCTCGATGACCTGCGAGGGTTTGTGTGGTTCTTGCTCGTTTTGGGTTTTGCTGTTTCCGTTTTCGGAATCCTCCAGCATCTGACCTTCAATGGAAAGCTGTATTGGGTGCGCGAGATGCATTATGGCGGGATTCCCTTCGGGCCGTACGTGAATCGCAACCATTTTGCCGGGTTGGCGGAGTTGCTGGCGCCGCCCGGTTTGGCGGCTCTGGTGATGGGCAAAGTGCGCAGGGACCAGTGGCTGCTCGTGGGACTTTTCACCCTGTTCCCGGTTGCGGCACTGTTCTTGTCGGCGTCGCGCGGGGGAATCATCAGCTTTCTGGTGCAGGTGGGGCTGCTGCTCCTGCTGATTTGGCTGCGGCGGGGAGAACGAAAGCAACTCGTCGCAGTGGCCGCCGTCCTGTTGGTGGCCGGGGCGCTGGTCACCTGGCTGGGAGTGGAGCGCGCCCTCCAGCGGTTTTCATCCTACCGGACGCTCGAGGTACGCGAGGATAAACGCATCTCGATGGCGCGGGATACCTGGCGGATCTTTCTGGACCATCCTTTGCTGGGAACAGGGCTCGGGACCTTGCGGGATGTTTTTCCAAAATACGAGACGCTCTACGACGGCAAAGTGGTGAACCACACTCACAATGATTATCTCGAAGCTCTGGCGGAAACGGGTCTGGCGGGCGGCGCCTGCTGTGCCTGGTTCCTCGCGGTGCTGATGATTCGGGGGATCCGCCAGGTTCGCAGCGGGGCGAGCGGGCTTCTGTCGGCGCTGCAAATGGGCGCGCTGGTCTCCTGCGGCGGAGTCTTGGCGCACAGTATGGTGGACTTCAACCTGCACATTCCTTCGAACGCTCTGCTGTTCCTGCTGCTGGCTGGATTCGCGGCGGCCGAGATCCGCGTAATCCGCAGGGTAACCCGGAATCAGCCGCAGCCATTGCCGAATCCGCAACATGCCGCCTGAAATTTCTCTTCTACCTGTATAATGGCGCCGGGGTCTTCTCTCTCCATGAGGCTTGCAAGCCTGCCTATAAGGCGGAAGCCTATCCGCCAACGTGCCGGGTTGGTTTTGTTTGTGCTCGCATGTGCTTCTCTCGCCTGCGCGCAGGAAAAGCTGGTGACACCCGACGAAGCCAACAGCCGCCTGCGGCAGCTCTCCGAGGCTGCCCACGTCCGTCAAGGAGAATACGTCATCGGATCGGGCGATCTCCTCTCCATTGAAGTGTTCGACGTGGACGAGCTGAGTCGTGAGGTGCGCGTCAGCGAATTGGGTACCATCGCCATTCCGTTGCTTCCGGCGCGGCTTCATGCCGCTGGACTGACGGAGATTCAGCTCGAAGAGAAGCTTGCGGAACTGCTGGAAACGAGCGGCTTGGTATCCCGTCCTCAGGTCACAGTCACCGTAAAGGAACGCAAGAGCAAACCTATTACCGTCATCGGAGCGGTGAACCATTCGATGGTCTATCAGGCGGTCCGCCCGGTGACGCTTCTGGAAGTGCTTTCGGAAGCCGGCGGGATAGCCAATGATGCCGGGAGCACGGTGATCATCTCGAGGGCGGCGCCCGATCCCGGTCAGCGGGCCGCCTCCGCCGGCGACGCCACAACAGGACACAATCCCGCCGCCGGACCGGTAGCCCCTGCGCCAACTGGATCCGCGGATCCAAAAGGCTTGTCGCCTTCGCCAACGACAACTTCCGGGCCTGGGGATTCGGCTGCCACTCCGCCCCCGCTTCCTCCATTGACGCTGGTCATTAACTTGAATGACTTGCTGGAAACGGGCGATCCGAAATTCAATATTCCGATCGAGGGCGGCGATGTCGTGTCGGTCCCGCGCGCGGGCATTGTGTACGTGATGGGCGCGGTGGACCATCCCGGAGGCTTCGTTCTGGCGAACGACCGCGAGCAAATGAGCGCCTTGAAAGCCCTGGCGCTGGCGGGCGGATTCCGGCGCGCGGCGAAGCCTCAGCAGGCCGTGATTTTGCGCAAAGATTCGGCCACTGGCCAGCAGAAAGAAGTCGCGCTGGACTTGAAGAAAGTCTTGGACCACAAGGCCGAAGACGTGCGGCTCTATCCCAGCGACATTTTGTTCATTCCCGAAAGCGGCGGAAAGCGTGCGGCTTACAAGATGGGAGAAATTGCGTTGGCCGTGGGGTCCGGAGTCGCGCTCTTCCGTTTGGCCAGATAGCCATCGAGGCGCATGGATGAACTGAACAAACTCGTGCCCAAGGGGGACGGAGGGGCGATGGAATCCGCGCCTCTGCCCGTGCCCATGCACATGCCCGTGTGGGACATGGCGCCCCGGGAACCCCACCTACTCGACTACGTGATCATTCTTCGCAAGCACCAGTGGCTGATCCTTTCGTTTCTCCTCGCGGTTGTGACGATTGTGTCCATCGGCACATTCCGTCAGCAGCCGGTGTACGTGGCGACGACGCGCCTTGAAATCGACCGCGAGAACACGAACATCCTGCCTTTCCCCGGAACCGATGCTTACGATATTTACGCCGACCTGGACAATTACATTGAGACACAGTCCAAGATCCTGCTGAGTGAAACGCTCGCCCTGCGCACCATCAAGACCGCGGGGCTTGAAGGCCCCTTGGGAAGCAGCCTGCCGGCGGCCAAGCCGGATGACGATGCGGTCACCACGACGACACTCGCCAACCAGAAGCGCCCGCCCGCGCTCGGCCCGTTTCTGGGGGCGCTCAGCGTAAAACGCGTGCCCAACAGCCGGTTGCTGGACGTTAGTTTCGAATCCACGGACGCAGAAATGGCGGCGCGGGTTGTCAATGCCCACGTGGAAAGCTACATCGCAGAAAACTTCCGCAGCCGCTATGAAGCCACCTCGCAGGCCTCCACGTGGCTGGCCGGCCAGTTGAACGAACTGAAGATCAAAGTCGAAAAGTCCGAAGACGCGCGCATCGCTTACGAGCGGCAAAACCAGATCTGGACGATTGACGAGAAACAGAACATCACAACGCAGCGCTTAGGAGACATCAGCAAGGAGCTCACCGAGGCGCAAAGCGACCGGATGAAAAAGGAAGCTGCGTTTCAGCTCGCGCAGTCCGGCAGCCTGGATGCGCTGCCGGCGGTGCATGACAGCGAAATGCTGAAAGATTTGCAGGTCAAGCGCGCCGAAGCCGTGGAAGCCTACACGGAAGCCCTGAATCAGTACGGGCCGAATTTCCCCAAAGTACAAAGGCTCCAGGCAAAGGTGAAGGAATTCGAAGAACTGGTGAACGGCGAGAAAAAGAACATCGTCAACCGCGTGGAAAACGATTACCGCGCCGCGCGTCAGCGGGAATTGCTGCTGACCCGGGCCCTGGATCAACAGAAAGCCGAAGCGAACGCGATGGCCGAGCGCCTGGTGCAGTACAACATTCTGAAACGAGAGGCGGAAGCGAATAAGCAGTTGTACGAAGGCCTGTTGACTAAGCTGAAGGAAGCGGGCATCTCGGCCGGCTTGCGCTCGTCGAATATTCGCGTAGTGGACCCGGCGATGATTCCCCCCTCTCCGGCCCGGCCGAATAAGACGCGGAACATTGCCTTGGCATTCCTATTGGGCCTGGTGGGAGGAATCGGGCTGGCATTATTGCGCGAGTATCTGGACAACACTGTGAAGACCCCGGACGACGTTGAAGCGTTGTCGCGGCTGCCCTCGCTCGCGGTTGTGCCGGCATTCGCCAGCCTGAACGGGCACCCGAGGAAACGCAACCTGCTGGGAATGCCGGTCGGAAACGGCAAGAACCGCCGCGTGGAATTGGTGTCGCACACGCTTCCGAAGTCGCAGATGTCGGAGGCCTTCCGCGCGCTCCGCACGTCCTTGTTGCTCTCGCAGGCCGAGCGGCCCCCGCAGGTGATTCTTGTCACGAGCGCCCTGCCGCGCGAAGGGAAGACTACGGCGGCGACAAATCTGGCGGTCACGCTGGCGCAACTCGGCGACCGCACCCTGTTGATCGATGCCGACCTCCGCAAACCTGGCGTTAGCCGGGCCCTTAGCCTGGCGGACGGCAATTATGCGGGGCTGAGTTCGTATCTGGCAGGGGTCTCAAGCCTGGACTTGATCACTATACCGCACCCGGCAGTCACTAATCTCGCGGCCATTCCCACTGGGCCCATTCCTCCCAATCCCGCCGACTTGCTCGCTTCGCACAGATTGGCCGCAGCCATCTGCGAACTTCGTTCGCAGTACAAATTCATTGTGATAGACTCTCCGCCGATCATGGCCGCCACGGATGCGGTCATCCTCTCCGTTCAGGCTGACGGCGTGCTCCTGGTGGTGCGCAGCGGCGCGACACCCAAGGAAGCCTTTTCGCGCACGCGCGACCTGCTCGCCAGCGTAAAATGCAGGTTACTTGGTGTGGTGCTAAATGCTGTGGACTCTAGCGCGCCGGACTATTATTATTCCTACCGGTATTACCCGTATTCGTATGGCTATGGGCAGGAGAAGCAGCAGGAGCATCCACACGACACTCCGTCACCCGCCAGGCCCGAAGAACGGGAATCATTGAACGAAGACAATCTGTAAGGAGGAACCGTGCGCTTCCTGATCACGGGCGGTGCTGGCTTCATCGGCTCACATCTTGCGGAATTACTGCTGACGCGCGGCCATGAAGTGCTGCTGCTCGACGATCTCTCCACCGGCGGGATGGAAAACATCCGCCATCTCAAGCAGTACGACGGGATGCAGTATTTTCTGGATTCGCTGGAGAACCGCCAGTTGCTTGCCGAGTTGGTGGACGAAGCGGACGTCATCGTGCACCTGGCCGCGGCTGTCGGCGTGCGGCTGATTGTGGAGAGCCCGGTCCGCACCATCGAAACCAATGTCAATGGCACTCAGCTCGTGCTCGATGCCGCCTGCAAAAAACGCAAATTGGTTTTCACCGCCTCCACTTCGGAGGTGTACGGCAAGAACACGAATGTGCCTTTCCACGAAGACGCCGACCTCGTGCTGGGCCCGACAACCAAAGGCCGCTGGAGTTACGCGGCCTCGAAGGCGCTGGACGAGTTTTTGGCGCTTTCCTATTGGAAAGAAAAAAGGCAGCCGGTGATCGTTGCCCGGTTCTTTAACACCGTCGGGCCGCGGCAGACCGGGCGCTACGGCATGGTCTTGCCCAACTTCGTCGGCCAGGCATTGGAAGGCGCGCCGCTTACCGTGTACGGGACTGGCCAGCAGTCGCGGTGTTTCTGCGACGTGCAAGACTCGGTCGAAGCCATCGTGCGGCTGATCGCCACCGACCGCGCTGTCGGCCAGGTCATAAACGTCGGCACCACCGAAGAAGTCACCATCGAAAAACTCGCGCATCTGGTCAAGGAACGCACCCAAAGCTCTTCGCCCATCACCCACGTCCCCTATGACCAGGCCTACGAGCCGGGTTTCGAAGACATGCTCCGCCGGGTGCCCTCGATCGACAAACTCGTGGAGCTGACTGGTTTCCGCCCCAGGACGCCTCTGACGGAAATCATCGACCGCGTCGTTGTTTACTTCCGTCAAAAACGAACGGCCGCGCCCGCACCGCGCACAGCGCTTACCAGCGCCAGCTAGTCTTCTTGGCCGGGCCTTTCCATCCGCCGGTGTGCGCCGCCGCGCAAACTCATGTATGATTGCGCGATTCCGGCCGGGGGTCAGCCGCGTCACATGCAGTCCTCATTGGCGCATATCGCGTCTGCGGATGTGGTGCACCCGGCCATACCTCTCCGCAGCAAGAAAACTCGGATGATCCTTGCGGGGCGCTGGCGTCGTTGGTCGGTTTGCGAGAAGACGCTGCTCGTGGTGTTTCTTCTCAGCCTGCCGCTCTGCAATCCGTGGCTGCGCGGCGACGGGATCGGCTACTATGCTTACGCCCGCGCGTTGTTGATTGACCACAATCTCCGTTTTGAGAAAGACTACTTCGCGGGGAATGCCGATTTCGTCCAGAGGCGCGTGGACGAGACAGGGCGGTTCAAACCAGAGTTCTACACGAGAACCGGATACCTCGAAAATCACTTCACGGTTGGGCCGGCGATTCTCTGGGCGCCGTTCCTGGTGAGCGCGCATGTCGCCGCGCTGGTTTTGCGCATGGCGGGTTTCCCCGTCAACGCCGACGGCTTCACGTTTCCCTATCGCTGGGCCATGGCGCTGGGAACAGCGGTGTATGGATTCCTGGGGCTATGGATTTCGTTTCATCTGGCGCGGAAGTACGTCGCCGAACGGTGGGCATTTCTTGCGACGCTGGGGATCTGGTGGGGCAGTTCGCTCCCCGTCTACATGTATTTTAATCCGTCCTGGTCGCACGCCCACTCGGCCTTCAGCGTGGCGCTGTTTCTATGGTATTGGCATCGGACGCAGGACGCCCGCACCACGCGGCAGTGGATTGTTCTCGGCTTGCTCGCAGCACTCATGACGAATGTCTATTACCTGAATGCCGTCCTGCTGACTGCTCCGGGCATCGAGGCGCTTTTCAGGTATCGTCAGGCGCTGTGGGAGCCCGATTCCAGCGGGCCATCGATAGGCCGGTTGCTTGGACAACACGCTGTGTTCGCGGTGGCCGTACTGGCCGGGATGCTCCCAACGCTGCTCACGCGGCAAATCATCTACGGGAGCCCGTTCGAGAGCGGATACGCCGCGCTGCGCGACTGGCACTGGGGTTCTCCGGAGTTTCTGCGCGTGTTGTTCTCCGCCGATCATGGAATGCTGAGCTGGACTCCGCTGCTGGGCCTGGCGTTGGCTGGTCTGGTGCTGTTTGGCCGGCGTGAGAAAACTACCGGAGGGCCGCTGATCGGAGCCACTGTGGCGTTCTACCTCTTCATCAGCGCGTATCCCGATTGGGACGGCCTCTCGTCGTTCGGCAACCGCTTCTTCATTTCATTGACGCCGATTTTTGTTCTGGGCCTGGCTGCGCTTCTCGGGGAATGCAGCGGCTGGTTTGTGCGGGAGAAAATGACGTTGGCCGGCGGCGCTTCGATCGTTGCACTTTTCGTCGTTTGGAACCTCGGCTTCATTTTTCAATGGGGCTTGCATCTCGTGCCGGCGCGCGGGCCCATCTCCTGGCGCCGGATGGCACATAATCAGGTGATGGTGGTTCCTTCACGCTTTGGCGCAACCGTGCGCGATTATCTCTTTGGCCGCAAAGCCATGATGCAACGCATCGAGGAGCAAGACATTCAGCAACAGAAATTACAGAAGCCGCCGGATTCTTGAATGGCCGCTTGTAAGCGCTGGAAATCGTCGTGGCCGCTGTTAATCTTCGCGAACAACTGCATCTCCCCGTCCCCCTTGGGTCTGTTACTCTAGTACCCGCGTGGAACAGAGAGGGTCCCCCATCCATAACCTAAGATCTATTGCTGCGCCCATCGCAGGCTCGGAAGTTCTGGCAGGAAGCGATCCTGCTGGCGTGCCCGCGGTCGCTGCGCCGCAGACGAGCCCCGGCACGCGCGTCTTTCGAAACACATTCGTGCAGCTCCTTGGCCGCGTTGTGAGTTTGCTGCTCTCCGTGGTCACTTCAGTGCTCCTGGCGCGTTACCTGGGACGCGGTAGGCTCGGGGAATACGGCGCCCTCTACGCGTACCTGGGTCTCTACACGTGGCTGGCCTCTTTCGGCCTTGAGCAGATTCTGGCGCGCGAAGCATCGCAACGCCGCTTGCAAGCGGGAAGCATTTTTTTCACCGGCAGCGTTGTCGGAATCTGCCTGGCATTTGCAGGAACGGGTTTCGCGCTCCTCTTGGCCCCGTGGTTTGGCTTCTCGCACGGCATGCGCCTCCTGCTTCTGTTTGCCGCCGTTGACATCATGCTCCTGCCTTCGATGAGTTTTGCCTCGATCGTGTTTCAGGTGGACCTGCGTCAATGGTACCCGGTGGGTTTCGGCCTGTTCCGCCAGACGCTCTGGCTGCTCGCGGTGATCCTGCTCGCGCGCGGCGGCGCCGGGTTCTTCTGGGTGATTGTTTTGAGGACGATGGTCGCCGTACTGACCGCCCTCCTGACTTTGCCATTCTGCTGGCAGAAGAAGTTTCTTCCCCGGCCGGTGCGTTTTTCGTGGAGCGAAGCACGCCAGCTTCTTCGCTACGGCTTTCCCGTGGCGCTGAGCGCGGTGGCCGTCGGCGTCTACCACCGCATTGATCAGGTGATGCTTCACAAGATGACCGGCGACGTCACGCTGGGTCCTTACGTTGTGGCTGTACAGATGGCCGAGCTTTTCAGCGCACTGCCGGTGGCGTTGATGTCTTCGTTGTTTCCCATCCTCTCCCGGACGGCGCATCAGGAAGAGCAATTCCGGCACTATCTGGGGGTCAGCTACCGCTTCTTGATGGCGGTAGTTTTCTTTGTGTGTGCGATCCTCATCCCCATTGCGGCCCCGCTCGTCAACCTGTTTTACGGCAAGGAATTCCAGTCTTCGGCCGGCTTGCTGGTTGTCCTGATTTGGTCGGAGGCTCCGCTGTTTTTCGGCGTTGCTCTGTGCAACGGGCTGATTGCCAAGAATCTGCAATGGTTTTCCCCGGTTTCCACGATGGTTGGCGCGGCCCTCAACGTTGTGTTGAATCTCGTTCTGATCCCGCGCTCTGGCGCGTTAGGTGCTTCGTGGGCTACGTTAATAAGTGAGGCAGCCGCCGCGGTATTTGTGTTCCTGTGTTTCCGCCCCACACGGAGGTACGTCGTGCAGGGCCTGCGCATTGCTCTTGCGCCTTTTCTCCTGGCCCTGGGAATTACGATCGTGCTGGGTTTCCTGTCGTGGGCATTTTGGTGGAAATTTGTGATTGCATGCTTGGCGTACGCTGGCGGTGCATGGTTAACGGGTGCAGTCAGGCGGAGCGAGATCAGCCGTGCCCGTGACCTCTCCCGTAGTTTGTTTTCCTTCACGCGGGCATAGAGTGTGGCGCGGGGGTGAAGTTGGGGAAGACGCGAAACGTGGAGATATACGACAGTTCATTCTACACGGCGGAGGGTCTCGCTATCCTCGACTCGCCCCGGATTGTTGTGCCCCTGATCATTTCGCTGGTTCAGCCGAAGAGCGTGGTGGACGTGGGGTGCGGCAGAGGCTCCTGGCTGTGTGTTTTTCAGGAATGTGGAGTGGAAAGAATCCTCGGCATAGATGCTGCGAGTGTCAATCCGGATTGGTTGCTGATTCCGAAAGAGTGTTTCCGGAGCATGGACCTTGCGCTGCCCTTCCAGTTGGATGAACAATTCGATTTAGCGGTCTGTCTCGAGGTTGCGGAACATCTGCCGGATCACGCAGCCGTGAGTCTCATCTCGTCGCTCACGGCTCTGGCGCCGGTTGTTCTCTTCTCAGCCGCTGTCCCCTTCCAGGGAGGCGTTCACCATGTCAACGAACAGTGGCCTGAATACTGGCGAGAATTATTCGAGCGGGAGAGCTACTGCATGTTGGATTTGATTCGAAAGGAAATCTGGAAAGACCCGCGAATCAAATATTGGTATCGGCAAAATCTGTTTCTATATGTGCGCAACGACTTGATGGTGTCCCGGCCGAAATTTGCCGAAGCGGCTCACCTTGCCGACGACCTCCGGCTGATTCATCCCGCCATTTTGGAAGCGCACTATGGACTTTGGCCCCTCGTGAAAAATCTGCCGCGAAGCGCTTGGCAGGCAGGACGCAATCGGATGAGGCGTTTACTGAGGCGGGGATAAGGCGAATGACGGTTCTGTTTTTGTGCGACGAAGACAACCTTGTGCTGAAAGAAAATGCGGGATATGCATGCGCTTTCCGCCGGCGCGGTATCCGCGTGGTGTGCGTGGAGCGCGGCTATCCACGAAATGGCGATCTGGGTAGGCTTGTTGAGTCCTGCGGCGAAAAGCCCTCGCTTATTCTTCACGTGGGGTCCGTTGTCCCGTTCCTGCCTTGGAATCTCACAAGTGTCGACATTCCCACAGCCATGTTTCAGGTTGACGTTTACTTCAATGGACACCGGCAACTCCGGGTTTCCATGCTTTTCGATTACGTCCTCATTCTGCACCCCGGATTCGAGGAGATGTTTTGCAGCGCTGGCCATCCAGCCCCATGCACGTTGCCCCTTGCAGTGGATCCCGTCCTTTTCCAGGATCACAGACGAGAGCGCCATTTTCAGCTTTCCTCGGTCGGCAGGACCGATGCCCCCATCTACAAAACCCGCCGCGAAACCCTGGCCTCGCTCTCCGCGGAGTTCCGCATGAATGAATGGCATCGGCGCCATGAGGCAGAGGAGGTCCCGGAGGTTTACGGCGCGAGCCAGATGGTCGTGAATGTGCCCCGGGACGACTATCCCGTGGATGTCTCCATGCGCTTTGCAGAAGCAATGGCAGCGGGCGCCCTGTTCATCACCCGGGTTCCCAGCGAGATGACGGCTCTCGGCTTTTTGGAAAACACCCATTATATCGGCTACCGTGACCCATCCGAGATACCATCCATCGTCCGCCGCTATCTCTCCGACGAGCCGGCGCGGAGCCGGATTGCCGCGGCTGGGCAGGAGAAGGTGCTGCGCGAACACACTTACGACTGCAGGGTGGATGCGTTGTTGCGCCATATCGAGCGCGACGGTGGGAGGCTCCATGCGCCCGCGCGGCGATGGCCGGGAGCCCGAGTCCGCCTGGCGTACTTGGACTTTTTTGCGACCGAGAGAGAAACGACTCTCGCATCGGCCTATCTACGCGAGATCCTGCGTCGTAGTCCCTTCGCTGCTGTGCCAGGGGCGGCCCTGGTCGCCCGTGCATGGGCGCAGCGTGCGCGCAACCACCTGGCCGCGAAGACGCGCAAGTGGCGTGGTGAGCGTTCGCGTCAGTGAGTGGGCACGATGATCAAACGGCGCGGCTATTCATTCGGAAGATCGGATCTCTTTGGGAGCAAGAACCATCCCTGATTGACGACGCACAGGACACGACCGTACGTCACCGTACTGATTGACAAGTGCATCTTCCGCATTCCTCAGCCCGGCCACGTCGCGCGCATCTGGAAGCACGGCCCATGAAATTTCGGCTGGATGGCTCAAGAACTCGACCGCGCGCGCAGCGCGCTTTCGTAAATGTTCTGCGGGTGACCGAACTATGAGAGAAAAGCTATGGCTGCGCTTTCGGAACTCGAAACTACTGCGGAGGCTTTCTTCGTCTTCCGTTCTGGGTAAGCCGATTAGGGCCGCGAGCAACTTGCTCACGCCCTCTCTTCAGCGAAAGGAAATGAAGATCCGGGCGGGGATTGGAAAAGGCTTAATCATGGAGATCAATCCCCGGTGGGAAACCGAGATGTGGGAAGGCACGTACGAAGCGAACGCTCAGCAGTTGTTCGCGCGGCATTTGCGCGAGGGTATGATTTTTTATGACGTCGGCGGGGGTTGGGCTTTTACAGCATGGTCGCAGCGCGGTTGGGCGCTAACATGAGAATCCTGATCGCCGCAGGCGTTACCGCAAACCGAGAAGCCGGAACTGCAAGTGCTGTTTACAACGTGGCTGACGGCTTGCGCGCGCTGGGCCATCACGTGGATTGCGTCTTTGCAGACGACTTGCTGCCGCGACCCGTGCTGGCGCGGCCCACGTTTTACCGCCAGCTCGTTCTGGAGCGCGCTAGGCCCACGATCGAGCACTGGATGTCCCCAAAGAACTGGTGGAGCCGCTTCTTTGAACTTACCAGTTTGCTAGATGCCTCAGACCGGACCGAAGGCGCCCAGCTCATGTCGAGCGCGACGTGATTTTCACGACTTTACGCTGGTGACGGAGACTCGCAAGTGAAGCTGACCGAAGCTATGCGCCGTGACTGGGATGAACGCGCCCGGAAGAATGCCTTTCACTACATCGCCTCGTGGCGGCGCGAGTGGGATGTTGATTCGTTCCTGACGTCGGGCGAAGAGGATTTCGCGCGCTTGGTTGCACCTGCACTCGAACGCTCACAAATCCCCGCAAGCGGGAAGGTGATGGTCGAACTAGGTTGCGGCGCCGGACGCATGACGCGGAGTTTTGCCCGGCGATTCGGGCGCGTCTATGCTTTCGATGTGTCGCGGGAAATGCTTCAACGGGCGCGGCAGATTCATCCCGGCCAGAGCAACGTCTTGTGGCTCCTCGGCAACGGCGCGGATTTGTCTTGTGTCCAGGCAGGTGCGGCGGATTTCATCTTCAGCTACCTGGTGTTGCAGCACCTTCCGTCGAAGACGCTCGTGTTTCAATATGTGCGCGAGATGCTGCGTATTCTCAAGCCGGGCGGCGCATTTCTGTTTCAGTTCAACGGAGAGCTTGCGCCAACGATGAATTGGCGCGGTCGTCTGGCCTGGGGAATTGTCGATGCGTTTTGGGCCACGCACCTTGCAGGCGCAAGCCGTGGCTTAGCTCGCTTACTGAGACTGGATCCAGCGGTGGTCGGCAAGAGTTGGCGCGGCGTGGCCATTGAATCGGGGGTGGTTAGCGAGTGCGTGCGCAGCGCCGGAGGGGAAGTGCGTGAGTTGACCGGAAAAGACACGCCTATGGCATGGTGCTGCGGAGTGAAGGCGGCGAAGCAGAGCACGCGGCAAAACGCATGAGCGCCCAGAGGATCATCGCCCTTCTCGGCCGGCGCGACGAACCGACGGATGCGCTCGAGGAGTATTGCCTCTTGCTCGACAAAGCTCTTGCGCCCCACGGTTATGAACTTGAGAGAGTCCGCGTCCCGTGGGCCAAGCGCGGCTGGCCTGCGGCCCTCGACGAGTTGCGCAAGAGCGCTTCCGGCTGGCGCGGCTGCTGGGTTCTCGTTCAATATACGGCGCTCGGTTGGTCGCGCCGAGGATTCCCTTTGCAGATCCTGCGCCTCCTCCGCGTCCTTGCGCAAAGTGGCGTGCGCATCGGCGTCGTCTTCCACGATGCAGGTCCCTATTCGGGGCTGCGCCCGGTTGACCGCCTGCGGCGCCGCTGCCAGGTCCTCGTCATGCGCCGCGCGTACGCCGCTGCAGAGCGCGTCATCCTCACGGTTCCCGCCGAGAAGAATCTCTGGCTGCCTCCCCAGCGATCCAAAGCCGTTTTTATTCCAGTGGGCGCGAACCTTCCTTTGGCGAGCGCCTCTTGCGAAACCGATGCGGCAAATACCGCGCCGCTCACCGTCGCCGTATACGGCGTGACGGGCGGATCACACCTTTCCACGGAAACACAGGATATCGCTTTCGTCGTAAACCGGGCGGCAACGCGTGTCCCTGGCCTGCGCCTGCTCGTCTTCGGGCGCAACGCCATCGAGGCCAAAGATTCGTTGTTGCGGTCGCTGAACGGAACGCGCGTGGCGCTCGAGGTGCGTGGTGTCTTGCCTCCGGAGGAGGTCGCCACCTCGCTCTTGCGTGCAAACCTGCTGTTGTTTGTCCGCGGGCCAATCTCCAGCCGCCGCGGCAGCGCCATAGCCGGGATCGCTTGCGGCCTCCCGGTCGTAGGGTACGCGGGGACCGATACGTCCTGGCCGGTCACCGAGGCGGGGGTCTCGCTTGTGCCTGCCGGTGACCGTGAAGCTCTCGCGGCGGCCCTGGAACAAGTCCTGATGGACTCCTCGCTGCGCGCCTCCCTGGCAGAACGCAGCCGCCGGGCACACCGCGAATACTTCGCTTGGCCGGTCATTGCCCAATGCTACGCAGAAGCCATTCGGCAGTCGGACGACGAATTTTTGCGAAAAGGCCAGGCCACTGCATGAGATATTTTCAAGATGCCCGGCGCCGGTTTCGTTTTGCTCTGAGCAATCCAGGTTATGCAGTGCGCGCGGTACTGCGCGATTTGACGTTGGCGGACGAGCGTTTCCTCGCTGCCGTCACAGCCTCGACACCGCAAGCCATCCGTCGCCTCGTGGAGGAACCTTGGCAGGATGAAAAATTCGCCGCCCAATTGAAGCAGGCCGAGGGAATCTTCCGGCGATTTCATCTTTCCAGCGCTGAGGTCTATGCAAAAAAGGTCTTGATCCAATACGCCGCCATCCGCGCGGTTGCTCCGGGAATCGTGGTAGAGACTGGGGTGGCCAATGGCGTTTCGAGCGCGCATCTGCTTCTCGCTCTTGCGCGGAATAATAAGGGACATCTCCACTCCATTGAAATCGGCGACGCGTCCTTACTCCCGCCGGGCTCCGCCAACGGCTGGGTCGTGCCGGAATGGCTGCGGGATCGTTGGACGCTCCGGATTGGCGACGCGAAGACCCTTTTGCCTGAAGTCCTGCGAGGATTGGGAACGATTGACGTCTTCATCCACGACAGCCTGCATACCTACGATCACATGCTTTGGGAATATCGCGCTGCCTATGACCATATTCGGCCAGGCGGGTTGCTGATTTCCGATGACGCCCTTTGGAATTCTGCCTTCTCGGAATTTGCTGCCACGGTCGGCGCGAGGCATGCGCAGATCCTACGTGGCGTCGGCGTGCTGCGGAAAGAAATTCCGTGACGTCGCTCCCTGACGGCCGGCGCTACCGCGTTCTTATCCTGGGGTCGCATCCGGTCCAATACGCCGCACAATTTCTCCACCAACTGGCTCAGCATCCACTTGTGGACCTTCAGGTTGCCTATTGCAGCTTGTTCGGCGCCCAGGGCGGTCTTGACCCTGAGTTCGGCATTGAAGTGCAGTGGGACGTTCCCTTGCTGGAGGGTTATCCCTGGGTGCAAATTCCCAATCGTTCGCTGCGCCCGGGTCTCGGCCGCTTCTGGGGTCTTTTCAATCCCGGTCTCTGGAAACTGATTCGTGAGGAACATTTCGATGCCATTGTCTGTCATGTCGGTTACGTGTTTTCGAGTTTTTGGATTGCCGTGGCTGCGGCCAAATCGAGCGGAACCCCATTCTTGTTCGGCACCGATGCGACCACGATGCGTCCGCGTCTCGCGGCGCGCTGGAAGACCTGGGTAAAGCCTCGTGTTTGGCGGCGGGTGTTCGGTCTGGCCGACCAACTCCTGGCGCCGTCCTCCGGGACGGTTGCGTTGTTCCGGGAAATGGGCTTTCCGGCGGAGAAGATTTCGCTGACGCCGTTCGCCGTGGATAACGACTGGTGGACGCGGCAAGCAGCGCTTGTCAATCGTTCCGCCGTGCGCGCCTCCTGGGACATCCCGGAAAATGGAAAGGTCATATTGTTCTGCGCCAAGCTCCAGCCGTGGAAGCGCCCCCAGGATGTCTTACGCGCTTTCGTGCAGGCCAATCTCCCGGATACCTACGTCGTCTTCGCAGGCCAAGGGCCGTTGCGCGCAGATCTGGAAGGCGAGGCGCGAGAGCGCGGCATCTCCAGCCGCGTTCGAGTGCTGGGTTTCGTCAACCAGTCCCAATTGCCGGCAACGTATCGCGGCGCGGACGTTTTCGTCCTTCCTTCAGAGTATGATCCATGTCCGGTTGTGGTGTGCGAAGCGATGCTCTGCGGATTGCCGGTAATCCTGAGCGATCAAATTCGAGGCCGCTTCGACCTGGTCCTGCCGGGGAAAACAGGTTTTATATATCCTTGCGGAGACGTCAATTCCTTGGCCGCGATTCTGCGTACCCTGGTGAGTAACCCGGAAGAGATCTCCCGGCTCAGCGCGGCCGCGCGGGAGCGAATGAAAACTTGGTCCCCCAAAGAGACCGTGGAGGGAACCGTCAAGGCCATTGAACAAGCTGTGCGGCGGGGCAAGGGAGGGCTGTGAAGTTACTGATCTATTCCCACTCCTTTGCGCCGCGACTCGGCGGCGTGGAGACCATTGTAATGACCTTGGCGCGCGGCCTTTCGGCAGCATCGGCGGGCCAGCTGCATGAACCCATCGAAGTCACGGTCGCTACGCCGGTGCCCCGGGGGGATTTTGACGACGCCGCGCTCCCTTTCCGGGTGGTTCGCCAGCCGGGCTTTTGGGGGTTGCTGCGGCTATTGCGCTCCGCCGACTTGATCCATCTGGCCGGTCCCGCGCTGCTTCCCCTGTTCCTTGCGCTGATTCTTCGAAGGCCGGTGGTCGTCGAGCACCACGGCTATCAAGCTATCTGCCCCAACGGTTTGCTTCTCATCGAACCGACGCAGACGGTTTGTCCGGGCCATTTCCAGGCGCGGCGCTATCGAAAGTGTTGGGAGTGCAATCGGGCTTCGGAGGGGCCCATAAAGAGTTTTAAGATGCTTCTTCTCACATTTCCGCGCCGATGGATGTGCCGCTGGGCTCACAACATACCGATCACGGATCACGTCAAGCGCCGGATTCAGTTGCCCCGCTCCGAAGTCATCTATTACGGGGTTCTGGACGCATCTCCCGCTTCCCATGCGGCCGTGAAGTCTCCCTCCTCCTCGGCTCCATTCTGTTTCGCCTATTCCGGGCGGCTTGTCCGTGAAAAGGGTCTGCCCATTCTTCTGCAAGCAGCGAAAGAGTTGGATCGGCGCGGATACAAGTTCCATTTGAAATTAATCGGCGATGGGCCGGAGCGTGCTCGTCTGGAAGCGCTCACCGATTCGCTGGACCTTCGCAGCCGCGTGACGTTCACGGGCTACTTGCGAGGAGAGGAGCTGCAGCGCTCTCTGGAGGACGTCCAGGCCGTCGTGATGCCCTCCATTTGCGAAGAAACGGCGGGCCTCGCGGCCATGGAGCAGATGATGCGGGCAATGTGCCGGCTCTCACGTCATGCCTCGAGCGCGTCTTAAATTCTCCATCGTTGGCCGGTGGGATTGGACTCCAGGCGCGCCGGCGCGCGCTGGCTCTTTTTTCTCAAGGCACTATGGTCGAACGGCATGTGAACCTCTATGAGCAAGTTGTCAGCAACGAAGGTTGAAAACGCTCGTCCGCGCGGGAATGAAAATAGCAAAGCCCCGGATGAAACCCGGCGTACCGGCAACGCAACACGCGCTACACCAGAGTTCCGAATCCTTCGGCCACCGGCGTATGATGGATAATCATCCCAGTGTCTTTACGAAATGCAAGCCCGGAAGCGTCGCGTGCGCGCGGTTTGCCCGGAGACAGACTTATGGGTGACGCCCGGCTTCTTCGCGGCACACCGAACACAGACTAATGGACGGGATTCGCCTCAATCATTTGCGCAATCAAAGGCTCTACACTCTGGCCTTTTTCCTTCTGGCTTTCGCGGCCGCTTACGTGGTGGCAGGCTGGATCATCGCCGACGCTGCGGAGAATCTACTTTGGGCCGGCTT
>WNGG01001909.1_pt1 | contig 24430 bp, 23 predicted proteins | sample 5400661 | NCBI WGS metagenome assembly WNGG01 (sample SAMN13153372, study PRJNA577476) | soil metagenome | isolation source: 100 cm soil or saprolite under Garry oak tree replicate 1 | place: USA:California | collected 2016-06-15
CCGGCACCTGCACCGGATCTCGCTGTCGCAGGCCCGGCGCGGCGACCTGATGTTCTACGGCTCCGGGCACGTGGAGATCAACACGATCTGGTACCACCAGACGTTCGGGGCGCATCACAGCGGTCAGCGCGTCGGCTGGAGAACCTGGAGCCCGTGGTGGCATCCCACGGCCGCATACCGGGTCTGGTAACCCAGCAGAGACCGCGCGCCGTCAAGGAGCCGTGCCGCGGTCACCAGCGCCCGGTATACCCGCATGTGCACGAAGTAGATGCTGGCGTGTCCGACACAGCCCGGAGAAAGCCCGCGCGGCCATCACGCTCCCGCCATCGCTTCCCGCTCAGGCATTCGCCCTGCAAGGCTGACACGGCCGCCGGCCGTGTCAGCCTTGCAGGCCAGCGTACTGACAGACCGGCAATGACGTGCCAGGCAGCGAACCGTCCCCAGCCCAAGCCCGAACCGGTTATGGCTGTCGGCGTCGCGTGAATACTGGATCCAATTCTTGGCCGACGTTGAAAATGGCTGTCCCATTCCCGTGATGAGCCTGCCGAGCCACTCAGCGAGCCGTGCGCCCGATCGCAAACGCGACCGGCTGCCCAGCCTGTATATGCATTGCAGCCGTGTGCGGAAGTGCGCGCTCATGCCGCGTGGCGGGCATGGACTGGCGGCCAGGCCGGGTCTACTTCCTGACGCTTCTTGAGCCCCTCGCGGGGACAACCGGACTCTAGCCCTTACCGCCAGGTCGGCCAGTCTCTGCCACCGTAGGTGAGCTGAGTACCAAGGTCGACTGATTTACCGCTCATGCCGCTGGTGGCGCGGATTTGTCCCTCAGGTCGTCGTTCCGTCGCTGGCCTGTACTGGAATGAGGAGCCACCGCGCGAAGCAGTTGCCGTCGCCGTCGCCGTCGCCGTCGCCGTCGCCGTCGCCGTCGCCGTCGCCGAGTTCGGTATACCAGCGGACCTTGAGCTTGTATGCAGCGTGCGCGGCTGAGAGCAGGAGACCTGGGTCCACGCTGCCACGCGACGGCGAGCCGTGAACGGGGGGACGGGTCCAGGCTGACCAGCGAGCAGGGGCACCGAGTACGGCCCCGCGGCGTCGACTGCCGCGCTGAAGATCGCGAGCTCGCCACTGCTTACCATCAGCACGTCACCGTCGTCGTCCTCATCGTCGGGGTACCCGAGCGCCCTGGCCAGCACGTCCGGATAGTCCGCGCCGCTGGCCTGCACGATGGCGACGCGACCGTCCGCCGCCGCGAAGACCTCGACCCAGCTGTCATCGCGGACGACCCCGTCCGCGCCAACGAGGACTGCCCGTCCGGTGCCGACAGAGATGCTGGCGTCCTGCGGGACGAGTCCGACGACCTGATCGAACTCGTCGTGGCTGAAGCCGTGCCACGCATTACGAAGTGCGGCGTCGACAGCGAGAAACGGCTCACCGTTGGTCCACAGCCGGCCAACATGCGTCCACGGCTCGCGCATTACTCCAGTATCACCGCCCCCAGGTACCGCCTCCCGCGAAACGTCCTGTCATGCCGCCGAGCGGGCCAGGGGGATCGCGAACTCTAGCGGTTCAGCCTGCCGGGGAGCCAAGACCGAGTTCGTTAGCTCCCTTGGCAATCGATCTGCTTCCGGCCAGCATGAGTGGCATCAACCGCCACGGCTCGGATAGGGGGAATTGGCGTGATCACGAACGCGGTGCTGTCGATCGTCAGCTCGATCATCGGCGGAGGCTTGGTTCTGGCGGGACAGTTCTTCGTCAAGAGAGCCGAGGACAAGCGGGTGTGGCTCATTCGTCTGCAGGAGGCAGCCAGCGACCTGGCCACCTCCTATCTTCATGAAGCGGCCACAGTGAACGATCGCCGACGAACGGGTATCGACAGGAGCCATGTGGAAACGGCCACCTACGTGGTCGACCGCCAGAAGGCGCTCGGCCGGTTCCGGACGCTCCCGTGGAGCAGCGATTTCGAGGCGCAGCGCCAGGCGATGGGCAAAACCATCGAGGGCGTCTGGCGGGCGTGGGACGAATCGGACGACGAGTTCCAGCTCGCCTACAAAAGCGCCCGGGCGGCAGTCTCGGAGTTCATGGCCGCAGTAGGCGCACATATCCTCCGGGATGGCGCTCATCGGTGAGTATCGGCGACCTGCCTCAGCCCTAATCTGCGCTCATGCCGCGCACACAGTGTCGATCTGGATCGTCATGATGAGGTACGTCCAGGTCATCAGGTGTCCAACAACTTAACTATTGGCAGCACGCTTGCATCCGCTTGGCTACAAGAATCCGGAGATCCCCTGGATAAGCATCAAGGCGGCTGTCCAGGCGGCCGACGAACTCGGACGCTCCGGTCTGCACCGATCGGGCACGCAACGGGCACGGCGACGCCGGAAGGCATCGTGAGTGTCTGTTACTGGTCTAGTGGTACGCCTGCTGACCTGGTATTTCATCTGTGCGCCCCGACCGCGACTCGAACGCGGGACCTACTGCTTAAGAGGCACTTTCGAAGTGTCGCCAGACGGTGCCAGGCGTGGCCTGACGTGCCGTTCGGCTACAGCGCGAATGGCTAGATGTCGCCTGGTGCGGCCCTGCGCCTGTGGTCGTTGGCTCCCTGTTCGGCTCCCCGGAATCTCGTTAGCAACGCTAACGTTCGAGCTCGATCAAGGCCGTAGCCGGCCTATACGACTCCAGCCGACGATCCCACCCGGCTTGCCTGGACCGCCCCGTGCCCGGCATGACCCGACCGGTGCGGAATCGGAGCTGGCATGGATGCCGCATGCGGAACCAGTCACGACCGGGACCGGCCGGCCGCGCCCTCAGTGGGCCTGTAGTTGCCGAGAGCTGGCACGTCCCTCACGGCCGCGGGATCCGGCGATCCAGGATCGGCCGCCGAGTAGGTTGACCGCCGGCCTCCCCAGGTTAAGAATATCCTTAAGGAGGTGCGCGTCCTCATACGCCGAAGGGAGCCGTGTGGAGTGGGAAGTCCTGCTGACCGCCGAGGTCGAGGCCTTTCTCGACGAACTGTATGAGTCCGACCCGGTGAGCCATCAGCTGGTGAACCAGGCCATCCTGGTCCTGGAGCGCACCGGGCCCGCCGAGGGCCGTCCCCTGGTGGACAACGATCACCGCGTCACGGATTGCCAACATGAAGGAACTGCGGCCGCCGTCAGCAGGGCGCAGCGAGATCCGGATCCTGCTGGTCTTCGACCCGTGGCGTTCGGTGGTCCTGCTCGTGGCCGGCGACAAGTCCGGGCAATGGGATAAGTGGTACCGCACGGCAATCCCCCGCGCTGAGCAGCTTACGATGACTATCTCGCCGACGGGGAAAGGAGATTGGCCTATGAGCAGCGTGTCGCGCTGGCGGGACTCCGGCCACCTGGAGCGCGCCGTGGCGACGGCCGGTGGCCAGGAAGCCTTCGATGCGGCCGTCGCAGGGATGCTGGACGACGCCCGCGGCTGGCGGCTCGCCGAGATGCGCAAGCGGCGCGGGATGACCCAGGAGCAGGTGGCCCTCCGGATGGGCGTCTCGGTCGCCCGGATCTCCCAGATCGAACGCGGCGACGTCTCCACCCAGGACGTCCTGAACCGCTATGTCTCCGCCCTCGGCGGCACCCTCAAGCTCATCGCCGACTTCGGCGACGAGCAGCTCAAGATCGCCTGACCCAGCGAGCACGGCGAAAGACGTACCAGCGGCCGGAAGCAAGCGCAGCATGTCGCCCTGGACTTATGCCTTTCCGCCGACCAGAGGCGTTCTCCGCAGAGGTTCCTGCCTCCGGACACGGCGGCATCCCAGGCAGCACGATCAGAGGCAGATCGACCAGACGGTCCGGGCGCAGAAACTGTACGAGCGTGACCACCCACAGCCCGCAGTGAACACGTGCGAAAGGCAGGCGTGATAGCCAACTACCGCATTTGCCGGGTATCCGGCTGCGGAAGCAGGCCGACGAGCCGGAGCGGACCGTCATCGATGAAGGCCTGGCCTGCGGCAAGGCCGTATATGACCGCGGGCACATCCTGGACCTTAGCGTCATCGAGCTGGCCGGAGCGGGCTGAAGCGACCGCCCGGGGATGCCGAGCGCATCGGAGAAAGCGGCACCCAGCCCACCATCGCCTTTCCTCACGCACCGTAACATCCGCGATGGCCCGAGCAAGTTCAATATCCGCCTCTGGGATATTCACGTAAGCGGAGCGGACGTGATCGGGATACAACATGCAGAGGTTGGAGATCCTGCCCACCGCCAGATGTTGTGGCCACTCCGGTTAACTAAATATCCCAGATCCGCCTTATGCGCGGATGTCATTAGTGGCCCCGTCGCCGCGCCGGCCGCTCAGATGTGGGCGTTCTGCGCGCCGACGACCCGGCGGGGCGGATCGCCGTCTTGTTTCCTAAACCCGGCTTGACTTGAAGATGCCGCCGCCGAGCTGGTCATCTCGGTCACCTCACTGCGCTCGTTGCGGCCCATGTGACCATTCCGGCGCGGGCAACGCTGGGGTCGTTCATGGCGGGGTTCTGGCGTCGTGTAGGTCATGGTGGCGGCTGGTCGTACGGAGGGCGCGCTCTCCGCCCGGCGGCTATAGCAGAGTGCGCAACAGTCCGGCCGCGCCCTCAAGTGCGTCGATGATCACGTCCGCAGCCTGCCGCAGTTCCGCGGGCGCCTCATCATTGCGAACCGCGATCCGTGCCGTGCTGATCCCCGGGCGGCGAGCTGGTCGAGGGGCGCGGAAGGCGGCCAGATCGCCGAGGTCATCACCGAGATAATCGACAGAACGAAGGGGCGCGGCCCGCTTCCGTATGACTTACCCTTGTCCGCCCGGATCGGGGGAAGCAGTTCCATCGACTTGCGACCGCGGCGCGCAAATCAGGCCGGTCGCTGCCGCCACCTCCTGGGCCAGGGCCATCACCTGCGGCTCGAGGGACGGGGTGGTTCGGTAGTGACACGTGACTGACAGATCCTTCGGTTCGAGCAGCACGCCAGATGGTGCGACTGCGCGGAGGCGGGTGACCGCCGCGCGCCACCGTTCCGCTTCGGGGTCGATCTGCCGTTCGCCGTGGCGCTGCACTTCCAGGCCGTATAGCCCTGCCAGCAGAACCGATGCGGGCAGACGGGCCGCGAGGAAGGCACCGGGCGACCCGAGACGACAGCCACGACGGCGTAGCGCCAGGCCAGCTCTGCGAGGAATCTGGGAACTCCCGCCACCGGCTCGGCGAGCTCGGGGTCTTCAATGATGGGCGACAGGGTCCGGTCGAAGTCGCTGAAGATCCCGGTCGTGGCGGGATCGCGCCGAAGCGGTGCGAGCGGGTCACCAGGGTCAAGGGCCACAGCGTGACGGTCTAGCGGTTTCCAGTGCTTTTGACCTCGACGGATTGTTTACCTCGCGCGGCGGTGCGGACGGGGTGGACTGGGTACACCATCGACGCGGGCGGCCTCCGGCCCGTGCCCGGGAGGCGCCGGCGTTGGTGGGGAGGCCCGGCAGCTGGCCCGCGGGTACGGGATGGAGGAGGTGTTCTCCGGATCTGGCGCATTGTGCTGGGGAAGTCCGGTGCTATGCCGCGCGTGATTCTGCGGTGGTGTGCCGAGGCGGCGAGGAGGTGCCGTGGATGGTTTCTTGCTCACGTATGACGGCTTTGAGCCTGGGTCTGAGGGGCTTCGCGAAGCGCTGACCTCGACGGGCAACGGATACCTGTGCACACGCGGCGCGGCGGAGTGGGAAGAAGCCGACGGTGTGCATTATCCCGGCACCTACGTACACGGCGGTTACAACCGCGAGACGACGATCCTGAGCAGCGTGCCCGTGCTCAACGAGGATCTTGTTAACATGCCGAACTGGCTGGTCCTCCAGCTGCGCATAGAAGGCGGGGATGCGATCAGGCTCGCCGACGTGGATCTGCTCGGTTACCGCCACGAACTGGACATTCAGTACGCAACTGTCGTCCGCCACGTTCGTTTCCGTGATCTCAGCGGCCGGGAGACGACGCTGCACAGCCGCCGGTTCGTCAGCATGGGCGACCCGCACCACGCGGGGATCGAGTGGACGCTGGTTCCGGAGAACTGGTCGGGGTGCGTCGAGGTGGTCACGGCGATCGACGGCCGGGTGAGCAATGGCGGTGTCGCCCGCTACCGGCAGCTGGAGGGCCGCCACCTGAACCCCGTTTCCCCGCGGACGTTCGGGCCCGAGGTCGTCGCGCTGAAGGCCGAGACCCGGCAGTCGAATCTGTACATCAGCCACGCGGCCCGCACGCGCGTGTTCGCCGCTGATCAATGCGTTCAGGTCGAGCGGAGGCTTTACCAGGTGGAGGACTATATCCAGCAGGTCCTCGCCTTCGGCGTTCAACAGGGCACGGCGACGCGGGTCGAGAAGATGGTGGCGTTCTACACGTCGCGGGATCCGGCGGTCAGCGACACGCTGGTGAGGGCGGCCAGGTCGGCGGCCCGCCACGCCGACTTCGCCGCCGCATTCGAGCGCCACACCGCGGCATGGGACGAACTGTGGCAGGTATGCGACATGCGGGTGTCGGGAGACGAGAGCGTGCAACAGCTGCTGCGGCTGCACATCGCGCACCTGCTCCAGGTCTGTTCCCGTCATACCGCCGACCTCGACGCTGGGATGCCCGCCCGCGGACTTAACGGGGAAGCCTATCGCGGGCACGTGTTCTGGGATGAGATCTATGCGTTCCCGTTCTTCAACGTCCGGCTGCCCGAGGTCACGCGCGGGCTGCTGATGTACCGCTACCGCCGGATGGGCGAGGCCAGGGCGGCTGCCCATGAAGCAGGATTCCGTGGTGCGATGTTCCCGTGGCAGAGCGGGAGCGAGGGAATCGAGGAGACCCAGCTGGTCCACCTCAACCCGGTCTCGGGCCTCTGGGAGCCCGACCTCAGCCGCAACCAGCGGCACGTGAACGCGGCGATCTTTTACAACATCTGGCACTACTTCCAGACCACCTATGACCAGGCGTTCCTGCGCGACTACGGCGCGGAGATGATGCTGGAGATCACGCGCTTCTGGGCGTCGATCGCCCACTTCAATCCCGAGCGCGAGCGCTACGAAATCCACGGTGTGATGGGCCCGGACGAGTTCCACGACAAGTACCCGGGTGCGCTGCAGGGCGGGTTGCGCAACAACGCCTACACCAACATCCTGGTGGCGTGGCTGTGCGGCATCGCCGGCCAGCTGCTGCCGCTGCTCCCAGCCAGCCGCGCGGAGGCCCTGCGCATTCGGCTGGGCATTGGCGACGACGAGCTGGCGGTGTGGCAGGACATGAGCCGACGGATGTTCGTCCCATTCCTCGGCGACGGGATCATCAGCCAGTTCGAGGGATACGAGGACCTCGAGGAGCTGGACTGGGACGCATACCGGGCGAAGTACGGCAACATCCAGCGGCTCGACCGGATCCTGCGTGCGGAGGGCAAGGACCCCAATCGCTATAAGGTCACCAAACAGGCCGACACGGTGATGCTGTTCTTCCTGTTCAGACAGGACGAGCTTCGCGAGATCTTCGGACGACTCGGGTATGACTACCGTGCCGAAACGGTGACGCGGAACGTCGAATACTACGACCGGCGGACTTCCCACGGCTCGACGTTGAGCTTTGTCACTCATGCCGGGGTACTCGCCACCATCGACCCCGAGAGCTCGTGGGACCGGTTCCTGGTCGCGCTGCACAGTGATGCCGATGACATCCAGGGCGGGACCACGAAGGAAGGCATTCACATGGGTGTCATGTCCGGGACGCTCGACCTTGTACAGCGGAATTACGCCGGCGTCCATGTCTACGACGATGTCCTGCACTTCAATCCCCAGCTCCCGGGCAGGCTCGACAGCCTGTCGTTCTCTATGCAGTTCCGGGAGACCCCGATCCAGGTGACACTCACCGGCGATCACCTGACGCTGGCCGTCCACCCCGAGGGGGCGAGCCGGCCCGTCAGAGCCGCAGTCCGCGACGATGTCCGTGAGCTGCGCCCGGGTGACCAGACCGTGTTCGAGCTCAGCCGGAACCCGCCGACCACTGGGCCCTCCGCCCGAGACTGAAAAGAAGGCCGCATGCCGAAGTTCCAGGGATCGATTTTCGACGTCGACGGGGTGCTAGTCGACTCTCCGCACGAGAAGGCGTGGCGCGAATCGCTGCGCGAGCTGATGGAGTCCAACTGGCGCGGCATCCGCGACCGCACGACGTGGTCGCCGGACGCCTTCACCTCCCACGTCTACCAGCAGTACGTATCCGGCAAGCCGCGCATGAGCGGCGCTCGCGCCGCCCTCGACTACTTCCACGTGCCCGACGCCGAAAACCGCGTCGCCGATTACGCACGGCTCAAGCAGGAGATGGTCGTGCGCCTCATCCAGGCCGGTGACTTCACCGCCTATCCCGACGCGCTGCGGTTCGTCATCGCCACCAAGGACGCTGGGATGTTCATCGCGGACGCGTCGTCGTCCAAGAACGCGGGATTGTTCCTGCGCCAGATCCGGCTCGACACTTTCGCGGAGGAGCAAGGGATCTCCTCGCCGACGCTTCGGCCCGGCCTGACGCTGCTGGACTACTTCGACGTCGACGTCTCCGGACGCGATTTCGCCCACGGCAAACCCGACCCCGAGATCTTCCTGACCGCCGCGCACGAACTCGGCGTCGAGCCGCGCCACGCGATGGTGATCGAGGATGCGTCCGCCGGGGTCCAAGCCGCCAAGGCCGGCGACATGGCCGCGATCGGCATCGCCCGAGCCGACGACGCCGACCTGCTGGCCGCGGCCGGCGCGGACCTGGTAGTCACCACACTCGATGACGTCGACACAACTGCCCTCGCCGCCGGACGGCTGGCGACGCGAAAGGCTTAGCTCGAACGCAGATCACACAGCGTGGTCAACCACCCGTTAGCAGCGCGCATGTACCCGCCGTAGTCTCAAGTCCGCTTTGGGGTGTCTCCGATGTAGCTTTACGGGCCTTTGAGCTGCGTGGTGGACGCGTTATCTTAAGTGGTGTCTACGACGCACCGGAAGCGATGTTACCCACGTGACCTGCGTCTATCCCCTTGTCGCTGCGCTTTGAGTTCTGAGCCGCGCCCATAACGTCACGTCAGCGACATGTCTCCCACGCAAAAACCCATCATGACCAGGGCTTATCCCAAATGGACATAAGATAACCGCCGCTATGCGATCGAGCACCTCCTCGCCACCGCTCCGTTTGCGCCCAGCGGGGCCGCTTGCGAAACCGACCTCGCCGCAGCCAAATCCTCACCGGCGGGCTCCCGGCGATTCCGGAAGGCACGCCATTCGTCAGGATGCGCCTGATAGACGCTCTGATAATGCCGTGTAACTCCGCCGACCACAACCGTCCCTTTCCGCATCAGGGCATGCTCGTCTGCCGTAATGAGCGCGTCATTCGGCCAGGAGGCCGCACAGAACTAAAGCGTATGCGTCAGGAGTTGCGCTACGACTCTTCTAGCGGCAGCCGAAAATAATCGGCAGGGAGGATGTGCAAATTAAAGCAGTTAGCCACACGCTGCTCGTTACGTCCTGTTAGCGTCCAGGTCGAGCACGAGCAGTTGGAGGCAGGAGGTCACCGTCGCCAACGGTACTTCGCCTGTTTCCCGGACATGACCGCTCGGCGCGGACGCGGCGCTCGGCGGGCCTACGCCGTCCCAGAAAGTCCGAGCCTGCCACAATGCCCGAGCGACCGGATGGCTCGCCTGGCTCGCCGAGCCGAGCCAGAAGGCGACACTGAGCACAGAACCGTGCGGCCAGGCTGAGGCGGCATCGGTCTGGATGAGCGCCTGACGAGCATCGAGTCCCTGTGCGCCTGACTAGTTGAGCCGCTCGACGATCATCGCCATGCCCTGGCCGCCGCCGATGCACATGGTTTCCAGGCCGACGGTCTCGTCCCTGGTGACCAGGCCGTTGAGAAGGGTGGCGGTGATCCGGGCGCCGGTCATGCCGAACGGGTGGCCCAGCGCGATGGCGCCGCCGTGCACGTTGAGCCGGTCGATGTCGATGCCGAGCTCGCGGTAGGCGGGAATCACCTGCGCCGCGAACGCCTCGTTGATCTCGACTAGGTCGATGTCGGCGATGGTCATGCCGACCCGCCGCAATGCCTGCCTGGTCGCCTCGACAGGGCCGAGGCCCATGATTTCCGGCGACAGCGCGCTCACCCCGGTGGCAGCGATCCGGGCGAGCGGGGTGATCCCGAGTTCGCGTGCCTTGCGGTCGCTCATCACCACGACCGCGGCCGCGCCGTCGTTGAGCGGGCAGCAGTTGCCCGCGGTCACCGTCCCGTCTGGGCGGAACACGGGCTTGAGCGCGCCGACGGCGTCGAGGGTAATACCCGGGCGAGGGCCGTCGTCGCGGTCCACGGTGGTGCCGTCCGGCAGTTCGACCGGGGTGATCTCGCGCGAGTAGAAGCCATTCTTGATCGCCTGCTCGGCGAGGTTCTGCGAGCGGACTGCGAACTCGTCCTGCTCGGCTCTGCTGATACCGCACATCGACGCCACGTTCTCCGCGGTCTGCCCCATGGCGATGTAGGCGTCGGGCAGCATGCCGTCTTCCCGCGGGTCGTGCCAGCCCTCGGCGCCGCCCTTGGCCACGGTGGCGGTGCGCGCGCGGGCGTCGCCGAACAGCGGGTTCATGGTGTCAGGAAGCGAGTCGCTGCTTCCCTTGACGTGCCGACTCACCGTCTCCACGCCGGCGGAGATGAACACCTCGCCCTCGCCGGCCTTGTCGCGTGCATGGCCATCCGCGTAGTCTGCAGGGACGAGGCGCAGTAGCGGGTAAGCGTGGTGCCCGGAAGGTGGTCGTAACCGAGCAGCACCGCGGCCACCCGGGCCATGTTGAACCCGGCCTCGCCGCCGGGCAGGCCGCAGCCCAGCATCAGGTCGTCCACGTCCGACGGGTCGAGCTGCGGCACCTTGTCCAGCGCCGCGCGCACGATGGTGGCGGTCAGGTTGTCCGGCCGCAGGTCCTTCAGCGACCCCTTGAATGCGCGGCCGATCGGCGACCGGGCCGCGGCCACGATTACCGCGTCAGCCATGAGCTTGTCCGTTCCGCTCCAGCCGCAGGATCGCCACGAGGTGCCTCCGGTAGCCAGTCGGCTGGTTCGCCCCGTCGATCATGTGCGAGCCTCCGTTCCGATCGGATAAGTCACCGAGTCTGCTCCGCCTGGGGCACACCGTCCATAGCTGGCGCGACAACCCCTTGGCGAGAACGCGGTGGCTGCGCACAACGTGGTCACGGTCCCCATCGCGGGTGTCCGCGGGACTAACGCCAGGGGCGCAACACGGTCCGCGAGGCTAATGGCGGGGGCGGTCGCGGGGCCTACGCTCAAGACCGTCACTAGGGGTTGGAGGCGGAATGAACGTTTCACGTCAGGTTGCGGCGGCCAGGGCGTCGCCGCCATCTTCGAACGCCTCTGAAGCAGTGTATTGGCTCCAGTGAAGGGCGAGTCGATGCCGATGACGGACCAAGCCAGCGGCTCTGCTCTGGCCCGCGAGACAAGCGGACGGCATCAGGTGCTCGTGGTGGGCGGCGGGTTCGGCGGTGTGAATGTGGCAAAGGCACTGGCTCACGCCGACGTGGACGTAACCATTGCGGACCGGACTAACCACCATCTGTTCCAGCCGCTGCTATACCAGGTGGCCTCCGGGTTGCTGAGCGAGGGCCTGATCGCGCCACCGCTGCGCCGGGTGATCAAGGATCAGCGCAACGCCAGGACCGTCCTGGCCAACGTCACGCACTTCGACCTGGACAAACATTTCGTCTATGGGGTGACGCCGGACGGTCGCAAGCTGCACCGGCGCTACGACACCCTGGTCGTGGCGGGCGGCGCGACGCATGCGTACTTCGGCAACGACCACTGGGCCGGCTTCGCGCCGGGGATGAAAACCCTTGAGGACGCGCGCAGGCTGCGCAGTCACATCCTGTCCGCGTTCGAGCTTGCCGAGACGGTCCCGGATCCGTCGCTGCGTAAGGCATTGCTGACATTCGTCGTGGTCGGTGCCGGCCCAACCGGGGTGGAATTGGTCGGCCAGGTGGCCGAGCTCGCGAAGAAGGTGCTGCCGCACGAGTACCGCTGGGTGGATACCGCCAAGGAGATCCGGGTCATCCTGGTCGAGGCCGGCCCGGCGGTCCTCGGCCCGTTCCATCCGAAGCTGCAGCGCTACGCCCGCAAGCATCTGGTCAAGCTGGGCGTCGAAGTGCGGACGGACACCACGGCCACCGACATGGACGCCGACAGCATCACGGTGAAGAGCGCGGCCGGGCTTGAGAAAATCAATTCCCGCACCAAGATCTGGGCGGCCGGGGTACAGGCATCGCCGCTGGCCAGCATGCTCGCCGAGGCGACCGGCGCGGAAACCGACCGCGCCGGGCGGGTCGTGGTGCTGCCCGACTGCACGCTGCCTGGCCATCCCGAGGTGTTCGCGATCGGCGACATGGTATCGCTGAACAAGCTGCCTGGCGTGGCCCAGCCCGCGATCCAAGAGGGACGCTACGTCGGCAAGGTGATCAGGGCCCGGCTCGACGGGGACGCGAACGTGCCGCCGTTCAAGTACTTCGACAAAGGCAGCATGGCCACCATCGGGTACCGGGCGGCCGTGGCAGACGCGTTCGGCATCCGGTTCACCGGTTCCATGGGGTACCTGATGTGGGGTTTCATCCACGTGCTCTACCTGATCGGCTGGGGCAACCGGCTCAGTACCCTGCTCGTGTGGCAGCGGTCGCTGGTGTTCACCAAGAACTACCCGCAGCGGATTATCACCTTCGAGCAGGCGCGGGCCGGGGTCAGGTCGAAGTAGTTAGGTATGCCGATGCACGCAATGCATGTGCTGGCTGCGGCAGCCGGCGGTCCTGGGGTCCAGGTCGTCCCTGCGCGTACTCAGATGGCCACCACGCTGGGGTTCCATATCATTCTCGCGTGTTTCGGGATCGCCTTCCCGACGATCGTCCTGATGGCCGAGTACCGCGGCCTTCGTCGTTCCGATGACGCGGCGATGCTGCTCGCGCGGCGATGGTCTCAGGTGCTCGGGGTCCTGGTCGCCGTCGGTGCCGTCACGGGAACCGTCCTGTCTTTCGAGATGGGACTGCTGTGGCCAGGACTCATGCGCACGTACGGCGCGGTACTCGGCGTGCCGTTCGGCTTCGAGGGGATCTTCTTCTTCCTTGAGGCGATCTTTACCGGCATCTACTTGTACGGATGGCAGCGCCTCCCGGGCTGGACGCACTTCTGGACGGGTATCCCGATCGGCCTCACCGGCATCGGGGGCGCAGTCTCGGTGATGGCGGCAAACTCCTGGATGAACCAGCCGGGCGGCTTCACGCTGAGCCACGGGCGGATCGTCGCTGTCGATCCGTGGCAGGTCTTTTTCAACCGGGCATCGCTGTATGAGACCCCGCACATGATCCTCGCGGCCTATATGGTGGTCGGCTTCATGGTGGCGTCGGTTTATGCGGCCGGGATACTCAAGGGGCACCGGGATCGTTACCACCGGCTGGGTTTCGGGATCCCGTTCACGATCGGCGCCATTCTGACGCCCGTTCAGATCTTCGTCGGCGACACGGCCGCCCGGGCCATCGCCAGTCAGCAGCCGGTCAAGTTCGCGGCCATAGAGTACGTCACCCGGACGGCCCGCGGAGTTCCCGAATATCTCGGGGGCTTCTATGTGAATGGGCACGTCTACTTCGGCCTCCCGATTCCGGACGCTGACTCGCTCCTGGTCGGCTTCAGCCCTCATACCCGGGTCATCGGGCTTGACTCGGTGGCTCCCGCCGACCGTCCTCCCGCGCTTACCCTCATCCATCTGTCCTTCGACGCCATGGCCGGGCTGGCCTTCTTGCTGCTCCTAGCGGGACTATGGGCCCTGCTGGTGTGGCGCCGCCGCCGCGGCCTGCCCAGGCAGTCATGGTTCTGGTGGCTCGGGATACTCTGCGGGCCGGCCGCACTGGTAGCGATGGAGTGCGGCTGGATCGTGACCGAGGTCGGGCGCCAGCCGTGGGTCGTGTATCAGCTCATGACCACGTCGCAGGCGGCGACGACCAACGGCGGAGTCATCGACAGCCTGACCGCCGTGATCGTCCTTTACGCCGTGCTCGGGGTGGCTACCCTGATCATCTTGCGGATGCTGGCGCGCCGCTGGCGAAAGGGCCCGCAAACCGAACCGGAGACGGGTGTCCCGTACGGGCCGCCGGCTGAGCGCCGTGAGCCCACCGGCCGGGAGCCGGCATGATCGTCGACGTGGTCGGCGGGATCTTGCTGGCAGGCCTGACCCTGTACGCCGCCCTGGGCGGAGCCGACTTCGGCGGCGGCCTGTGGGACCTGCTGGCCGGCGGATACCAGCGCGGCCGGGCCTCTCGCCAGCTGATCGACGACACGATCACGCCGGTCTGGGAGGCCAACCACGTCTGGCTCATCTTCATCCTCGTCATCTTCTGGACCGCCTTCCCGCCGGCCTTCGCGGCCGTCATGACTGCGGCTGCCTTGCCGCTGTGGCTGGCCGCCTTCGGGATCGTGCTCCGGGGCGCGGGCTTCGCCTTCCGCAAAGAGGTGGAAACGCTGCACTGGCAGCGCACGTTCGGCGCCACCTTCGCCTTCTCCTCGCTCATCGTCCCGTTCTTCATGGGCACCGTGATCGGCGCGATCGCGTCGGGCCGGGTGCCCGCCAACCCCGCGCACACTGACCTGGCGGTATGGACCGGGCCCACCTCACTGCTCATCGGGGCACTGTTCGTCGCGGTGTGTGCGTACCTCGCGGCCGTGTTCCTCACCCGGGAGGCAAGCCGCCGCGGGGATCACCGTCTCAGGCGATACTTCGCCCAGCGCGCCGCCGTGGCCGGCACGATCTCGGGAGCGCTCTCGCTGGCGACACTGCTGGAGATCCACGGCTCGAATCGGGCCCTCTACCACGGACTCACGCACCGGGGCCTGCCGCTCGTCATCGTCGCGGCGGCCTGCGGGCTCGCCGTCCTCGCTCTGCTGGCCACCGGGCGCTCGCAAGGCCTGCGCCCACTGTCGGTCCTGGGAGTGGCGGCCGTTGTGTGGGGCTGGGGCGTGACCCAGTATCCCGCGCTGCTGCCCGGCACCTACCTGACGCTCACCACCGCATCGGCACCACATTCCATCCTCGTCACCGTCGTCGTCGTTTTCGTCGCGGCGGCCTTGCTAGTCGGCCCGTCCTTCCTCTTGCTGTTCTCGCTGCACGGCCACCAGCTGCTCGAGTCGGAAAACCTGCAGGAAAAGGCTGATGAAACAGGAGCAGGACGCTGAGCCCGTCGCCCTGCTCAAGCGTCCGGATAGCAGCCTGCTCGCGGACCAGCTCGACGGGGCGGGATTCGTCCGCGGCGTGCGGCGCGTGCGCGCAACCTGAAGGGGCCAGCGCGCTGGTCGTCGGCAGCGGCGGGCGTCGGCTCGGCCATCGCCGCCTCGCTCGCCGGAGCCGGCGTCAGCCGGATCGGGCTCTATGACGTCAACCCGCGTCGGCCGAGGCCCTGGCTAGCTGGCCGTCTGGCCAAGCATTCTGCACAGCCCCACCACGGCGTGAGTCTTCTTGGCCAGCTCGGCCCGCCAGTCCGGCTCGGGCAGGGCCTCGGGCGGCGGCGGCATCGAGTTCACGGCGTCCACCGCGGCCCGGCACGTCGCTGCGGCAGCCGTGCCTCGATCGCCTCCCACACCTGGCAGACCCGTACCTCATCCTCAGCACCCCATTCGCGGGCCTCCAGCAGCGCACCAGCGCCGCCCGTTCCTGATCGGCCGTCGCCGCGTACAGGCTCCCCCACAGCCGCCCTGTCGCGGCATCCTGCTCCCGCGCCACCAGCCGGGCCAGCGTGGTCACCCCCGGCAGCAGCACATCCCGCTCACGCAGCCACCCCACCGCGTCTGCGAAGATCGCCTTCGGGCTGTCCCCGGCCACCCACGCCCGCCTGCCGCATACCTGGTCATGGCCAGGTACTTGGGACTCCCGGTACGGAACCACGCGGTCTGCATGATCGCGATCAGCAGCGACAGGCCAATCGACAGCGGCATGAACAGGAAGTGGTAGATAGTGGTGATCCCGAATTGCCAGCGCGCGAGGTCGAGGGCATTCATCGGGTCACCTCCTGCCAGACGCCGCAGCGACGACGATGCGCGCCGGCCGGCCTGGAATGTCGATGGAGCCGCGGACAATCCGCGCACCTGACCCCGGTGCCACCGCACAATGGGTCACCAGGCACTCAGCGGTACCTTCGGATGTGACTTGACACACAGCAGATCTGGCCCATCCAGCGGAGGTGCGCAGCCATGCCACGAGAAATCAACTCGGTCGGCGTTGTAGGTGGCGGGCTCATGGGAGCGGGCATCGCCGAGGTGTCCGCGGTCGCGGGCATGCCCGTTGTCGTCCGCGATCTGCCGAAGTTCCTCGATGCCGCCCGGGAGCGGGTGGAGAAATCGCTGGCCGGCGCGGTCAAACGCGGCAAGATTGACCAGGCTAAGCGCGACGAGGTGCTCGCCCGGATCACCTTCACCCCGGATCTGAAAGACGTCGCGAGCGCGGACATCGTGATCGAGGCGATCCCGGAGATCCTCGATCTCAAGGTGTCGCTGATCAAGGAACTCGACGAGCTGGTCAGCCCCGGCAACGTGATCGCCACGAACACCTCGTCCATCCCGATCGCCGAACTGGCGGGCAAAGTGCAGCATCCGGGACGGGTCGTCGGAGTCCATTTCTTCTCGCCAGTTCCGGTGATGAAGCTGGTCGAAATCGTGGTCGCGCTGGACACCGACCCGGAGACGGCCGACATCGCGTTCGCGTTCGCCAACAAGCTGGGTAAGCACCCCATCCGGACCAAGGACCGGTCGGGCTTCATCGTTAATTTCCTGCTTACGGGGTACATCATGGCCGCCATCCGGATGTACGAGGAAGGCTTTGCCAGCCGGGAGGATATCGACGATGGCATGCGCCTCGGCGCCGGTCACCCGATGGGCCCGCTGACCCTGGCCGACATGACCGGCCTCGACATCGTCTACTCCGTCGGCAACTCGATGTATGAGGAGTTCAAGCGCGAGGAGTACGCGCCGCCGCCGTTGCTCAAGCGGATGATCGCCGCCGGCCGGCTCGGCCGGAAGTCCGGACGAGGTTTCTACGAGTACGACACGTAGCGCCGCCGACCGCGGGAAACGCGTGCCGCGCGACGGTCGTGGACCGGGACCTACTTGCCCGCGAACTTCGCCTAGTAGTTCCTGCCTGCCATCTCCTTGACGTCCGCTCCGGCCGCGAACACCTTCTCCCCGCCGTAGATCACCGCGGCCCGGATGTCCGGGTCCGCGCTGACCCTCTCAGCCGCGTCCTGTAGCTCACCCTGCAGGGCGATGCTCAGGGCGTTTACCGGCGGCCGGTCGAGCCGGATGGTCGCCAGCCCGCCGGAGGAGTGCACGCTGACGAACTCGGCCATCTCAGTCGCCGGTGTCGTACTTGAACGACAGGCCCAGCCGTACCCGGAAGTTCTTGACCTGGCCGTTCTCGATCGTGACGTCCTTGCGGATCACTTCGGCCACCCGGAGGTCGCGCACGGTGGCGGCTGCGGTCTTGACCGCTTCGCGTGCGGCGTCCTCCCAGGATTCCTCGCTGACCCCGATGACCTCGGTTACGCGATAGACACTCATCGGCTCTCCTCGGCGGTCTTGCGACCCGGGTGTTCGGGTGCGCGTTACCGACCCTGCTCCAAGGCGCGGCAGGCGTCCATGGGTGGCGCGACAACACAGCTGGGGATCTCAGGTGCTTCCGCACAATCGCGCGGATACGGGTACGCCGGGATGAGTCCCATGGCGTGCGGGCTGGTCGCGATGGAGCTGTACCGCGGTGACGGTGGCCTGGGTGTCGTCCTCAGCGTGCACGCGGACTTGGCCATGCCGTAGGTCGCGATGTGTGGCTCGGAGGAGCAGAGGACGCGATGGCTACCTGCCATGGAAGGCCTGGCTGTGCCATGTGACACGACCACGGCTGTGCTCGGGGAATCACGCCGGGCCCGGGGTTCGTGACGAGGAGCCGATGCCTGAGCGCCGACCGCGGCTTAGGCTTGGCCGAATGACGGCTATGAGCGCCGACACCGATACGATCGGGTCAGCCGCGGCGGATGCTGTGTCGGCGCCGCTGGACCTGCTGCTCACTGATGCACCCTTCGGTGCGCTGCGCCGGGTGAACCCCGGCTGCTTCGGCCTGCGGCTTGCGGCGGTGCTGGCCACCCAGCCCGGGCTCGTCGCCGGTCGGGGACCGCAACTGCTCGGCGAACTGGGCCGCATCGCGGTAGGCAACGCGGAGGCTCAGCCGTCCCGGCCGGACCGCCGATTCACCGACCTGGGGTGGATAGGCAATCCGCTGCTGCGCCGCGTGGTGCAGGCCCACCTAGCGGCCGCGCATATCTATCGCGGTGGCCACCTCGAGCTGGCCGCGGACGCAACGGGCATGGCACCGATGGTGGAGGGGTTCCCCACCGCCGAAACGAGGCGAGGGTGACACAGGATGCGAATGTCGCAAATCCGCAAGGCGCCGTGCTCGCGTCGGCGCTGCTCGACCGGCTGCCTGCGCTTACCGATGAGCTGCTGAAACGCGTCCTTGAGCAGAGTGACATTCGCGGCAAGCAGAGTGACATCTACGGCGACGACTGCCTGGTTCCCATCGATGATCTGCACCAGTCGTTGCAGGACAATCTCACGTTCATATTCAGCAATCTCGGCCGCCCAGGATCGCACGACATGGCCGGGCCGCGGCGAACCGGCCGTCGGCGGGCCGAGCAGGGGGCGCCGCTCGCCGCGGTGCAGAGCTCGTACCAGCTCGGCTTCCGGTTCATGTGGGACACTCTCGTCGCGGAGGCACATCAGACCGGGATCGTGTCGGACGCCGAACTGGTGGGCATCGCATCTGAGGTGTGGATGCTGAACACCCTGTTCACCACGGAGCTGGCTACTGCCTACCGGGACGCCCTGACCGAGCAACTCCTTTGCCAGGACCAGGAACGATCGGCGCTGGTCGAGGCGCTGCTCGAAGGGCGGATCGCCGACACGGCAACGGTGTGGGAGGCGGCCGATCTGCTGGGGCTTCCGTACCAGGGCGTGTTCGTCGTCGTGGCCGCGGAGGTCCCCGCGGTGGCCCGGCACGCGTTGCCGCGGGTCGAGAGCCGCCTGCATGTGCGAGGAATAGGGTCGGCCTGGCGGCTGCTGCCCGAGTTCCAGGTGGGGATCGTGTCGCTGAGATCGCAGCGTAACACCCCGGCGCTGGTGGAGATCCTGCGTTCGGGCGCTGTGGCCCGAGTCGGGGTGAGCCCGGTGTACACCGGACTTGAGCGCACGTCGCAGGCGCTGCATCTCGCCCGGATCGCCCTGGCTAGCTCACCGGCGGGCGGCCCGATGGTGAACCTGTTCGATGACGCCCCGCTGTCCGTTCTCGTGGTCAGCTCCCCGACGACCTCCCACCGGATCACGAAGACGATCCTCGGGCCGTTGCTGGACATCGACCCAGACGAGCGGGACATGCTCCTGAACACCCTCGCCGCGTTCTTCGCGTTCCAGGGCTCCGCGATCGAGGCAGGAAAACACCTGTACTGCCACCCCAACACGGTGCGCCACCGGCTACGCCGCATCGAGCGTCAGACCGGCCGCTCGCTGCAGGACCCCAGATCGTCAGCGGAACTATTCATCGCCCTGGAGGCGCTGCACAGGCTGCCCGAGCCGGCCGGTAGCTACGCCTGAAGCAGATCGCATCAGGCGAAGGCGCTCTGCCCGGTGATGTCGCGACCGACGATGAGCGTCTGGATCTCCGCGGTGCCCTCGTAGGTGATGAGCGCCTCCATGTCGCACAGGTGGCGCATCACGTGGAATTCCAGCAGGATTCCGTTACCGCCGAGGATGTCGCGGGCCAGGCGGCACACGTGACGGGCCTTGACCGAGCAGAAGTACTTGGCCAGGGAGGCCATCGTGTCGCTCATCTTGCCGTCGTCGATCAGCCGCCCGAGGCGGATGCAGTAGAGCTGCATGGCGGTGACCTCACCGAGCATCTCGACGAGCCTCGACTGGATCATCTGATTCTTCGCGATCGGCCGGCCGAACTGGGTCCGCCGCTGAGCGTAGTTGAGGGCGATGTCGTAGGCGCCGACCCCATGTCCGGCCGATGCCCAGGCAACGGTGTTGCGGGTGCCCTTGAGCACCTTGGCGACGTCGGCGAACGAGTTGCAGTTCTGCAGCCGGGCATCTTCGGAGACACGACAGTTGGTAAGGGTGATGTCCGCGTTCTGCGTCATCCGTAGCGAGACCTTGCCCTCGATCTTGGACGCGGCGTAGCCGGGGTTGTCCTTCTCCACGACGAACGCCTTGACCTGGCTGTCCTCCGCGTCACGGGCGAAGACTACGATCACGTCGCACCACACGGCATTGCCGGGCCAGCGCTTTCGGCCGTTGATCACCCACTCATTGCCGTCCCGCCGGGCCGTGGCCTCGAGGATGACCGCGTCGGACCCGTGATCGGGCTCGGTGAGCGCGAACGCCCCGATCTTCTCCAGCGTGGCCATCGGCGGCAGCCAGCGCTGCCTTTGCTCCTCCGAGCCAAGCAGGTAGATCGACTGCATCGCCAGCCCGACATGCACGGCAAAGAACGTCGCGATGCTGCCGTCGACACGGCTGAGCTCATAAGCCAGCAATCCCGAGCCGACGGCCGACATCGGCGTGGTGCCGTAGCCCACCATGGTGTCGCCGACGATGTTCAGCGCGGCGAGCTTAGGCACCAGCTCGAACGGGAACTCGCCCCGCTCCCAGTACGGGTTGACGACCGGCAGTATCTCGGTTTCGGCGAACGTCCGTACCCGGTACAGCAACCCCAGCTCATCCTCGGTGAGCTGGTCTTTCATCAAGTAGTAATCGGTCTCACGGGCGAGTCCGATGTCCTGCGCCAGCGCGGTGACTGTTGTCGTCATGGCCAAACCCTCCTGTCGAGCCAGTCGAACGTAACGCGGCCGAATCGCCCTGTCGAGGTGCCGGGCGACAACGACCGGGGCCAGCCGGAGTCATCCGGCACATACGGCCGCGATGTCCAGGACGGCGGAGGTCACGATTCTGGAGTGGCTCGGCGAGACGGATCTCCCCGAGCCACTAAAGCCGGTGAACTACGCGCTCACGTAAAGTCGCGGCAAACGTCGTCAGGGGACCTCAGTTACTCCTTGCGTGGCAAGGTGGTGCGTACGGCGCCTGCGGCTTCGTCTTCGGATTCGTAGATGTGCGGCGCGACGCCGCGTGATTCGAGCGCGCTGCCGAGCTTGGCGCGCATGAACGCGCTGGTGGTGAACCGGGTGACGCCGTGGAAGTAGGTGTCGCCTATTTCCTGCACGGCGTCGAGGTAGGCGTCTTCGAGGTCGCTGTCGAGTTCGAAGCCGTCGTAGTTGACCACGGCGTAGACCTTGTGGCCGAGCGGCCCGCAGATCTCCCTGATCTTCGCTACGACATCCTCGATCACCGTCATCGACTTTACCTGGAGATCCTCGAAGTTCAGGTACAAGATGTTGCGTTCGTCGTCGTAGCTGAACCGCGCGTCGAGGGGCAGTCGCAGCATGTCCTCCCGGAGGCCCATCGGGTCGGACCGGAAGATACGGCGGTCCATCTCGCGCGGCTTGTTCACGATCGGCTTGAACGCCATCTTGGCCAGGATGTCGCGTTCGATGTCGATGCCGGGAGCGACCTCGGTCAGCTCCAGGCCTTCGGTGGTGAGCCGGAATACGCACCGCTCGGTGATATAAAGGACGTCCTTTGCCTGGCGCGCGGCGTGCGGCCCGGAGAATGTCCGGTGCTCGACCTTCTCGACGAACTTCTGGTACTGTCCGTCGCGTTCGATCAGCAGCTTGCCTTCGACGACCGAGACCTGGAGGTCGCCTGCGGCGAAGGTGCCGAGGAACAACACCTTCTTCGCGTTCTGGCTGATGTCGATGAAGCCGCCCGCGCCGGCCAGCCGCGGGCCGAACCTCGATACGTTGACGTTGCCTTCCCTGTCGGCTTGCGCGAGCCCGAGGAACGCCGCGTCCAGACCGCCGCCGTCGTAGAAGTCGAACTGATAGGGCATGTCGATGACCGCCTGTGCGTTGATGGCCGCACCAAAGTCGCCACCGCCGGCCGGGATGCCGCCGATGGCGCCGGGCTCGGCGGTCAGCGTCATCAGGTCGGCGATCTTCTCCTCGGCGGCCACCGAGGCGACCCCTTCGGGGATGCCGAAGCCGAGGTTCACTACGCTGTTCGGCCGTAGCTCCATGGCGGCGCGCCGGGCGATCATCTTGCGAGCGCTCAGCGGCATCGGCGCGAGCGATGTCAGCGGGACCCGGACCTCGGCCGCGAAGGCCGGGTTGTAGGGGCTGCCAAAGGTCTGCGGGTGGTTTCCCGGGTCCGTCGCCACCACGATGCAATCGACCAGCGCGCCAGGTATCTTCACCTGACGCGGGTTGAGGCTGTTCACCTCGGCGAGCCGCTCCACCTGCGCGATCACCAACCCCCCGGAGTTGTGCGCCGCCATCGCCAGCGCCAGCGTGTCGCAGGTCAGCGCCTCCCGCTCCATCGTGATGTTGCCGGCCGGGTCGGCGGTGGTGCCGCGAATGATCGCGACATTGACCGGGAACGCCTTGTAGAACAGGTATTCCTCGCCGCCGATCTCCATCAGCTCGACCAGATCCTCGGTCGTCATCTCGTTCAGCTTGCCGCCGCCGAAACGCGGATCGGCGAACGTGCCGAGCCCGACCCGGGACAAATGCCCGGGTTTGCCCGCGGCGATATCCCGGTACAGGTGCGACATCGGGCCGAGCGGCATGTTATAGCCCTCGGTCTGGTTGCCCGCGACGAGCTGGTACAACGCAGGTACACCGGACCAGTGCCCGCCGATGATCCGCTTGACCAGGCCGGGCTGGGCCAGCCGGTTGGCGCCACCGGATGCCCAGTCGCCTGGGCTGACGCAGAACACTAGGGTCAGATCGCGCGGCTTGCCGAAGGCTGCGGGCTCCTCGTCGGTGGCCTCGAACAGCGCGCCCAGCTCGTGGATGACCTCAAGGGCGAGGCCAATTTGGAAGAACCCGCCGATGGCGACCGTGTCGCCGATGCGGATAAGCCGGACGGCCTCCCTGGCCGACACGACCTTGCCCGTCGAACCAGACCGGGCAGTCGGGACAATGGACCTGATGCTCATCGGACCGCGCTCCCTTGGTAATTACTCCTGCGCTTGGTAATGGGCGGCACTACCGGTAGATCACGACCGTCTCGATGACGCAGGCCGGCCGATCCGACCCCTCGAGCTCGACGAGAATCCCGAACGCGCACTCGAGGCCGGCCTGCTTCTGTTCGGCGGATACCAGCCTCACGTGCCCGCGTATCCTGCTGCCGACCGGCACCGGCGCCGGGAAGCGAACCTTGTTGACGCCGTAGTTGACGGCCGCCGTCACCGCGTCGATCTTGAGAACGTCGTCGAGAAACACCGGACAGAACGACAATGTCAGGTAACCGTGCGCGATCGGGCCCCCGTAGGGACCCTTCGCGGCGCGCTCGGGCTCGACGTGGATCCACTGATGATCATGGGTGGCGTCGGCGAAGATGTTCACCTGGTGCTGGGTGATCGCATGCCACTCGCCCGTCCCGATTGCTGTGTGATCGGTGTTTCCGACATCGTGACCAGATCCTTTCCAGTCTTCGCCAGTGAAATCTCAGCTCTCGAAGATATAGGTGCCGGGCGCGTCGGGACGTCTGCATCCATTGCCCGGCGTCCGCGAGCTTCTCGTCTCCCACCCGGTAGCTGGCCTTCGGGTTGCCGGGTGGGTTGACGATCGCAGTTCTGCCAGGAGCACAGGTGGTCGGCCGCGCCGGCCACCACGTAGTTGTCGACGCCGACCGCGGACAGGTCGACGGACGTGCCCATCATCGTGGCGGCGCCGGGCGTGATCAGCTGGTTGGCCCCGGCGACGGTGAGGAAGTCGCGGTGCAGCGCGGCTGACATGCGCGTCGTGTCGGCGTTCCAGGACAGGATGTCGAACACCGGCGGCTCCCGGCCCAGCAGGTAGTTGTTAACCCAGTAGTTCCAGATCGGGTCGCCGGGCCGCAGCCACGCGAACAGCTCGGCGAGCGTCGCGCCGTCGAGATACCCCTTGCGGGCCGACCTCGCGGCCGCCCGGTCGAGCATCGCCTTACTGACCAACACCGCGGGCAGCCCCGCTTTGGTCTGGTCGAGCACGGTGACCAGCAGGCCAAGCCCGGCGATGCGGTCCAGCCGTCCGCGGGCCGCCAGGTGGCCGAGCAGCATCGACGTGATGATGCCCCCCGAACACGCGGCGAGCAGCAACATCCGGTCAATCTCGCAGATCTTGCCGATCGCGCCGAGCGCGCCCACGATCGCTTCGCCGTACGTGTCCATGCCCCATGCTGCCCCGTCGGCCCGGGGGTTCCGCCAGGAGATCACGAACACTTGCTGGCCCGACTGCACCAGGT
>WNGG01002819.1_pt1 | contig 24429 bp, 24 predicted proteins | sample 5400661 | NCBI WGS metagenome assembly WNGG01 (sample SAMN13153372, study PRJNA577476) | soil metagenome | isolation source: 100 cm soil or saprolite under Garry oak tree replicate 1 | place: USA:California | collected 2016-06-15
GAATGCTCGTCATTTCACAGTTCACTTTGTATGGCGACGTGCGGCGTGGTTTGCGGCCTTCCTGGATCGACGCCGCGCCGCCGGAAGTGGCCGAGCCGTTGTATGATTTCTTTGTCGAGCAGGCGCGTGCAATCGTCAGGAACGTGGCGACCGGCAGCTTTCGGGCGTTGATGCAGGTAGAGTTGGTCAACGATGGGCCAGTTACTATTCTGCTCGATAGCCGGAAGCAATTTTGAAAGTTTGCGCGTTCGGGGCCAGCCAAGTGCTGAAAAGGATTCACCACGGAGGCACAGAGAACACGGAGGAGGCACAGAGAGTTGTGCGCGCTGAACAATCCTGGAGGGAATCGAATATCCTGTCATCCTTAATTGCAAGAAAGTTTGGTTCGCTAAGGTCGCTCGTTTTTGTGCTGGGGCTGTCAATTGTGCTGACGGCGTGCGGCGGCAAGAAGACCGCGGTGAAGGATTTCGACGCGGAAAGCGATGAGGACGCAGCGCTCGAAGCGAAAGTCAAGAAGGGAATCAAGCCAGTGCCTGACGGCGAGGTTGCGGTGATCGACACCGCCGACTTCGGCACGATCGTTATCGAGCTTTATCCCAACATCGCGCCAAAAATGGTCGAGCGCTTTAAGAAGCTAATCAACGAAGGCTTCTATAACGGCACGACTTTCCACCGCATAAATGTTGAGGCGGGCTTGATTCAGGGAGGTGATCCACTGTCGAAAGACAGCGATCCCGAGAACGACGGACAGGGAGATTCACCTTACGCAAACGTGCCCGGTGAGATGAGCGACATCCCCTTTGACCGCGGGACCGTTGGGGCGGCGAGAAAGGGCGCGGCGGATCCGCTTGCCGGTCGGCCCGGCTTGACCGAGGCACAAGCACGCGATACGGCCAACTGCCAGTTCTTCATCACACTGCAGCCGCAGCCGCAGTTCGACCGAAAGTACACGGTGTTTGGCCACGTGATTCAGGGCTTAAATAATGCGGAAATAATCATGCGCGCGCCGGTTGAGCAGGGAACTGAGCGTCCGGCTGATAAGGTTGTGATCAAGAGTATTTCATTACAACCGCGCGCGAAGTTTGTTTCAGGGTCGTAGTGCAGAACCGGGAGCGATAGCGACCGGGTTATCTAAGTGTTAAGGAACTCCATCTCTTCTCTTCAATAACAACACATTAATAACCCGGTCGCTACCGCTCCCGGTTCCGTAACTACAGCTTTGGAAACAAAATCGGAAGCGCCAGCTCCGCGGTGAACATGCAGCGCGCGTTGTGTCCGCAAAGCGGAATGACGATCGCCTTATGCTGCGCCTTGTACTTCGCGTTGACATAGCTGGTGAAGGCCTGGCCGCGCGCAAGACGCGTCGGACCCTGGGCCATCGCCGGACACGATGAATCGAAACCACCGAGCGGCAATATGTCGAGTTCTCCGAGTAAGTACGTTACTGCACGCGATGCAAGCTGCTGCTTCAGTAGATCGTCGCTGAGTCTGGCGGTGTAGCCGCTGCGATTCTTCAATCCGTAGGGCCAGTTATCGTAGGTCGTACAGTTGCGGGCGTCGCCGAACGCGCGCAGCTCGCTGTTACTTCCGCCCGGTCGTTCAGCATCGAGGTAGGCGTAGCTCGATGGATTTGAAACGACATAGGTGATTGGGATACCGAGCTTGTCATGGACCTGATTGGCCATCTCGTAACGAGTGACGTACTGCCCACCCGCGGAATGGCCGGCGACCACCACGGCTTTTAGATTCGGAAAGACTTCTTTCCGTGCAAGCTTGCGAAGAACCTCGTCTGCAAAGTCATAGGACGTCAGTTTGTTGTTGCTCGTCGCGACGCCGCCGGAGCGCCAACTGTCGCCAGAGCAGCTCCAATTGATTTCGTTCGGGGCAACCGTGTCGCGGCAGCCGCTTCCGTTATTCGACGCGAAGCGCGGAGCGATGATAATGGTGTCCTGAAGAGCGCCCGCGAGAAAGGCGGCGGCCAGCGCAGTGCGAAAATAATTATCGGCATCGCGTCCCGCACCATGCACCATGATGAGCGCTCGGGTAACCTTGTCGTTCTTCGTGTCAAGCGGATAGGTGCGGTAGACGAGCGCTCGCGCCTGATCGCCGAGATTGACCCACTCGGTACAGCCGGGAGTGGCGGTCGTACAAGGTTCGGCGGCGTAAGCAGGAACGAACGCTGCAAGGGAAACGAGAAGAAGAATTGTGCGCATCATGGGCGCGAAGGATATAACCTATCCCGTCCTGGGCGCAAGATCTTTGATGATCAAATCTCTCCTGGAAAAACGGGGCATGGCAGTGAGGATCACTCACGGAGAGGACAACTTGAGCAGAAGACTAGATCGTGTCGTCGTTTGCTTTTGATCGTGGGTCGAGCTCAAATCGATCGCGATCGCGCTTTTCAATCTGCTTCTCAAAATCTAACTCCTGGTTGTCTTCAAAGCTGACGCCGAGCGCTTTTGCGTTCTCTTCTACATCTGATTGATCGGGGGTGGGATTGTCTCCGCCTACGGTTTCCGAGCCGCTCTCATTAACATCTTCCCAGGCCGCGTCGAGATCTCCGCCCGAATCTCGTGGTGAAGCCGCAGTATTGTTGCGCAGGCGGTGCGCAAGCAACTCCGGATCCTTGGGCGCGCGCGAAATCTCCTGCTCCATGAACTCTTCAATGTCGGGATCGGCGACGTAGTCGGGATTATTGCTCAGATACTCGAACTCTTCAGGTTGCTTTGTTGGCATGGTAACTCTCCTTGATCCCGCATTCCTCATTTTAGACCGTCCCGAAACCAAGAGCGCGTAGAGACCAAACCTCGTTTCAAGTCCAAACGTTGTTTCGTCACTCTTTCGGTGAGTGAACTATAACAAATAACCAAAAGCGCGGAAAGTAGATAGTTGTCGCTATCAGTTTCGCATCAAGTGCAAAAGATGGTTGTGTCCTAAAGACGGTAGTCGGTCAGTTTGAATCTTTCTCATTCCCAAAGGAGCCCATTACAGAACCGCGAGCCGTAGCGACCGGATCGCAGACTAAACTTGAGTGGCAGCATCCCGTCGCTACGGCTCCGGGTTCTGTATAGGGAACTGTCTGGTCTTCAGTGTATTGACGTTGTAAATGACCCACTACCCCTAAAGACGGCTGCTTGACGATTCTGGAGCGCCACTTTACACTGAGGTTTGTTAACGCAAACCAAATCACGCTAACTGTTTCGTCGCCGACTGTTAGTTGCTTTCGGCCGAGATAAGTCTGACTACCTATGCCGCAGAATCTTTTCAATTCGCTTCAGAGCTTCAGCCCGACACACGGCAAGACGGCGCAGTTTTATTCTTTGCCGCAGCTTGAGCAACAGGGAATTGGCCCCGTTTCGAGGTTGCCGGTGAGCATTCGGATTGTGCTGGAATCAGTGTTGCGCAATTTCGACGGCCGGAAGATCACCGAGAGCGACGTACGTGCGCTGGCCAACTGGAAACCAAATGGCGAGCGCACGGAGGAGATCGCGTTTGTAGTTGCCCGCGTGTTGCTCCAGGACTTTACCGGAGTGCCTCTGCTGGTCGATCTTGCGGCGATGCGCTCCGCCGTCGCGCGTCTCAGAAAGAATCCCGGTCTGATTGAGCCACTCGTTCCGGTCGATCTCGTAATCGATCATTCGGTGCAGGTTGACTTCTCGAGCACCAGTGACGCCTTTGCGAAGAATATACAGATGGAGTTCAACCGAAACCGTTCGCGTTACCAGTTTCTGAAGTGGGGAACTCAGGCGTTCGATGGATTCCGTGTGATTCCGCCAGGCATTGGCATTTGTCATCAGGTCAATCTGGAGTATCTGGCGAAGAGCGTTTGGGAGAAGAATGAGATCTATTTTCCGGACACGCTGGTAGGAACCGATTCGCACACGACGATGATTAATGGGCTGGGAATTGTCGGCTGGGGAGTCGGCGGAATTGAAGCGGAAGCGGCGATGTTAGGCCAACCGGTGTACTTCCTGACGCCCGATGTCGTTGGCGTTCACATGATCGGTTCTTTGCGCGAAGGCGTTACGGCTACCGATCTCGTTTTGCGTGTTACGGAGATGCTGCGGCAAGCCCGGGTGGTGGGCAAGTTTGTTGAGTTCCACGGCGAAGGCGCCGCCAGCTTATCGGTAACCGATCGCGCTACGATCGCAAACATGTCTCCCGAATACGGCGCGACGATGGGCTTTTTCCCGGTCGATGAAGAGACCTGCGCTTACCTTAAAGCGACAGGACGATCGGATGAACAGGTCGACGCGGTCCGAAACTACTACACAGCACAGGGTCTGTTCGGCATTCCCAAGAAAGGGCAGTGTGAATACAGCACTCTCCTTGAACTCGATCTTGCTTCCATTCAGCCAAGCGTCGCGGGCCCTAAGCGCCCGCAGGATAGAATCGAACTACCAGACCTGAGGGATCGATTCGTCAATCTCCTGCAGCAGGCGGTGTCGAAAGGCGGCTACGGAAAATCGAGTGAGGAGATTCGTGCTCGCTACCCAACCAAAACTGGCGCCGGCGAGTATCAGCTCGCGATGATCGCCGGCGGCGGCGCACAGCATTCTGAGTCGATTCCCGCGCCCGTCGGCAATCACGTCACCGGGCGGAACACGAGTGTTTGGACTGAAACGGAGATGGTCAACAATCGTCCGACGCCGGATCGCGTGGCGGAAGTGCTGGCCGAAGAGTTTCCAGTGGCTGAGGTTGATCTGGGCCATGGCGACGTCTTGATTGCGGCAATTACTTCTTGCACGAACACGTCAAATCCCAGCGTGATGCTCGCCGCAGGTTTGCTTGCCAAGAAGGCCGTCGAACGCGGCATGAAAGTACGGCCCACAGTTAAGAGTTCGCTGGCTCCAGGTTCGAGAGTGGTCACGGAGTATCTCGAGAAAACAGGACTGCAACCTTATCTCAACCAGCTTGGTTTCAACCTCGTCGGCTACGGCTGCACCACTTGTATCGGCAATTCGGGTCCGCTCGATCCATCGATCGAACAAGCACTGAGCGACCACGATTTGATCGCGGCAAGTGTCCTCTCCGGCAACCGAAACTTTGAGGCGCGCGTTCATCAGAGCATCAAGGCAAACTTTCTTATGAGCCCGCCGCTGGTGGTGGCATTTGCTCTGGCCGGGCGCATTGATATCGACTTGGTTTCGGAGCCCATCGGTAAAGATAAGAACAACGAAGACGTTTACCTGAAAGACATCTGGCCCAGTATGCAGGAGATTAGCAGCTTTATGCGCTTAGCTTTTGACCCTGGCACGTATCAAAAACTTTACAGTGAATTTGCCGAACAGAACCCACTCTGGAATGAAATCCCGACCAGCATGGGTCAGGTCTACGAATGGGATTCGGAATCGACTTATATTCAGGAGCCGCCTTACTTCGAAGGTTTCAGCAGCGAGTTGGGTACCTGGTCAAATGTTCAGGGCGCGCGACCGCTGGCGATCTTCGGGGATTCGGTAACGACCGATCATATAAGCCCTGCGGGCGCTATCAAAGCGTCGTCGCCGGCCGGGATTTACCTGCAGCAAAAAGGCGTGAGCGTCGCGGATTTCAACAGTTACGGCTCGCGGCGCGGAAACGATCAAGTGATGGTGCGCGGCACATTTGCCAACGTGCGCATCAAGAATCTAATGGTGCCGGGAACTGAAGGCGGGGTCACCGTGCATCAGCCCGATGGCGAGCGAATGAGCATCTATGACGCCGCAATGAAGTATCAGTCGGAAGGAGTGCCGCTGGTTGTTATTGCCGGCCAGGAATATGGAACGGGAAGCTCGCGAGACTGGGCCGCGAAGGGCACGATGCTGCTTGGGGTCAAGGCCGTCGTAGCACAAAGCTTCGAGCGTATACATCGAAGCAATCTTGTGGGAATGGGAGTCTTGCCTTGCCAGTTCAAAGAAGGCGTCAGTGCTGCGACGCTGAACCTCGATGGCACGGAGACGTTTGATCTCGTCGGCTTGGAGAGCGAAGTCAAGCCGCGACAGGAAGTCATGCTTGTGATTCATCGCGCGAACGGCACAATCGAGAATGTGCCGGTGACGCTGCGCATCGACACCCCGATCGAGATCGACTACTACCAGCACGGCGGGATTCTGCCATATGTGCTGAGGCAGTTGCTTGCAGGCACGACGGATTTCTGATTCTCTCTGTGCATCCTCCGTGTTCTCTGTGTCTCGGTGGTGAATGCTTTCGAATCTAAGCTCACCACGGAGACACGGAGGTGGCACGGAGACTCTTTCATATAATAGGAGTCTTTAAATGTCATCTGCACAACCAGCCGAGTCAAACACGCCGCGTAAATACCAACTCTTCATTGACGGTCAATGGGTCGATGCGGAATCCGGCAAGACCTTTACCACGCCGAACCCCTCCACCGGCGAGCCGCTCGCTGAAGTTGCCGAAGCCGATGCCGCGGACATCGACAAAGCCGTCGCTGCTGCTCGTCGTGCTTTCGAAGGCAAGTGGTCGAGCATGAGTGCGCGTGATCGCGGACGTCTGCTCTATAAACTCTCGCAGTTGATCGAGCAGCATGCGAAGGAACTGGCTGAACTGGAAACGCTCGACAATGGCAAACCGATTAAGGAGTCGCTGTACGTCGATCTGCCGCAGGTTATCGAGAACTTCGAATACTTTGCCGGCTGGGCCACGAAGATCGAAGGCGAGACGATCCCGGTTCCCGGCAAGATGTTCAACTACACTTTGCGCGAGCCGGTCGGCGTCTGCGGACAAATCATCCCCTGGAACTTTCCGCTGCTGATGGCCGCCTGGAAACTCGCGCCCGCGCTGGCTGCGGGCAATACCGTCGTGCTGAAGCCCGCTGAGCAGACGCCTGTCACAGCCTTGGAACTGGGCAAGTTGATTCAGGAAGCAGGCTTCCCCGACGGCGTAGTCAACATCGTTCCCGGCTATGGTGAAACCGCAGGCGCCGCACTCGCCTCGCATTCGGGAGTTAACAAGATCGCGTTCACGGGCTCGACCGAAGTAGGCAAGCTGATCGCCAAAGCCGCTGCTGACAATCTGACCAAGGTGTCGCTGGAGCTGGGCGGCAAAGGGCCGAACATTGTCTTCGCCGACGCCGATCTAGAGCAAGCAGTCAACGGCTCCATGATGGGAATCTTCTTCAACCAGGGTCAGGTTTGCTGCGCGGGTTCGCGCCTGTTTCTCGCGGAGAGCGTCAAAGATGAATTCCTGGAACGGTTCAAAGAAAAGTCGCGGAAGATCACGGTCGGCGACCCGCTCGACAAAGCAACCCAGATGGGACCACAGGTTTCACAAGAACAACTCAATCGCGTTCGGAGTTATGTGGCTATCGGGCGCGAAGAGGGCGCGACCGTGCTCACTGGCGGCGACCCGCCAAAGCTGGAAGGGAATCTTCAGAACGGGTACTTCTTCCAGCCGACAATTCTTTCCGAAGTCAAAAACCAGATGCGCATCGCGCAGGAAGAGATCTTCGGCCCAGTCATTTCCGTCATCACCTTTACGGACGAAGACGATTTGATCAAGCAAGCGAACGAAACGATCTATGGCTTGTCGGCCGGCATCTGGACGCGCGACATCACGCGCGCGCACCGCTTTGCAAAGGAGGTCAAGGCGGGCGTTATCTGGATCAATACCTTCAATATGTTCAATGCCGCGTCGCCATTTGGCGGTTACAAGCAGTCGGGTTATGGCCGCGAGATGGGCAAGCACGCGCTGGAACTCTATACGCAAGTGAAGAGCGTGTGGGTCGATCTGTCGGGCAAACCGATCGGGTGGTTTGGGAAATAGATTGTTCACGTCGAGATGATGTGGAGAAAACCGTTTCGAGACACTTTGCATCTCTTGATTGCCGCAAGCTCTATCTTTTCGGGCTCAATCGCCAGGCGCGAGTGCGGCGCTCTCCCGCCAGGAAAAAGTTAAACAGGAAAAGGAGGCGCTATGCATTTAGTGAAAAGACTGACGTTTGCTTCGTTGATTCTGACGGCCGCACTGCTGCTGACAGCCTGTCCGAGCCAGACCACGATCTCGCAAATCAACGCCGACCCGGGACGCTACAGGCACAGAGAAGTGGGCATTGTTGGGCGCGTGACAGATAGTTACGGCGTGTTGGGCCAGGGTGCGTATGAACTTGACGATGGCACAGGCAGAATCTGGATCGCGACTACTCGCGGGGTGCCCTCGCGCGGCGCGAGAGTAGGAGTCAAGGGACACGTCATCAATGGATTCAACTTTGGCGGCAGAAGCTTTGGAACGGTTTTAGAAGAGACCGGGCGAAAGTCTGAGCGAAGGTAACTGGTGCTGCGGCAGCACAGCACGGAGAGCGGCAGGGCTGCGTGAAAACTCAGCCTCTTACGCCGAAGGCGTTCGCGAATGCTAGCCCAGGGTTTCCTACCCTGGGTTCGCAAAAGGACGAAGGCTTCCAAACACCGTAGGTGTTGGCCAATGCCTCAATCGCGAACTCCTTCAGAGTTCGGCAGGCTATTCATCGACTCAATCCCAGGGTAGGAAACCCTGGGCTGAAATTCGCAAACGCCTTTGGCGTAGAAAGGCCGAGTTTCCACGCCGTCTCTCAAGTCTGTGTTACTCTACTGATGAATAGTCGACAAAACGGGCAAACTGGACCGGTTCGAGAGATCATCGACGCATTCGACGAACAGTTTGCGCGCTTACATTGTCGGTCATGCGCGCTGGCCGAGACGACGCCGATCGAGATTCTCTATCGGCAGTGTGAACCAGGAGCTGGCGCGGTGTCGCTCCACTCGACGGGCGAAAACTTGTTGCGCAGCGCGGCAGCGGTTGAACAGATCTTCGGCGGGATCACCGCCAATCTCTGGGATGACCCGTTTGAGTGGACGCTACCGGAAAACCTATCGACGCGAGAACGAGTGATCGAGTATCTTGAGGAGGTCGAAGCGACACGCAAGCGTGCGTTTGATCGATTCTCGGACGACAGCGATCTCTTGAAACACGTCGTGGTTCCTGGCGGCGAGACGCGGATGTTGATCAGTCTGCTATTGGAAACATTGATCAGGGCCGTTGAGTTTCAGGGGCTGGCCGTAGCGACTCTGGGATTGGTTTCGGATGTTCGAGTTTCGGAATTCTCTTGCTGAAACGTTTTTCGGAGGTCTGTCGTATTCGCTGTTCGACTAGCCATGATCCGTCGCCCGGAGTTCTTCGGATAATGTGAGGTCTCCCTAATGCATTGCCCTCAATGTGGCCAACAGCAGGTCGCGGATGTCGTGAGGTTTTGCTCGAGGTGCGGATTTCCGCTTGATGGTGTGACGCACTTGCTCGCCACTGGGGGAGCGCTTCCCGGCATTCAACTGGACGAAGGGCCCAGAGAGATTTCGCCGCGCAAAAAAGGCGTGCGTCAGGGCGCGGCTCTCGTACTGTCGGGGGCTGTACTTGTGCCATTGCTGGCCGTGCTCGACAAATACACAGGTCTGAATCTGGAGATCTTTACAGCCCTGGCTGCCGTCATTCTCTTCATCGGCGGGCCGTTGCGCATGCTCTACGCTGGGCTCTTCGAGGAAGGAGCGTCGACGCGACCGCGGATTGTGCCAGCTTCTTACATGCCGCCTGCAATGCCCGTTCAGCGTGGTGCTGCCGCGCGCGCCCCGGCATTGCCGCCGCAGTCAGTGAATCCCGCGTCCGGTTGGAGGCCTCGCCCCAATACCGCCGAGATTCCCCAACCGCCGAGTGTGACCGAGAGCACGACGCGATTGCTTGATGATCAAGACGAACGACACTCGAACAAGTGAAGCTTTCGAAGCCTCTCCAAATCCCCGACTGTGCCCTCCGGAGTAGATCATTTCGCGAGAACGATGAACGCGGTCGATAAAGCTGTCATGAATAACCTGCCGCTGGCCGAAGCGTTGCGCGATCGGATCAGGCGCGCAGGCCCAATCACTTTTCGGGATTGGATGGACGCAGCACTTTACGACGAGCGTGAAGGCTATTACTGCCGCGGCGATCGCGAGCGTTGGGGCAGGGAAGGCGACTATCGCACGAGCCCGGAACGCAGCCCACTCTTTGCGGCCACCCTGGCTCGGTACTTCGCCAAGTTGCACCAAGAACTCGGCTCCCCTGCGCAATGGACAATCGTTGAGGCAGCCGCGGGCGCCGGCCAATTTGCCGAAGAGCTGCTCGGGACGCTTCAGGGCCAGTTTCCAAAAGTGTTTTCGGCCACACGTTATGTCGTCGATGAAGCCAGCGCGAATTCACGCGCTCGCGCGCAGACGAGGCTTGCTGGATTTGGTGATCGTGTCGAGTTCCGCCGGTTAAATGATTTGGATTTGATCGATCCCGGGATCGTCTTCGCAAACGAGCTGCTTGACGCTTTCCCGGCGCACCGCGTGACCGTACGCGATGGACTACTCTGCGAGTTCTATGTTGGGCTAGGTGAAGCAGGAACTTTCCAATGGACCACTGCTGCTCCTTCAACATCACGCATTGCCGAGTATCTCGAAACCGTCGGTGTGCGCCTTGCCGAAGACCAGATCGCGGAGATTAATCTTGGAATTGAAGACTGGATGGCGCTGGTTTCCGCAAGACTTCGCAGTGGTTACGTCATCACGATCGACTATGGAGCAGAAGCCCCGGAACTTTATGGTGCGCCAGAGCGACGGCTGGGAACGCTGCGGGCCTTCCGCCGACATCGACTTGTTGACGATGTTCTTGCTCGGCCCGGCGAGCAGGACATCACGACAACGGTTGACTGGACCTGCGTAAAGCGAGTTGGTGAGAAGCTTGGCTTCGAGATTGTCGAATTCGAAAGACAGGATCAATTTCTACTAAACGCGGGATTGTTTGAAGAATTGGAATATTTAGTTGAGGCGGCACGAGATGAAGCGGAAAGCACCCAGCTACGCACCAACGCGCGCGAGATGATCCTTCCCAGCGGCATGGCCACAAGTTTTCAGGTGCTGGTGCAGAGAAAACTGGCGCGGGTTACTTCCCAGATTGATTTGCGCGAAAAAGTCGTTAGAACAATTGAAACTTGATCGTCAGATACTTCTTCGGGTTTTGGCGAAAGTCGTACAGCAGTTTTGTGCTTTCAGAAGTGAGTTGGTTGACATTTGAATAGAGTGTTTCGTCCGTCAGCAATTTGCCGACGGTTCCCTCGCCGCGCTGGGCGGCTGTTACGACATTATCGATACGTTCGGCGGCTGTGTTGAAGCGGGCAATGGCCGCGCGGGCGTCGTTGTAGATCTGCTCGTCTTTAACCAGCCGGCCGAGCGTGCCGCGTCCGGCATTGACGTCGGCAACAATCGAGTCGATCTGATCAATTGAGTGATTGACGCGATCGGCCATGCGATTGATTCGCTTGTAGAGCTCGTCGTCTTCGATGAGTTTGCCGGCCGTGCCCTTGGCGTTGCGGATATCGTCGGAAAGTACTCTCAGATTCTTCGCGATCTCGTTGGCGTTATTATACAGCTCGGGATCGTTGATAAATCTTCCCGCCGAGCCGTTGCCGGATTTGATTTGCACCATCAAATCCTCTGTGTCGCGAATGGTCGCATTCAGATTATTGTAGAGAGATTCGTCGTTGAAGAGCCGGCCGACAGTCCCTTTGCCCTCTTTAACATTGCGCACGATACCGCTGATTTCATCAGAAAGCTTGCTCAATCGCTGCGCCAGATCGGTGCCCGACGTGGCAAAGTCATTGACCGTATTTGACGACGAGCCGGGAAGGATGTCGTTGTCCTTTACAGGCTGGCCCACTGCTGTGCCCGGTGTAATATTAATCAGCATCTCGTTCCCAAGCAGACTAGGCGATCCCTGTTGAGCGGTGGAGTCCGTGCGAATGCGTTCTGACGCCGGCCTGCCGTCAATCGTGTTATCGATGGTCATCTGAGCTTCAACCCGGGGAGCGTTTGGCGTGTCTGAAGGTGGTAACAAAACGATGCGATCAACTTTACCGACACGCACGCCCGCTAGTCTCACTTCAGACCCGTCGCGCAGTCCATTCGCATCCCCAAATCGGGCCTTCAAATGTAGTTTGCGCGCGAATGGGTTGATGTCGCCCGACGCATTCAGGATCAGGAAGATCAAGACCGCGATTGAGGCGAGGACGAGTATTCCAACGCGCAGTTCGCTAAGACCGACTGTTGTTCTTGTTTTTGGCATGGCTTTAACCTCGGATCTGCGGACGACGGACAATGGACGATAGACCCTGGAAAGCAAATCGCGACTCTCCGCGCCTTCCGCCTACCGTCTGTCGTCTATCGTCCATGGTCCAAATCGGCAATTGGCAATTGAAAATCGGCAATGCCCTCAGTGTCCCCGTAGAAATCTTTGAATGTACGGATCGGCAGCTTTCCGTAGAGTCTCGTCCGTACCACTGAAAATAATATTCCCCTCGCGCACCATCAGAACCTTGCTGTTGATTAGACAGAGACGTTCACCTTCGCGCTCGAACACTACTTCGCCGGCTTCGTTAACCACTGCGTATTCCGAGCAGATATAGTCAAGGTTGTTCATCTCGTGGGTGACGAAGATCGAGGAGACGTCTTCCAGGTCACGCAGTTTCATGGCAAGCTCGCAAATCGTTCGCGCTGTTGGCGGGTCGAGGCCCGCCGTTGGTTCATCAAAGAGCACAATTTTCGGATCGCCGATAAGGGCGCGCGCAATTCCGACTCTTCGGCGCATGCCGCCCGAAAGTTCGGCGGGCATTTTGTCGATGGCGTCTTCAAGGTTGACGAAGCGAAGCATCCGGCGCACCTCGCGTTCCACTTCGTCTTCAAGCACGCCCTGCTCGTGCAGGCGATACGCCACATTGTCATAAACCGAAAGCGAATCAAAGAGCGCGCCTTCCTGGAACACCATCCCAATCTTTTTACGCACGCTCATCATCTGGACTTCGTTGTAGTTGGTAACGTCTTCGCCGTCAACCAGGACCTGACCTGAATCGGGTTTGAGCAGACCAAGGACCAGTTTGATAATCGTCGATTTGCCGCCGCCAGAACCTCCGAGGATGATCTTGGTCTCACCCTTCATCACCCTGAAGCTAAGGCGGTTGAGCACCTGCCGGTCGTCAAAAGCGAGATCGACGTCGCGAAACTCAATGGCCGGTATGGCACGGTCGCGATCGTCAACCTCATGAAAGGTCGAACCCGCGGCATTGTCACTTACCCGACCATCTGCCGCATCGGTCATCGTTAAGATTTGGCTGCGTGTCGAAGCCATCAAACTGATCTCAAGTGGTACCCAGAATAACCTGAAGAGCCTTTGCGAGGAAATAGTCGGCGATGATTACGACTATTGAAGCCAAAACCACCGCTCGCGTGGTTGAACGACCGACGCCGACTGTTCCTCCTTCGGTGGCCAGTCCTTTTCGGCACGCAACTGTGCCGATGATGAATGCAAAAACGAGTGGTTTGATTAGGCCGCCGATAAGGTCGTCAGTGGTGATCCCGTCGCGCACTGAGTTTACGAACATACTGGACGGTATGCCGTAAAGTTCCGTTGCCGTTACCCAACCACCGACGATGCCGAACATGTCCGCGAGCACAGTTAACAACGGCAAAGTGATCAGCAACGCTAAGATGCGCGGCGCGACGAGTTTTCGAGTAGGATCTGTTCCCAGCGCGCGCATAGCGTCGATTTGTTGAGACACTACCATGGAACCCAGCTCTGCTGATATGGCCGAACCAACGCGACCGGTGACCATCAACGCGCACAGCACCGGACCTAACTCGCGAACCAGCGAAACTGCTACCAGGTAGCCGGTCTGGTTTATGGCGCCATAGCTTTGCAAAGTGGGATATGTCTGAACGGTCAGCACACCGCCAGTGAAAAATCCCGTGAGGATGATAATGGCCAACGAGCCGACGCCAATCGCGTCCATCTGCGTGATCGTTTCCGGAATATACCGCGGCCGTTTGAAAATCCCCCGACTGGCGCGGGCGGCCAGCAAGGTTGTCTCCTGCAGTTCAAGCAGTGCGCGCGCAACAATGTTCATTCTAGGATTATGCGAAGGCCCGTCGTCAACGGCGCACCGAAACCTCGTTGGTCTACCGAGATCCGCTCGTTGGGACTCTTCAGTACGTCCGGTGCTGCATTTGAAAAGAGCGGCTTATCATGCGCAAAACAGATGTTAGGCGTCAAGCTTGAATTTGAATTGACCCCCGGTTCACTGCGGTTTTTGTATCTTTGAGTGCGAGATGGAAGGACTTTGAGGAGCAAACAATGAGCCAGCCAACGATCATTGGCCGGCCCGATGGAAGCGCACTCACTGAGTCAAAAGTTAAAAACCGGGCCTACGCGGAAGACCGTTGCGCCGCTGTTGTGGATTGAGGGGTCCCATGCCGTTGCGCTGGTTTTGTAGCGGGCCACGACGACCCTGATTGCCGCCGTTCTCGATTCGTCGTTCCTGTCGTTGCAGTCTAATCGCTTCTCTTTGCGCCAGTCTTAGTTCTCGCAGCTTCGTTTGTTGAGCGGGCGTCAGGACGCGTCGAATACGGATCTCCATGAGTGCCCTCGCACGTAGAAGAGAAGCTTGCGCTTCTCCCACCTCGCGAGCTCGCTTTTCAATGAGTTCCTCACTCGGATTATCCGCATCCAGGGCCTCCTGGTAAGCCGCCTGGGCTTGCTGTAGTCGCCGATTCGCAGCATTCCGGTCCGCCTTCGTTGACTCAACAGCCAGGCGAATCTGTTGGCGCTGTTCGGGACTTAGGTCTTTCGCCAACTCCGTCAACGGATCTTGATTCGCTGGCGCTTGCTGAGTTTCAGTTTGCTGCTGGGCCTGCTGTGCGCTGGTGCTGGTAACAGACAATGCGAGAATTAGTGCCGTGCTCAATGCAAAAAGAAGCAACGATAAGTTTCGTCTACTTAGGATGTTTGTCATAGTCACCTCGTAACTGATACCGGTGTTCAGCCTGATCTGGCGCCAAATCACCAGGGCGGCGCCTGATTGTTTATGTCGCTGCCGAGATCAAGATCATTTTCGTCCCTGGCCCCCAGAAGTCTGAGGTCAGTGGCTAACTCTTGACGCTCCTGACGTGAAAGTGGACGCCTAAGCCTTTGCGAATTATTTGCGAGCCCAGTCCTCTCTGTTGCCACATACCGCTTCATTGGCTTTTGTGGAGACGGTGCGTTGTTGACGACGTTGGCAGAGGTTTGATCTTTCCTGACCACCATTGAAGCTACTTTCTCGCTTACACGCCTATCAATCTCGGCGTTCATTTCTTGTAGCGAATAGGTTTTCTCGCCGCTTGCCCGTATGTCAGAACCGTTTTTCTTCTCAATCAGATGGGCAACAGCAAGCGTAGCGAACACGCAGAACAACACTGAGGCAAAGGCCGCCACGCCCTTCATCCACAACGGCGACAGGTTGAAGAACTCGCGCAGCGCCGCGAGCGCCGAAGGCGGTCGCGGTTGAATCGGGAGCACCGTGGAGGTGAGAACTCGCCCTGCACCAGGTCCCAATGCTTCATTACGCCAAGCAACAATCGATTCGCGCAGTTGACCGAAAGCAGCATACTCCGTCGTGCATGCCGCGCAGTCCTGCATGTGTCGCTCAAACTTTCGCGCTTCCCAGTCGGTCAGCTCTCCATAGAGGAAGCCGACTAAATCGTCGGCGCGTTCGCAAACTTGATCTTTGGTTATTTCTTTCATTTCTCCTCCCACGCTCCCCGCCTCAGGCAACCAGATTGCCGAACCTCTCCAGTCGCATCTGTAACTGTCCCAGTGCGGTGTAAAGGCGACTCTTCACGGTACTCAGGGGCAAGTCGAGAGCATCGGCAATCTCCCGAAACGTTAATTCTTCAAACTCCTTCATCACAATGACCTGACGCAACTCAACCGGCAAACTGTTCACAGCACGTCTTACTGCGTCACTTCTTTCTCTGCCTTCCACTACGCGCGCCGGCGAGATTTCAAGCGGAGTGGCAAAGCTGGAGGCATCCTTTTCCGCCTCGTCGTCAAGCGCAGCTTCGTTTCGAACCTTCGCCCGTCGCTGTCGCGTGATGCATTGATTGACCGCGATGCGATGCAGCCATGAAGATACTTTTGCCTCACCGCGAAAGCCTCGCAGACTTCTAAAGGCGGCCAGAAAGGTCTCCTGGGTTGCGTCGCGCGCGTCCTCTTCGCGGCCGAGCATGCCGAACGTAAGCACGAAGATACGCCGCTCCCAGCGACGAACTATCTCGCCGAAAGCCTCTGCATCCCCCGTCAAAGCGCGTTCTACGATCTGCTCGTCGCTCGTAAGCACCATCCTGTCTCGTCTCGCGTGCCTGCGTCGTCCGCATCCGAATTTCAAACCTGAGCGCTGAGCCAGCCGTCTGGGCTCAATAATTTAGACGCAGTATACGTCGCCTAAGTCTATAAAACCATTAAGAGATTGAAGGATGAAGCCACGGTTTCTCCATCAGTTTGGGGATGATGAAGTCAGCACCTGGGCCCGCAGAATTCCCGGGGGCGGCAGCTTACGTCTTTGCTTAGTACAGCCATTTCAGTCAGTTAAAAGCAGCAAAACATTGACAACCGCCGGTACGCTCGTTAAGATGAAACGTCTCGTTTGCCCCGCCGAGACGTATTTAGCGATCACTGCTCGACCTACCTTTTACTTACCTGAGATAAGCTGCCAGCTTAGAATCGATAATGCTTGAGAACGTAGGGCGGATTCGCCTCCTGTACATCGTCCTTGCCGTACTGCTACTGGTGGGTCTTTTGCCGTTGGCATTGGCCGGCACGCTGTTGTCCGGCCGCAGCGCCGAAGAGCTTCGCTCAGTTGAGGGACGGTATCAGGCCCAACTGGTTCAGGACAAGGCAAGACAGATCGAGCTCTATGGGCAGCGGTATCGCGACGTGGTGTCCGGCTTGGCGCGGGCTTTTGAAATTGCCGGCGGCATCGAGGCGCTGAACGATAAAGGTTATCAGGCGCGGTTGCAGAAGACGCTCCAGGAGGATCCTAACCTGATCGCCCTGGCCATCTGGCCCGTTGATGGCGAACTTCGATTAGCCTTCCAACCCGACGTCATCAAGCGCGATGAGGTCGATCAGCGTGTCAGCGAAGTACTGGCGCGAATGAGTGGTCGCGGGTTGGTCGTTAGTCGCCCTCAGATCATTCGCTCGGGCCAGGAAATGGCCTTGACGATCGCGGCGCCGGTAATCGGTGGATCAAGGAACAATGATGTCGTAGCGGCGGTCGTCGCGATTGTTTCATTTCAGGATGTCTTCCGGGCAGTACAGCAAGTGACCTCCAAGAGCGAACGTGAACTGCTCGACGCCGGTCTCCCGATTGTGTTCGTAGTTGATCAAAACGGACGCGCGGTTGCGCACCCTGATGCGAGCGTCGCTTTCTCTGAAAGACCGATGACTGATCTGAAGGTGGTACAGGATTGGCAGGAATCTGGCGCGCAAGTCCAATCAGCTCTCGCTCCCTTTGTTGCCATGCGTGACGGCCGTAGCATGCAGATGATGGGCTCATATGCTACTGCGGAGTTGGACAAGAACTCGCGACTGGGAGTGATTGCTATTCAGGATGAGTCTGCGGCGCTGGCTTCTGTCGCTGACATGCGTCGGCAGACTTTCTTGATCAGCCTCGCTGCTGCATTGCTAGCACTCTTGATCGGGTTCTTCTTTGCCAAGAAATTGACGCAACCAGTTCAGGAGTTAGCAGCCGGGGCTCACCGCCTCGCTTCCGGTGACTTTTCGCAGCGAATCGACGTGACAAGCCGTACGGAATTGGGTGATCTGGGCAATTCGTTCAACGTGATGACGGATCAGATTGCGCAATACATCAAGGATTTGCAGCAATCTGCGGCTGAAAACCGAGAACTGTTCCTCGGCACCGTCAAGAGTTTGGCTGCGGCGATCGACGGGAAAGATCCTTATACGCGTGGGCATTCGGAGCGGGTTTCGAGGTTCTCGATGGCCATCGCTCAGCGCTTGGATCTGCCCGATGAAGAGGTTGAGAAGATCAGAATCAGCGCCCTGCTTCACGATGTCGGAAAAATCGGAATCGACGACAGCATCCTAAAGAAGCCGGCAGCTCTGACGGATGAAGAATTTGAGGCCATGAAGAAGCACCCGCAGAAGGGTTACAAGATCATGGCGCCGATACCGGGGATGAAGGAATTCCTTTCCGGCATGTACATGCATCACGAAATGATCAACGGGAAAGGCTATCCGCAGGGCTTGAAAGGTGACGAGATACCGTTGATGGCCCGGATCGTTTCTGTTGCCGATACGTTTGACGCCATGACCACCGACCGTCCGTATCAGCAAGCGATGAAGTTCGAGGATGCCGTCGAAGTAATCAAGAGCTTTGTCGATACGCGCTATGACTCGCGGGTGGTCGCCGCTTTTGTTGCGGCCTGCGAGGACGGACAGATACGTCCGGGCTCGGTGCGTTTGAAGAAGCGGGTCAACGGGCAACCCGAAGGAAAGGAACCGCCAATTCCCGCCGAAGCCGCGCTTCAGATTGACGCCGTTTCAGTTTCGTAAAGTTTTTTACCTACGCTCATAATGCAGCCGTGTCCTTTTTGTGAGGATGCGGCTGTTGCGCTTATAATCAGAAGCTTACGATCATCGCAGGATTGCGCGTAGTGCAATTGGACTAATATGGCCCTTTTCTGGAAACGCAAAAGCAAGGATCAGTTTGTCACACTCGGTCTGAACGAGCCTCTGGCTAATGAGTCGTCGGCACAACTGCCCCACCCTCCGAGCCAGCCTTTGCCGCAAACCCAGGGCACAGATGAGACCGAGCGGCGCGTGCCTCAGACGTTTGACGTTGTGACCGCTGGCGAACCAGCGGTAAGGGAGACGACGGCGGCAGTTGTTAAAGAAGTCCAGGCGCCCGTGAAACTCGCGCCACCGCGTTCTGCGTTTGCCACTTCCGTTCTGGGATTGAACCTCACAATGGAAGAATTGCAAGCGCAGGAGGCCGCGCTCGAGCAGGAGTTGTCCGCGCGCTTCCGTCGGGCCGTGGCGGCCACGCGTGAGTCGCTCTCCGAGAGACTAGACACAGTATTTCAGGGTCGAAAGCAAATCGATGAAAGCCTGCTCGAAGAACTTGAAGAAGCTTTGATTGCGACAGACATCGGCGTGCCCACTACGCTGGAGATTCTCGAAACTGTGCGGCGTGAAGTCGCGCGCAAGCAGATCAACGATATCGAAGCCCTCAAGCAAGCAATAAAGGTGGAGCTACTAAAGATTCTTGAGGCTTCAGAACGACGCGGCGTTGCGTCTGAGACCGCCGTCCCCGACCATGTTGCTCCGTACGTGATGATGATTGTGGGAGTGAATGGTGTAGGCAAGACCACGACAATTGGAAAACTGGCGCAGCGCATCAAGGCCGAGGGCAACGACGTGCTCATCTGCGCGGCGGATACATTCCGCGCGGCCGCTACTGATCAGCTCGCTATTTGGGCGGAACGAACAGGGGTGCCGCTTATCCAACAGAAGCAGGGAACTGATCCAGCCGCAGTATTGTTCGACTCGCTCAAGGCCGCCAAAGCGCGAAGTTCCGACGTGTTGATAGTTGATACGGCTGGGCGCCTGCACACGAAATCAAACCTGATGGCTGAGCTTGAGAAGATGAAACGCATAGCCGCCCGCGAAGTCGAAGGCGCGCCGCACGAAACGTTGCTTGTGCTGGATGCGGTCACCGGACAAAACGGACTCGAACAGGCGCGTCAGTTTTTGAAGATCGCAGGCGTGACGGGAATCGTTTTGACAAAACTCGATGGCACCGCAAAGGGAGGCATAGAAACTGAAACGATCGCAAATTGGAGCGAGGCGGACACTCGGATGATGACCCGCGCGCTCGACCTGGCTGCCAGGGGAGTTGGTCAAGTCAGCCCTGGACCGCTGGTCGGCTGTGTAATCGTCGATAGTAATGGTGAGGTTGGCGGGGAGGGTTTCTATACTTTCGACCGCCTGAAACACGCTGAAACTCTGGCCCTGGAGCAGGCAGGCGCCAGAGCGCTCAACGCAACCGCCTACGTTTCGCTCGAGCCGCACGCACATCATGGTCGCACGCCTCCGTGCACAAATGCCTTGATTAAGGCCGGTATCAAGCGGGTCGTGGCCCCGATTGAAGATCCAAATCCGGAGGTTTCAGGAAAAGGCTTTCAACATTTGCGATCCGCCGGTATCGAAGTTTGCACCGGCCTGCTGGCCCGCGAAGCTGAACGACTCAACGAAAAGTATCTTCACTTCATGCACACTGGTCGCCCCTTCATTCATCTGAAACTGGCCACTTCACTTGACGGCAAATTAGCGACGCGCACCGGCGACTCGCGTTGGATAACGGGCGATGAAGCGCGGGCACGCGTTCACAACCTGCGTCATGAGTACGATGCGATCATGGTTGGCGCAGGAACCGCGACTGCCGACGATCCGCTGCTGACCGATCGTTCGGGACTGCCGCGACGACGACCTCTAATGCGCATCGTGCTGGATGAGAAGTTGACGATTTCGCCAGTCTCTCAGTTGGCTCAGACGGCGCGCCAGTCGCCGGTTATGGTGTTCACGCGCGACGATGTCTCTGATTCTACGGCCGCCGGACTGGAGTCAGGCGGAGTTGAAGTTATTCGTGATCGCGACGGCGGCCGCAATCTGCTACGCGTCATGGAAGAACTGGGAAGACGTTCGCTCCAGAGTGTGTTGGTTGAAGGCGGCGCCACTGTCGCTGGTAACTTGCTCGACGCTGGACTGGTTAATAAAGTCTCTTTCTTTATTGCGCCGACGATCATCGGCGGTCACGAGGCGCCGAGTGCAATCGGCGGCGGCGGCGCGGAAACAATGGCTGATGCTCTTCAACTCAGGGACGTTGAAATCGAGCAGCACGGGCGCGACTTGGAGATAACCGGTTATCCGGTGAAGAGCCAGGATGAAGGATGAAAGCGGCAGGATGAAAAAGAATGCTACGGAATCCGGGCTTCATCCTTCATCCTTCATCCTTCATCCTTCATCCTTGCAGTTCCGTCCTTCCAAACGCTTTGGCCAAAATTTCCTCGTTGATGGTCGGGTCATTGACCGCATAATCCACGCGCTTGAGCCACGCGACGACGAGACCATCATCGAGATTGGACCCGGCAAAGGGGCGCTCACCACGCGCCTGGTTGAGAAAGCCGGCCGAGTAATCGCGATCGAATTTGATCGAAAACTAATGCCACCTCTCCTGCAACAATTCGGTTCGCACAACAACTTCAAGCTGGTTCAAGGCGACGCGCTAACGACGGATTTCTGTGACGCGATATGGCCGGCGCGTCAGGCTCGTGTGGTCGCCAATCTTCCGTACAACATCGCCACGGCGATCCTTCAGAGACTGATCGAACAGCGCAGTTGTCTCAGTGAAATGGTGCTGATGCTGCAGCGCGAAGTAGTAGATCGGATCACCGCGCCACCTGGTTCAACCGACCGCGGGTTCTTGAGCGTGTTGGTTGAAGCATACTGCGAGACCGAAAAACTGTTTGACGTTGCGCCTGGATCGTTTCGTCCAGCGCCGAAGGTTTGGAGCAGTGTCATTCGATTGAAGGTTCGATCGTATTTGGCGGCTGCTGTGCAAGATGAGAAATTGCTGTGGCAGATCGTCAGCGCAGGTTTCGCGCAGCGACGAAAGACGATTCTGAACAATCTGCGCAACGCGCCGGAAGCAACTCAGGAGTTGCTCAAGAAACGCGGCGGCGCCAGCATAGTGCTTTGCGACGCCGGGATTCCGCCCCTGCGTCGCGCGGAAACCCTTACCCTTGAAGAGTGGGGGCGATTGATAAACGCGCTTGGGTGAAGTCCTAGAGCTTTCAACTAGATCCACTGTCTTTTGCAACCTGTCGCCTTCGTTATCGTGATCCTGACTGCCCTTGTTTAGACTACCGGACGTCTCACGCCGCCGCAGGCGCGATCTCGCGCTTGATGCGCTTGGCATTGCGAATCTCGGCGACGCTGCCGAGCGGAACCAGATAGTCCTCGCGGAGTATCTCGCCGGGATGTACGGGCCGCATTCCATTCTTAAACATCGCTGTCTTCCTCAGTGATAGTCCACAATCTCCACATCCGCCGGACCTTCATCCGTCCAGCGGAAGCAAACGCGAAACTGGTCGTTTACGCGAACGCTGTACTGACCCTTACGTTTGCCTTTCAGCGCTTCCAAGTGATTGCCTGGCGGAGAGCGTAGAAAGTCCAATGTGTGTGCTGCGTCGAGTTGCGCCAGCTCCGAATTGCGATGTTCGCAATGCCCGAAAACCTCTTGCATTTTCCAGTCTCGAACAACGCTTGCGTATCAGCACAACGGAAGCTATTGATCACATGATCAGAGTATAACGAGCAACGTTAGACGGCAAGTTGATGGCCTCCTGGCTTCTAAGCAGATCGTCGATTCTCGACCATGACTTGAATTCCAGTGCGCGGTCTTAAAGACATGGCCGGCAACAATGTCACTTGATGATCCGGCGCAAGCGGGAGCCGAAACTTCTGCCCGATTGTTGCCAGCACCAGAACGATCTCCATCATCGCAAACGTGTTGCCGATGCAGGCGCGGGGGCCGCCGCCGAAAGGGAAGTAAGCATACTTCGGTAGGGCATTTGTAAACCCTTCGGTCCAGCGATCGGGATGGAACTGGTCCGGCGCGTCAAAATAGCGCGCATCGCGCTGCGTCGCCCATTGAAATGCGAAGATCTGCGTTTTCGCTGGCACGCGAAAGCCGCCAATCTCACATTCTTCGATCGCCTCGCGCCCGACTCCGTACGCTGGCGGATATAAGCGCATCGATTCTTTCGCGATCATTTCTGTGTACTTCAGTTGCGGCAGATCGGCAAACGTCGGTGCGTGACCATGCAGCACTGTTTCCAATTCTCTATGAAACCTGCTTTCGGCTTCCGGATTAAGGGCCAGCAGGTACCACGCCCATGAAAGAGTCAGCGCCGTTGTCTCGTGACCCGCAAGAAAAAGCGTCATCACTTCGTCGCGCAATTGTTGGTCTGTCATCTGGCTGCCGTCTTCGTCCTGCGCTTGCAGCAACATCGACAACAAATCGCCTTCGTCACGTCCGCTCCTGCGTCGTTCCTCGATAATCCGATAGACTATCTCGTCGATCTGTTTCGCCAGCCGATGAAAGCGCCGATGGGCCGGCGTAGGCAGGCGATTATCCAAGATCCATTTTAGTGTCGCCTGCGACGCGAAGGGCTTGACGATCTCAGAGAGGATTGCGCCGACGCGATCGGCGTCACCGGAAACGTCCGCGTTGAACAAAGTCTTTGCGACGATCTCCAGCGTCAGGCGCATCATGTCGCGATGCGCGTCGCGCATCTGACCTGCTTTCCATGACGAGATCATTCGCTCGGAATACTCGACCATGACCTCGCCATAGCTGCTGATGCGTTGGCGATGAAATGCGGGCTGAGCTAAGCGCCGCTGGCGCCGCCAAAAATCACCTTCGCTCGTCAGCAAGCCGTTGCCGATCAGTCGATGAAAAAAGTTTGACCGCACGGACATCGACTTGATGAAGTTCTTCGCGTTGGTTGAAAGAACGTATTCGATATCGTCAGGGTTGTAGAGAAAGTAGCAAGTGACGTAAAAAAAACGGGCCCGTACCACATCGCCGTACTCACGGCACCGCGTAATGAAGGCGAGCGTGTCGCGATTGAATTCGGGCATGACGCCGAGGATCGGATGGCCTTTGGGGCCTGGCGGCAGCGGTGCGCTGGTTTTCCTGCCTACGCTTTCCGAGACGACTTCGTTCATGTCCCAACTTACGTCGTAACATCACTCCGTAGGAGTGGCATGTTTATAGTCCGCGTCCGAAATGAGATCACAGCTCCTTCAGGAGCGAAATCTTCGCTCCTGAAGGAGCTTAATTATCTGATCGCGCGAATCAGTTTCTATAAACATTCCGTCCCTACGGGGCTACTTCAAGAGATTCATATAGATCCCGGGCTCGCTATCGCGAATGACAATCGCGCCGACAGTTTTCTGATAAAACTCGATCGGCCCCGCGCGGCCGATGATGCCATAAACATAACCCATCTCTCGGAGGCCCCACAGACAAGCAAGCAAGAGTGCTCTCCCGATACCGCGTCCCTGCACACTTTCTATGACGCCGGTTGGTCCAAAAAAACCTCGGCGCGTGCATTCATACGCCGCGAATCCGACAATCTCTTTTTGTAATACTGCGATGTAGACTGACACTGGCTTGTTCGCAAAGCCGACGGAGATCTCATCAGCCCAGGCAACAGAGAAATTCTTTTCGACAAACTCGCGCACCTTTGACATTTCAAACGGCTGTGCCCGGCGAATCAGATTCTGCGCGCGCTCCATTTCTTCGAGCGCAGGCTCGAGCGGCGGCAGCTTCAGCAGATTGACGAGCAGGTCGGGCATTGGGATTCAGTTTAGCGAAGAAATTAGCGCGAGGCGAGTTGCGCTGCCCGAGCCAAAGAAGCAATTCCGGGAAATCGCTAACGATCAAATGGCCACTTGCTTTTCATAGCATGGGCGACCCGCCCGTTCTTC